>Ga0335085_10002205_pt1 | contig 37178 bp, 66 predicted proteins | sample Lox_Sample_45_FD_206712 | JGI IMG/M metagenome (GOLD analysis project Ga0335085, IMG submission 206712) | Soil microbial communities from Loxahatchee National Wildlife Refuge, Florida, United States - Lox_Sample_4.5 | ecosystem: Environmental > Terrestrial > Soil > Wetlands | place: USA...
TTGGACATGGGAGGACTGGCTGCTCGTTGGGATTGGCGGGATGGCGCTTTACGCAATGGTGAATCCGGGTAGCAGTTTATTCAACTGGAAACCCTCGAGGTCGCACAAACAGGGCTTTATCGGTGGCCTGATCACTCCTTTGATTCTCTTGGGTGGCGGGTATCTGGCGTATCAGTATTACGTGGCGAATCAGTCTGGAAGCTAATGAAACACGATGCAGGCTGTAGACATGTCGGCAATATTCAACGGCATCATTGCGCTCGGAACGGTGGCCAATCTTTCCTTGGTTGCGGCCTTGTTCTACAAGTGGGGCCGGTACACGGGGGAAACAGACAAGACGATCGAGACAGTGAAGGCCGACATCACCGGAATCAGACGCGAATTGGAGGGCCATTTCCAAGATGATGCTGGGGCTGATGGGAAAATCCAGGGTACGCAGGTGGAGCACGGTAAAGCGTTGGCCGTTATCCAGGTTCAGTGTGCAAGTCTGCACGATGAGCTTATGCTACTGCGTCGGCGTCAGCATGCCATGGTAAATGCGCTGATGAGACAGCACGGGTTGTCAATCAGTTTGGAATCTGAGGAGGGCAAGGGATGACGCAACGAAACATACGGCGAGTTCGCAAGCTCACCAACAATCCGGCGAAGTTTGATCGGTGTGTGAAAGAGGTTCAGGAAAAGGGCGGGGCAGCAAACGCCTATGCGGTCTGCACTGCGGCCGGGACGCGGGCGAATGCTTCGTATCGGGTGAAATTTTCGAATGGGCTATGGCGCGTCTATGATCGTCACGAATTGCTGTACAATGCCGAAACTGAGCAAGAGGCGCGTACGTGGCTGCGGAATTACAAATTGAGAGTGAAGCAGAATCCTATTACGCTGCCAGAACTTCGGGGCGAAACTGCGGGGCCGTCTGAGTTTGCGGCGGCGGCGGAAGCTTCGGAAGAATTTCACGGCACGGATGCCCATCAACTTTTGGAGGTCGAGACAGAAGTTTTCGACCATGACAACCTGGGCGACCTGGGGGAATTGATCTCGATGGATATTGCCTCCATCGATGGCGGCATCGTCCATCTGAAGAACTTCGAAGGGGCTCGCCTGGCGCAAAGTCCGAAGGGCTACCCGTTTCAACTATTCATTGTGGGCGGCGATCAATCGGTAGACCTAGAAGAATTCGGCATCGATGAGCCGCACGAACTCGAAGTGCTCGGGAAGTTGAAACGCATCACGTACTACACGATCAAAAAGCACCTTGGGCGGGATGGCGGGGAAGCGAACTTCAAGCATAAGTTGGGCGAGGTCTCAGGCAAGCTGCCGCATGTGATTTACGACGTGATGAATGAAACCTTGTCCATAGCAGGAGGCGGGTACACGATTTTACCGGAAGGGATTGATGACTAATGGCACAGATCAAAAAAGGGAAATGGATTCGGGCGCATCGGTTCCGGGTCACGAAACAAAATGGCCGAACGGTGATCGAAGTCCAGCGAACCGTTAAGCGGAAGACGCGGACAAATCAATCTCGAAGGCGAAACATTGCGGCTGGATACTACGACGAAGATGGGTACTTTCATCCGATCCGTGCTTCGTACGATTACGACAAGTCGCGCGCTGGAGAAAGCTCTCGTAAGCGAAAGTAGTCCTAAAAGTTTCGTGGGTGTCCTTCGCCCTGGATGCCCTTGGGTAGCGTTCTCAGCCTGTGAGATTGACAGGTAGCAATAAGCAGTCAGGAAAAGGAGTCTCGAATGGCGGTAACTCAGCGGCGCAAGCGGTCTGTAACGCTCGTCAATCCCGCGCACCGTAAGAACGCCGGCAGGAAACGCAAGTTATCGCCGGCTCAAAAGGCGGCGGGATTCGGCGGCAAGCGAGCAAAAGCCGCGGCGTCTCGTCCCAAGCATCGGCGACGTAAACCGGTGGCGGCTCGTAGCAATGCTCCGCGGCATCGGCGGAATCGGCCGGCTGCAGTTGTCCATCATCGTCGGCGCACAGCAAAGCGCAAGGCGACGCGGGCAAACCTGGGCAAAATCATTTCGTTTTCACTTCCCAAGGAGTCAACAGTGGCGACAGCAACACGCAAAAACAGAAGTCATCATCATAAGGTGTCCGCTCATCATCGTCGGCGGCCAGTGAAGGCCAACACTCATAGGCGGCGGGCAAGAAAGAATCCAAGCATGGGCGACATCACGGGGCTTCTCACGAACGCCGTGTTCACCGTCGCCGGTGCTGTGGCAACCAAGTACGCAACCCAAATGGTTCTCACGACTTCGAACACGGGAATTATGGGGTACGTCGGAAACCTCGTTGCGGCTTTCGCCTTGAGCTGGGCAACAAAGGCGTTCATGAAGAACGACAGGGCGGCCTCGGCGGTCCTGGCGGGCGGCATGGTGCAACTGATCCTCCGGTTGATCAACGACTATACGCCGTATGGTCAGTACACCTCAAACCTCGGCATGGGTGACTACTCGGCGGCGGGCATCGGCAACTACATGCCCCAGAATTTCCTGACGCCTCAGCGGTTGACGAACGGCCTGTACTCGGCAAACCTTCAGACTTATGGGGGAGTCGGCGCGGGCATGAGTGGGTGTGGCTCGAATCTCTACACCATGAACGGAAGCGGGCTTTACGCTGCCTAAGTTGGAGCGAAAAGCGTAACGAAACCAATTTGAAAGGACATTGAGAGAGAAAATTATGGCAGTACAGGCAGCTCCAACAGCAGCGATTCAGCAAGCTCCGGTGTCGAGCGTCTACAACTACACGCGTACGACTTCCAATCCGGAAGACATTAATTCCATCGTGGGCGGGATGGTCGATCGGTCGCCTTGGCGATGGTGGGACACCTGGAATCAACCTCTCGCTTCGCCCGCGGTTCCTGTGGGCACGGGCGGGCAGGTTTATTTCTTCCAGGTTGCGCAAAATCAAGTCGATCCCCTGACGGGCTTGCAGAAAACCAAGCTCGATACGAACATGACGCAGGCGGGGCAGTTTTCGCCTCCGTACTGTTTGGTGATGGAGCAATTCGGCTTCTACATCGAATCCAACGATACGCTTGCCGATGTGAAAAAGGCTTTCGGCGGTTGCTATTTCGAGTTCCGCATCCTCGGCAAGATCTTCTTCGAAGGTTTGCTCTGGATGGCGCCGGGCGCATTTGGTCTCACCGGTCATCAGAACGCCCAATCGACGGATCAGTACATCGTGAACGGGCTTCCGGCTCCGCAATACGGATACCGCGTCGGCAAATTTGCGCGGTACATTCCGCCTTTGACCCAATTCCAAATGAAGCTCACCTTTCCTGGCACAGCACCGACACTGTCGTCTGCGTGGAAACTGGTGTGCTATCTCGACGGTCTCAGCGACAACCCGGTGCAGTAATCCTCCTGGGTTTTCGTTTGATGCACGGTGGAGGCTTGATCCTCCGGTGGCCTCCACCGTCTTTTTAGGTTTGCGAAAGGGCCTGAAATGTATCTGCCATCGTCCCAACAATGCAATGTCCCCAATGGGACTACGCCGATCGACCCAGCGTCTTATGCTGCGGCGAATGCGGCGACTGACGCGCAAACGCTGGCGTTGGCAAATGCAAATGCAGCCTGGCAGCAAGTCCTACGGCGTGACTGGCGATCGTTTCAGGATCTCGGGCCGCAAGTAGCGCTTCAGGTCTTGAACGCGCCAATCGGTTCTCCCTCATCTGCGGTATTCAATGGCGCGGCTCCTCCTGCGTCCGCACCCACGGCTACTGGGCCGGCCTCGTCTTCCACAACGGGGCTGGTACTCGGTGGTCAAGCTCCGTCGTCTCCGGTCGGGGTCCTGATTGTGGGCTCGGGTTCTACGGCAGGTTCGACACCGGGGGCCGGGCAGCGGCATCATCAACGGACGGCAAAAGCGGCGGGCGGTGGAAAGTTGAACGCGAATCAGAAAGCTTTCGTTCAAACATTCGGCTCGCAGTTGCGACCTTACAAGACGTATACCGGGCCGATTCCGCCTCAAGGCTCGGTTCTTTCATTGGTCTATGGCGGGTCTCCGTCAAATCGCACGGCAGCTTTCGGGACTTCGCCTCCTTCGATGCCAGATGCCGCGGCCGGGTACTACCAGGGCTCGGCGTCATGCTTCACTCCTGCGGGGGTCTCCGCGCTTCCATGGGGCGAATCTGCGGCGGCCGGCGGCGCAAACGGTGGGGCAGCGGCTGCCTCTAGTTCAAATCTCTGGCTCTGGGCTATTGCGGGGCTTGTCGGTTTGGCCTGGCTGTCGGGGAGCGATCGCAAAAAATGAACTCTCAACTTCTGCAGCAAGCGAATTACGTCTTGGACTCCTGCGGCCGGCAGGTTCCTCCTCCCAACACGTCATACGTTGATATCCCGTCCCACATCACGTACTCGCGGTTTATGCCGGGTGATAACGTGACTCAATTTCCTGACGACATTGGCGGTGTGATGCACAAGGGGCGCGTGTCTTTTTTTCTGCGGTCCTTAACCGCTCAATCACTGCCACGGGATACCCAAGGCGTCTACTGGCGGCTGCGGTTTGCTGACGGGCGCTATTTCCAGAGCGAGCTTACATCTCACGCGATGGCCTTCGGCTTTGGCTCCGATCGACAGGTATTCGTCGGTGGCGTCGGCGGGCATCCTGAAGGCGTCGAATGGAAACCGGGCGAAAAGATGTATGTGGATCTGGACACCATCATTGCCGGGCCTCCTCCCGCGGGCGGGTACACGGTGGTCCTGATGTTTGAAGGCGTCTATCGTTTTCCGATTCAGGGGTCGGGATCGGTTGCGCATCCGTTTCCGGGTGGCATGCCGCGGTACTTCGTGAACGAGCCTCAGAACATCCTGGCTCCACCATTCCGTTTTGGTCCCACATGCCCCAGCGAAACGCCGCAGGGATTTCAGGATGAAACATGGTGGTACGTGTCGCCTGTGCGCGATCTGCCAGTGATTGGGACACCGGTCTCCAACGTACCAACGCAAATCGAACCCGCGTCAGATTTCATTTGCCGCGAAGTGTGGCCGTTCTTTCCGGGGGTATCGCCTACTGGCGCGGTTCAGGGCTTTGGCTCTGTGGTCGTGCGGCGGCGACGTGGTGACGGCTACGCACTTGAAAGCAATTTCGTGCCGATCAACAGTATCCAGGGGCCGGTATTCAAAGAACTCAAGATCAAGGCGCGGGACACGTTGAACTGGGACGCCTACGTGGTCGATGGCGGCGGGGCGCCGGGCTCGGTGGTTACGTTCGGGCTATACATGGGCGGCGTGCGTCGGAGGGCTATCTCGTGAATCGGCCTCAATTCTTCTTCGAGACTCCTCCGGGCTTCAAAGACATCCCCTTTGTGCGGCCGGTGACGTATGGGCAGGATTCGTCGGGGGGCATTCCCGCGCAGTCCTATCTGAACAACTACATTGTTCAGATGGACAATGACGCACCCCAAATCATTCGCTCGCTGTTCTGGCAGGGGCAGCAACAGGGGCAGGGGGCCGGGCCGTTGTCGGGCTCAGTGCAAATCCAGTTGCGCGATGCATTCGGAAATTACCTGACCGATGGCTATGTCCCGATTTGGCTGTATTTCTGGGGCGCGGGTTCGACTCCCCCAGATGGTGGGAGCGGTCGATGTCGGCCGTTTGAATCGGAGTTGTACTGTCCTCCTGGCTCAGTGCTGACTATCGATTATTTTAATCCGTCGTCCTCTGCGACAGCTTACCAGTATCCAGGGCTGATGGAGTTTCGCGGGGTGAAGCGGCTACCGGAGTCTTGCCAATGAGCGTAGAGCGGCATCACGATTATATTCTCCAGATTCCATCGCTCGATTCGGGTCAGGCGCTGAATCCGTTCACGCTTCCGTTAGATCTTGATGCGCCGTTTCTCTGCCGCGGTGTGGGGTTGCACATATCGCCTCCGTCAACGCGGCTTCAAACCGACTTGCAAGCTTGCCTGTTTTCGTTCAAAAATCAAGCCGGCGCGGATCTTGCGCAACAGCCAATTCAAACTCCTGCGTACTTTGGCCTGGCGTTCGGTCAGAATGGCAACTACAAAGCACCGTGGCCTCAGGTTCCATATCCACCTGGTGGCGTGATTCAAGGAACCTTCGTCAACGATTCGGCACATACGCTGACAAACCTGCAAATCATTTTTCGAGGGGTGAAGCTGTTTGCAGAGGGCGCAATTTCGAATCCTACGTATCCGGCTGTCTGTCGGCCTCTCGATTTCACGTACCAGACAGGCAAGGGTACAGTCGCTGATCCGGCCTTGGTGCTGGCCACAACTTCAGCACTGCGGGGAAATATTTTAGCGATCAATGGCGATGCGGACTTCGTACTCCGGGGAGCGCAAGCGGGGCTATGGGATTCAACCGGAGCGGGCGGTGTGTACTCGACGTTCGGGTACACAGAGTTGTACATCCAATTGATGGACGCGACAGGAAAGCCGTATTCGAACCTCCCAATCCACATCGATTGGCTGTTCGGCAATGCGGGCGGGCAGAACGGGCCGGCCTTTACTGCATTGGGGAATTCGGCGCCGGGTTTGGTGGTTCCTGAGATCTACATGCCCAAGAATTCGGTTTTGTTCTACGACCTGATCCGCAACGATGCCGCGTATGTCGGCGTGACCGATGCGTTACCTGTGCGAATTTCGATCGGCTGGATTGGGGGCAAGATCTACTCATGATCAACTCACTAAGTTTGTATCCGTTCTACCGTGAGACCTGGGGCTATTTCGATCCGCTTGCTATCGCGCAACTTTCGCCACTGGCTTATGACGACTGCTATCAGCCGAAACTGTATAAAGCACCGGATGACGATCAAGAGGTGTTGCCTGCGGGTGGCTACCTCAAATATGGTCTGGAGATTACGCCGGGCTCCTTGATTTGGGGCATTTACCACGTCACGGAGGATACGTCGGCTCCAGGGTTCGTGTTCTCGGTTACGGATATGAGCTTGGGGATTGAGCTCTTTGATAAGACGCCGGATCTTTTCGTCTCAAACTCAGGACCTGGATTTTTTCCTTGGCTGATGAATGGGCCGTATCCCGTAGTCGGAAGCGGCCTGTTCTCGGTCGAATTCTGGAACAATTCGGGCGGCTCTCTTCGGTGCAATATGATCTTCGGTGTCTGCGAGGTGGTCACATGCAAGTATTGAGAAACGGGCGCGGCTTGGCGGGGCCTCCTCAAGATCTGGTGTCGGCGGCAAATGGAATGTTAGGTACGTCGGCGGTGCAACAGGATCGATGGCCCTATCCCTGGTTAATGCCGCGGTCCAATACCCAGTACAAGCAAATCGTCCAATCCATCGCGATTCCAGCTATCAGCGCAACGCCTACAGAGGTGCTGGAATACACCGTGCCTGTCGGGTTTCGGCTTGTGCTCCGCGCCATACTCCAAACTTTTCAGACAGGGGTTGGTGGGGCTCCACAGTTTGTAGATGGCTCGGGGGATCTGCTTTGGACGGTCGATGTCGATCAGCCAATTGGTGGCGTAGCACTGTCCGGCTACGGATTGCCAGACCTGACAAGCATGGCGGAACAGCGGGGCTCGCTGGTAAATGGGCCATGGGCTCTCGAAGGGTACACGGTTTTTGATCAATACCAGACGTTGCGGTATAAGATCACAAACGTCTCTTCAGGGGCGGCCGGGATTCCCAACTATACGACGTGTGGCCTGTTCGGATGGCTTGATAAAGCGCTGGGGTAATCCGTGCTTCCGGTACCGCATCGTCATTTCCAGCGTGTTCGGCCGAAACCGTCAGATTCATCCTCCAGCGTCAAAAATGACGGTGCTCGAGGATCTGTATTTCTGGCGATGCGAGCTCGAGGCGTAGGGATCCGGCAGCGCCTGAAACACCGATGGGGCCCGGGCTTGACATCAGGATCTGTATTTTTGGCGATGCGAGCTCGAGGCGTAGGGATGATCCGGCAGCGCCTGAAACGAGGCGTAGGGATCCGGCAGCACTTGAAACACCGATGGGGTCTGGGCTTGACATCCTCGCCACTTCCGGCGATTCTGGATCCCATGAGCTATCCAGGTGGAAAGAACGGATCAGGGGTTTATCAGCGAATCATAAGCCTCATGCCTCCGCACGACGTCTATATCGAGCCGTTCTTGGGTGGCGGGGCCGTGATGCGGCTCAAGCGACCGGCTGCGCTGAATATCGGCTTGGACTTAAGCGGATCCGCCATCGCTGCTTTTCGCGAGTCTGCGGCATCTTTGAAATTGACGATAGACCAGGGGATTCTCGATCGATCCTCGCCGAATCTGACGAACGGCGCCGGCGGGCCATCGCTGTCTCTGGAGGTCGGGGACGGCATCGAAAAGTTACAGCGAATCGCTACCGGAAAGTTGCCACTAGCGGGCCGGGTGCTGATATATTGCGATCCGCCCTATGTGGCCAGTTCGCGTCTTGATCGAGACATGTACGGCAATGAAATGTCAGACGTGCAGCATCGTCGGTTTCTGCGATGCATAAAGAAAATCTCTGCAATGGTCATGGTGAGCGGCTATCGGTCCGGAATGTATATGCACGCGCTGAAGGGCTGGAATTCGATCACCTACGAGTCCATGACGCGGGGCGGTTATCCGAAAACGGAATATCTCTGGTTTAACTTTGAGCCACCTACAGCGCTTCATGATTATCGTTATTTGGGGCGAGACTTCCGGGAGCGGGAGCGCATCAAGCGGATGAAACAGCGCTGGACGGCTCGGCTTGAACGGATGCCAGTTTTGCAGCGTCAGGCTTTGCTTTCCGCGATCGCGGATCGGGGTTTTTGACGATGCCACCAGGTCATATGATCATGCGAAGTGGAATCGCTTCGATTGCCATGTTTGAGGGTGCGGCCTGTTCTTGCAATTCCGCTTCGAATTGCGATAGGTCATCGTTTTTGTGGGCCGTCACGCGGGGAATCAGAGCCACTACTCGAACTCCCCGCTCAGTTGATCCTTCCCACACCCTGCAATCGATTCCGTTTGCGTTTCACGATGCGGGTTGGGGGAGTGGATTGTCATCGTCATTCGGTTGTATGAAACGAAATATACCAGAACGGGGTTTTGATCGCATGAAGAAATTGATTCTTTTCCTGCTGTCTGCTGGACTGGCCTGGGCTCAGGGTCCATCCTGCCAGTTCAAGGGTACGTTTGCGTCTGCCACGACAGGAACGCCGTACACAAACAACACGGGTAACCCCAACTGCAATGCGTTTGCCCTGACCTGGAATTCGACGGGCTTTACCGGGCTTTCAATTCAACTGGAGGGCTCGGACGATAACAGCACGTACACTGCATTTTCCGGCTCGTCTACGGTATTGGTGGGGTCGAATCCGGCTTCGACTCTCTCGGGGGCGATCGTGGTTCAGGCGTCTTCTTCCTTGGCTTACATCCGAGTAAGGGTGCCATCGGTAACCGGATCCGGTGGTATCAATTATCAGGTTTACGGCTACAACGGGGTTACGCCGGCAGCTCGGGGTGCGGGCGGGGGCGGCGGCGGGGGCACAAATACGCAGACCTGGATTGCAGGCACGGGCGGCGTAACAGCGAATGCGGTCGTGTGCGTCTCTCGTGGCACGTCAAACCCGGCTACGGCGGTAATCTGCCCCACGGCTGTTGTCGGCTCTGCTGAGATCAACGCGGCGGTCTTGGGGATCGCGCAAGGATCGGCCTCGGCGGGCGCAAGCTTTCAGGTGATCGTGCAGGGCCCGGCGACCTGTAATTTTGACTCGGTCAATGCTCCGACAGCGGGCGATCTAGCTGTTTATTCGTTTGGGAACTCCCCCACGGGCGGGCTGTGCCAGGACTCTGGGAATTTCACGGCTACCTTTGGCGTGCCTATAGTGGGCGTCGTCTTAACTTCCGGCTCGGTGAGCACGGCGCAAAGTGTCTGGGTATTCGGGCCGGGACAGTATGGCAGCTACACGAGCGTGGCAAGCCCGTTGACGATCAATAATGTGGCGGGCAGCGCAAACTATACGCTAGGGTTGCCAGTCACCACGACTGACTCCGCGACGAAGGTTGTTTCGTTTAAGAGCGGATCGACTCCTATAGACGGGAATTGCGCCAACTGGCTAAATGGTGATCTTCAAGATTCAGGGGGTCCCTGTGGCGTAACTGCACAACTCTGGACGGCGGGCGCAGGAGGCGTGACGGCGAACACGCTGGTCTGCGTCTCTGGCGATAGCACAAACACGGCAATTGAATGTCCGATTCTTACCGGGGCGAGTGCTCCTACTGTGTTGGGGCTCGCCCAAAGCAGCGCGTCTGTCGGCGTGCAGTTCACCGTGAACACTGTGCCTGGAAGCGTGCAGAACTGCGTTTTTGACAACACGGCCTTGATCGGGGATCTTGTCAGTACCTCTACAAGCACACCGGGCGACTGTACCGATACGGGTTTCACGCTTCTGGGAGAATTGAGTACATTTTTGCCATACGTCGGAATCGTTCAATCCTCCGGGACCGGTGCTCAGTCGATCATGTTTGTTTCGCCAGGTGCAAACGGAACTTTGGCTTCGGTCGGCGGCACGCTGACTTACTATTTTCAGAACACCGCGGCGGATGTAGCGACCTATCTTTACCAGCAGACGACACCCTATTCTCCGAAAACGACTTTGCCGTACGTCAGCGGGACCACTGTAACGACCTTGACGCTTCAGAACTGGATCACTCCAGCGGGACAACCGGGCGTTAGCTTTTTCCCTGCTGGCAGCTACTTATTTCACATTCATGCATCTCGAACCAATGCTTTCACGGGCTCGATCACGCTGCAGTGTCAATTTGTGGAAACCAATTCTTCCGGGGTCGATATCGCAGTAATCGGCACCTCGGGGGTAACTCCCAACCTAACCCTTTCTGAAGTCGAATACATTGTGCAATTCAACAATCCTAATACCTATGTGCTGTCAAGCACGGCGTCTCGGATCGTGGCGCGGGTGCAGGCAAACGTGAACGTGACCGTCTCGGGCAACATCGATTTATACGTTGGAGGCGAAGCCGACAGCCATATTACGCTACCGATCAACAGCGTGGGGATTCTGAGCATCTTTGGAAACTCGGGGCCGATCGTTTCGAGTTTGACGGTTCCAACAGGGGGCTCGATTTCGTTTAGCGGGTCGGGCACGGTCAATGCAAATCAGGTTAATGGGACAGCGGTGACTGGAACGTCTGGAAACTGCGTCAAATTCGGGGCAGGGAATACGCTCGCGGATAATGGTTCGGCTTGTGGCGGCGGCGGCGGCGCGGTCTCCAGTGTTGGGGGTCTTACTGGGGCCGTACCGGGCGGCCTGATCCTTCAGGAACAGCACACAGCTAGCTCGTCGGCATCTTTGAGCTTTACCAGCTGCATAAGCTCAACATATGACGAATATCAGTTTGAAATCTTGAATCTGATTCCAGCGACGAATGCGGTGACAGGAATCCTGAGAATGAATTCCGATTCGAGCAGTCTGTACGCATGGGCTGATTGGTTCGTTGGGACGGCGCTCAATAGTGATGGGCAGCAATTTAGCAATTCTGATACTTCGATTTCATTGTTCGTTGGCTTGGACAATACGTCCACTTACGGGTATTCGGGAACCTTGAAACTGTTCCAACCTTCAAGTACCTCTCTGGACAAAGCGGTCACTTCGCATGTGACCGGCTTGGCTGGTGGTTTTTTCTATTCGACTGATGGCGCGGGTGTGTACAAATCGACGTCGGCCGTCACGACTGTGCAATTTTTGTTTTCGAGCGGCAACATCGCATCGGGAACAGTTCGTTGCTACGGCATCGCAAAGCAGTGAAACATGTACCTGCGTCTCTCCTCACCCTCGGGCTTATCTGGCTTTCGTGGTTTGGGAGATACGCTTGTTCAGTCTATGGCTGCTGCAATTCGCCAGATGGAAGGGACGAACCCAAACTTCGCAGCCAATAACAATCCAGGAAATTTGGTGTACATTGGGCCAAATCAGAACGGGCAGACAGGCGTTCTTCCAGGGGCCGGAGGGTTTGCTATGTTTCCGTCTGCGGCCTCGGGTGAAGCGGCTCTCGAATCCCAAATCCAAAGCCAAATCAACTCAGGGCAGAACCTGACGCAATTCTTCAACCAGTACGCTCCGTCTGGAACGTGCAACGCGGCCGGCGGCTGTCAAACTTCTGCGGCGACACAGAACTACATCAATTTTGTGTCGGGGCAATTGGGCGTCGATCCTTCGATACCGCTGAATTCGATTCAGGGCTCATACACCGGGTCTGCTTACGCGGGCTCGGTGTCGGGCGGCGATGATTCCTCCTCCTCTTCCGGCTTTGATCTCTCCTCCATTCTTTCTTCCTTGCCTGGCTCTGATTCTTCGTACAGCATAGGAGGGGTAGTACTCTCTGGCTCTGACCTTTTCCTGTTGGGCGGAGTCGTTGTGCTGGGATTAGTCGTTTCGGCTATTCTGTAGTCGATGAACGACTTCTGTATGCATCCGAATTGCGATAATCTCGCGGTTCCGGTCAATCGATACTGTCGTAAACATCGCAAACAAACTGAGGTTGCGATCTTGGCGAAACTCAAGAATCCGAATGATGATACTGAGTGGACGGCTGGAACTTTGGCGGAACTTCTTTCTTTTTTCTCAGCAGATACACCGATACGGGTGTTTTGTCCATTTGACGGCGAGGGGCCGGAAATGTGGGAACGGTTGAGAATCGAGGTGACTGAAAAGGGGATAAGGTTTATGCCATGAGCGTCTGGTACTGCATTCCTTCCTGCCGTCCTATTCCTGAAGTTCAGGACTGCTTAGAACGCTGGAGGGCTCAAGGCTATAAAATCGCTCTCCTGCGTCAAGGTGATCCGGTTGAATGTGATCTGCTAATCCCAACAGGCGAGTACTTAGGATGGGCGCGATCAACAAACATACTAACGCGTGAGGTTCTGAGGCGTGATTCTGAGTGTACCTGGGTTTGCGCTGGAGGAGATGATTACTGGCCTGACCCAACAAAACCAGCGGATGAAATAGCAGAGGAGTGCTCAGAGCATTTTAGAAAAGCGGCTTGGCCGATGTGTTGGCATTGGGACTCAAAATACAACACTCCCGAAGAGGCTTTGGCGGCCGGGGCGTATGCTGAACAAAAACCGCAAGCGTTATGGAGTGCGGCTCTTGCTGACATGTTTTCGACGTGGGGAGTTTGTCAACCAACAGGCGATCGGTACGGCGACTCTCCCGAAGCACGCAAAGAATGGGGCGAGGAACGGGGCGCAGAAATCGACAGGATAGCGGGCTCCCCATGGATGGGCCGGGAATGGTGCAAGAGCGCCTATCTTGGCATCGGCCCACTTTGGCCTGGCTACCACCATCTTTACGCCGATGAGGAACTTTGCGCGGTCGCTGAAAAGCTCGGGGTCTACTGGCGGCGTCGTGATTTGACGCAGTATCATAATCACCCATGTAGGACTGATCCAAAAGGGTACGGCGTCTACCGTGAGGGGCACCTTGCAAAGCTGTATGATCCTGAACGATGGAGGATTGAGCAAATGCATTTCGAGGAGCGGAAAGCGAAAGGGTTTCCGGGGTGTGAACCATGTCCGCGATGATGTGGTGGCTGGATACGGCGAGGGAATTTATTTTTCGGGTGCTTCCTCTGACGGGTTTGTATGCTTGGACTCTGGCTAAGACCCTCTTTCCGGTTATGCTCAATCTGGGGCATTCCTGAGGATGACGTCGGAAAAGAGGAGATTCTGAAACTGCATCGGCCTCGGGAATGGCGGCGCATCAAGGCGATGGAGCGTCTTTTGGTCTGGATTGGGAAAGGCTTTGCATGACTATGAAGCAGGAGCACGATCAGGGATCGCGAGGGAAACTTGATGTTGGACATCAAGGGGAGCGTTTAATGGGCCGGGGGATTTGCAAAAGCGCGAGGGCATGAGGTTTGGAGCGGAAGGCGAAAGGGTTTCCGGGTGTGAACCATGTCCAAGATAGTTGCTGATCCGAACTGTCCGCGATGCCACGGTACGCTCAATTTTGATCGTCGAAATGGAAAAGGTTGCTGTGTGCGCTGCGAATTACCAGAAACTCAGGCCATGATGAAGGAGCGAGCAATTATCGCTATCGTCGGGATCGCGCAATGTTTTGAAAGCCGGGATGGAGAGGATGTTCTTCAGATGGCTTTGCGCCGATACAACAACAAGGATGTTTTCTGATGATCGATTTAACCCTGGTAGTAGTGGCAAAGAATGAATCCGACATGGCGCGGTTTAACCGTACGCATGTGAGCGGCATTCCTGATCCTTTGGTATTGTTTGTGAATCTGAAACGGTCATCGCTGGCGCAAATCGCAAACGTGGCGTTGGATAGCGCGAAGAGCCATCGGCCTGAGTGCGTCTTTGGCCTTTGTCATGCCGATATGGAATTCGGGCCGGGATCTCTGCAAGCTTTCTATGATTGCGCGGCGGCGGGTACGGTCTGTGGGGCATGCGGACGCCAGATGGCATTTTCGGATCCTGAGGCAGGTCCGGGGGATTCCTCTTATGTCTGGTCGAAAGATTGGGGGTCTCCCTCACGCCGACAGATTGAAGCTGGATATCCGACGCATCCGAAAGGTCCGTGTCCCGTGTGGACTCTTGACAGTTCGTGCATTTTTTTTCCTACGAACCTTGGGCTTCGATTCGATGAGCAAACTTTTGACGGCTTTCACTTGCACGGTGAGGACATCTGCCTCCAAGCTCATGCGAAACGGATTCCAGTACTTGTTCCGACCGCGAATGCGTGGCACGCTTGCGCCGATACCAACGGGCCGGATTGGGGAAAAGAGAGAGACAGGTATAAGCTGAAGCTGGATGCTAAGTGGAAGTCGATGTTTCCTGACTACGTGACGACATGAAAAAGATCTTGCCCAAAAAAGAAGTAAATCAGGTCGGCTGCGTTCACGATTGGGAGGAACTGATCGATCCGGGAAGCGGCGGTTGGATGCGCTGTAAGAAATGTGGCAAGTCGATCGACTGTGAGGATCCTGATGGGGATTTGGGATGACGAAATACTCCCAGTACGACGAACAGGAGCATATCCTGAGAGCTTTCGAAGGGCGGAAACCGGGCCGGTTCTTGGACATCGGAGCGTATCACCCATTCGAATTCAGCAACACGCGGGCACTCTATGATATCGGTTGGTCTGGAGTTCTGGTCGAACCTGCGGCCGGCTGCATGGTTTCGTTGATTCGGGAATATGGCGACGATCCGCGCATCGTATTGGTTCAGGCAGCGGTAGGGGTCACCTGGGATTTTGTGGAATTACATGTCACCGATGATTGCGTTTCGACGGCGTGTACCGAGAACTTTTTGAAGTGGAGGGATCGGGCGAAATTCTTGGGAGTAGTGAACGTGCCGTCTATCTCCCTAGAAACGATCAAGACCCAATTTTCTGGAAGTCGGGATTTCGATTTTGTGAATATCGATGCAGAAGGTGTAAGCGTGCCGTTGGCAATATATGCCCTCCGGGCTGCATGGCGGCCTTATTGCTTTTGCGTCGAACATGATGGGCGCCAGGCGGAACTCTACAACGTAGGGGAACAGCTGGGTTATCGACTGGCCTACGAGAATGAGACAAATGCTGTTTACGTCAGGCGGGGATGAATAGAAATGAAAATTATCTGCCTGATGCCAGTTCGAAACGAAGATTGGGTGCTTGGGCTTTCTGCTCGAGCGGTGCTGATCTGGTGCGATGCCTTAATCGTTATGATGCATCGGTGCTCTGACGATACGGAAGAAATTCTGCTTGACGTGATCCAAGAAACGGACGAGGATCGCGGGGCGGCTTCGTTGGGGTTGTCTGGAGGATTGGTCAATCGGCGCGTCTGCGTTTTGGAGGATTACGCTTCAGAGTGGCATGAGATGCGAATACGGCAAGAGCTTCTAGAAATGGGGCGGAAATGGGGCGGTACGCATTTTGCCCTGGTGGATGCCGATGAAGTTTTAACCGGGGATCTGCTGCCGCGGATTCGGAAGCTCGTCCAGTGCAATGCGCCGGGTGAGATTCTGATGCTTCCTTGGTTGTGCATGCGGGACGGCTTTGATTCCGTGATCACGGCGGGCATGTGGGCGAACCAGAATGCGAGCACGGCATTCCTTGACAAACCGGAGTATTGTTGGATGGCTCGCGATGGGTACGACTTTCACCAAAGACACCCAATGGGCTGGAAAGAGTTGACCTGGCATCAACCTATTTCGGATCGATCTTCAGGGCTCATGCATCTTCAGTTCGCGTCTCGGCGACGGCTGCTGGCGAAGCAGTTTTGGTATCAGCTTGTTGAGATGCAGCGCTGGCCGAAACGTCGGCCGGTCTCGGAGGTGCGGGGCATGTACGCGCGTACGGTGCAGGAGTCGGAGTCTGCGTCGATCGAACAGGCGCCGGCTGCGTGGTGGGCTCCGTACGCTCATTTGCTGCCATATCTGCATATCGATCGAAAACCCTGGCAGGAAGCCGAGTGCAAACGGATGCTGGCGGAAAATCCCAGCTTGGCGGCGGGTCTTGACGACTTCGGATTGTTGAGAGAATGGGGCATGGAGGGCCGGTAGGATGGGCGTCTATTGCGATGAAGGGGAAACAGGTGGTCTATATGCGGCCGGGGCGCCGGAATCGAATCAAGCGCAACCGGACGGGGCTGCTGCGGCTGCTGGTGTCGATACGTCGGCGTCTGCATCGGCTTCGGCATCGAATGCGTTAATCCAAACGGCTGAACTGGTAGCAGCGGGTCCTGGTGCGCTACTGGCTGATGTGCTTCCGGCTGATCCGACGAAATCTTCCCTTCCGTTGGGGCTTGCGATTATTGGGCTATGCGCTGTAGGGGTGCTCTGGGCGGCGTCGATTGATGGAGGTCGAAAGTGAAACTGCGTTACTTTCTTCAATCGTTAGGGGTGGCAATGCTTGCCGTGCCTGGTTTTACGGTTGTGGCGACCATAATCCAAGACATCGTACAGAAGCCGAATACTTTTAGAGCTTGGCTCGTTGGTGGGTCTATCGGGCTTGGTCTCGCTGGCTATGTCGGCGTTGCTTTATGGTTGATCGGCCGGAAGGCGGCGTCGATTGATGGAGGGCGAAAGTGAAACTTGAAGCTGGGGTGAATATTATCTTTGTTGCTCCAAGTGGCAATATTGCTCATGCCTCTGTGAGGGAGAGAGGAGAATTGGCGGCGCTGACGGTGGGTTGGATGAATGAACCGTCAATCGATGATATGAGAGGGTTTGATGAACGAGTTTCGCGTGAATTTGATGTCGATGTAGATTTCTCTGGACAGTTCGGATCTCGAAAGATTGCGCGGGCGGCGGAAGATGCCTTTCTCAGGGGCCCGTCATGACGCGTACCCGTGTCCGTCGTCTGAATCCGGCTGAACCTGAACCTTGCGGCGGTCGTAAGCCTGCATCCGAAGTAACAGACAGAGCATTACGCTATCGGGCAAACTCTGAAGAGTGCTTACCGCCTGGGCCTCGGCGTTGTGCTTGGTGTGGTAGGCGATCGGCGGGCACGAACCCACCAAACATCGAGGTTGGGCATGTGGATGGGGATGAGAGAAACACGGTTCCTGAAAATCTTATATGGACGTGTCGTCCATGCAATCAACGGGTAGCGGCGAACATGAGAGCGGCCGGCGTCGGCCGCCGAACCCATCAATTCAATCCCAAACGCAAAGGGGCATCGGATTATCGGGAATATGCACGGGCTCTCGGGATTTTGGACGGTACTGCAATCGGCAATATGGATCAGGCTATAGCGCTGATTCATGCTACTCCTCAATCGAGGCGATCTGAGTTTCAGCGCGAAATCTGGCAAGTCAGGAAACAACGCTACGGGCCATCTGGTCGGAAGGATGGCGGGAGTGTGCCGTTTTGATTTACGCTCGCGTGGTGGCCATTGAGCCTAACCAGCAAATACGCCTGATGAGATTACATCAACGACGCAGGGACAATAATCAGGGTGCGAATCCTGACGCGGGCTCCAGATTATGAGTCTTCCATTGGTAACCTGCCTCTGCTTAACGACTCAGGGCCGGGTCTTGTTCTTGAAGCGGGCGATTGATTGCTTTATCGCTTCCACCTATCCAGCAAGGGAACTTTTGATCATTGCCGATTCAGCTGATGATCTTGGCGATGAAATTGGGCCGTCACGGGGGCATCTGCCGAATCTTGTCGATGATGGATTGGGACCGGATGTCGGAGGAGCTTTCATTGTGGCTCCGAGAAAGATGAACATCGGGCAGAAAAGAAACTATGGCTGCAATGAGGCGGCCGGGGATCTCATAGCAATTTGGGATGATGACGACTATTCTGCACCGGGCCGTCTGTCCCAACAAGTTTTCGATTTGCGGTCAACCAATTCAGCGGTGACAGGCTATCGAGAGATGAAATTTACCGATGGCGCGTCCTGGTGGTCTTTTTCGTTGGCGGCTGGTTTTTGTCATGGAACGTCGCTGATGTTCCGGCGTGATTGGTGGGCGAAACACCCATTCCCAGAACTGAATATCGGCGAGGATGCCGGATTCTGTGAAGCGGCGGCGGCCGAAAAACAACTGCTGGCGTTTCCAGACCTGGGGCTGATGTACGCAACGATTCATCCGGGGAATACGAGCAAGCGGCGCCCGGGCTACGATGCTGGATGGACACCGCTTCCAGGATTTGAATGGTCCGATACTTCAAGCCATCCGAATGAGAGCGTCCACGAACGTCAAAGCTGAATCCGCCGATATCAGAAACGAGCTGCTAGTGATTTCGATCGTTAGCGCTTGGTTTCCGCTTTCGTAGTTCCAGCCGAGTTCGATTCCCCAACCATTCCCGTTTCCTTGGTCGCGGTCGATTCGGATACCGTAGTTGGCTGCGGCCTGACGGACTCTTAACCATTTGTTTTGATCGATATGTGGGTAGGTTTTGCTGGGGTTGGGCATGGTGTCCACTCACTGTATCACGACTTGGGTGTAAGCTTATAGGGCATGAACACTCAAGACTCTAGCACCACTACATGGCCTCCGGTTGGATTCCTCGAGAAAAAAATTGCGGCTGAACGGTTGGGCGTCACTGAATCGAGGGTTGCACAATTGGGCGATGCGATTAAAACCCAGCGGGCGCGAAACCCAAAAAGTCATCAATGGGTGATCCTGTATCACGAGGGAGATGTGGAACGATACCGGTTCGAGCGGGAAAATCCCTCAGAGGTCCCAAAGCTGCCGGCGAAGATCGATAAGCCCAATCCTTTTGAGGAATTGGCGAAAACTGGCATGTTAAGCATTCGGAATCTGCCTACCGTTGCTGAAAAAAAGCCATGGATGACGATTTCTGAGGCTTCGGAGTGGTCTGGCCTTCCAGCATCAACGATTGCGCGGCTGATCAAAACTGGCGTGCTTCTAGCGATCGACTGCGGGCCGCGGCCGGGGGGCAAATGGCGAGTAAAACGATTGGACCTGGAAAAGTTGGAAGGACTTCGTTATCAGTAACGTTTTGCCGGGTGGCATTGGCGGATTGCCACGCGGCGTATTTGCTCTTTGCTGATCTTGCGTCCGTCTCCGCTTGCTACGATCGCAAAGCTTCGCTATTTTTATCGATACTCGAAATTTTAGCAGATAGCGGGTGGCGGGTGGCTCTCTTGGATTTTGATGTTAAGGGCCGGTTTCCGCGCGGAGGAGGTTGGATGCCGGCCCAGTAGCTGTGGGCGTGTCGAGGAGCCTACAGTCAATTTCAAATTTAGCACGTGGGCGCGGGCGGCGCTCCAGGTTTTGGTGCTCCTGTGATCAGTGTATTGTTGGCGAACCAATCCCAGAATGCAGGGCAGGCAACAGGCGAAACGGGCGGAATGTAAACCTGTCCTCCGACAGCTGCCGCAACTGCGGCTATCTGTTCGGGCGTCGGATTTGCGTACTGGCGTTGGGCGATCTGCAAAATAGTCAACTGATCCGTAATCGGCGGCGAAGTTTGCGGCGGGGCTCCGCTATCGGTTTGGTATTGCGGGCCGGTTGGCGCCTGTTGGACGGCTCCAGGATTCCAGTAGGGATTGGCAGCGGGCGGCGGGCCGGCTGATTGCATTGGGGCGGAAGCCTGGGCAATTACGACGGGGGGAATGTACTCGGGTGCTGTGATTGGGTTGGCCTGGCCACTGCTGGCGGCCGTGCTCGCCGATGCTGACGATGCCGCCGGCGTTTTCTTGAAGTACTGCCACAGAAGATAGGCTGCGGCTCCAAGAAAAAGTAGCGGCATTGCAGAATCGTTGGCCATGGCCTGATTGGAATTGTACTATGGCGCTTTTGCGTGTGCGGCTTTGAGGGTTTCGATGGTGGTTACAGATTGAACGATGGCTTGCACTGCCTGGGCGTTGGGGGGTTTTTGAAATGCTGAAAGGATCAGGTCGATCTGAACAAGTATCGGCACCAATGGGGGATCAATGATTGCCGCAATCGGTTCTATAACTTTTAGGGAGTCGTCAATCCATTGACCTACGTGACCGAGGTCTTTACCAATGGATTTCAGGATCGACCAAAAATTCACGCCGTGTGGGTGTCGTGAGCTGCGACGTTCAACGTAACGGAATCGCTGGCTGTCCAGGTTCGCGAGGTGACAACGCCTACGACGCCTGAAAAATTGATTGAGTCGCCGATACCTGGGACGTAATTACCCCAGTAGCTGTAGGTGCCTGCCCCTGTGAAGTTGATCTTGATAAGATTCATGGCCTTCAGTCTATCACTACCGTGGAAGTCGCTCGGGATACAGTAGAATATGGTCTGGCAGTCTGCGGCCGGTCTTTTTCTCGCGATATTTCCGCGTCCGGATGCGTTGGTCTCTGCGTCTCTCGATGGTTTGCCCAACGGTCTCGAGCGCTGTTTTCTTCCACTTTTCCTTGGCGTAGTGCGCGGCGTAGCTGGTGTTGGGCTCAAATGGATCGACGGCCATATATGCATCGATGGCCAAATTGGTCAGCCAATGATTGATCTGTCTTTCTCTGCGGAGGTGTCGTTGGAGGCGTGCTTGTAATCGGGCGGTCAAAACCGGTAATCCATCCAAATCTGATCGTTGGCTTGTGGGCCATCTCCCGCGGTGAATGTTACGTTGTTTCCGGCGACGGAATAATATTGGAGAGCCTGGCGCAGTCCGTTGATGTAAACACGCACGGAGGTGGGCGGATTGGGCGTGTGAGCTACGGTGTACGTAAGATTGACTCCATCAACGTCGCCGACTGGCACTTCTGCGTCGGCGAAGTTTGGGCCGGTGATGTGGACCTGTCCGGCTGCATCGCGATAAAGACTCAACGACGGCGAATCGATTACAACGCTTTGCCAAGTCCAGACGGTATCGACCGGGAGTTTGTAGTAACTGTAGAGGCGGGGCAGAAGCGGTGGCGTTTGTCCGACGAGGGGCAAAAAAAACAAAAGAGCACTCCAGCGTGCCAGAGTGTTCTTGAAATGGGACTGCATCGGGGATAACCTGGGGGAATTTTACGCGCCAGTCGGGGGTGGCGGGGGCGGCGGCGGGGGCGCAGTGGCGATCGCTGCTACTTGGGTGACGGTGCTGGTTGCCTGTGTTGCCGCATTGTTGGCTTGGGTTGTCAGGGCTGAACTCTGCGTTTTGAGATCTGCCAGGGCCTGGGTATCGGCTGCGCTCAATGTTCCTGCGGTGAGGAGCTGGGTTTGCAGGCTGGTGATGGTCGCGTCAAGAGCTGTTACTCCGCTGGCGATGGCCGTCAAGTCTGCGGCCACGGTCGTGAGCGCGGTTGCGGTTTTGGTGAGGGCGGCGGCCGCGTTGGCGATATCGGCTTCAACGGATGCGACGGCGGTTTGAATGGCGTCGGGGTTGGTTGACATGGATTCAGCCTATCACGCTCTTTCGTCGTGGTGAATCTGAGCGCAGATGATGCGGCCGTTTTCATTGATACTGATCTCGATTGCGAATCCGTTACGCTCAATGGAAAGTTGCAATCCCCCGCGGCCGAAACGCTCGATAGTAAGATCGTGCAATGCGGCGAGGGCGGCCGGCGTAGTGGTGGTTGATCCTGGGGCGTCGTCTAATTTTTCCAGCCAGTCTCGATCTGAAAGTGTGGAGCGGGGATGATCCATTTCGAATTCGAGCTTATCACTTGTGCCGTTTCCAGTCGCTCGAGAAGAGCGTCCAGAAAAACAGGCACTACGATGATGATTGCAAGGCGGGCGTTGATGCGCACGTGAAACTCTTACTGGATGGATTGAACCCAGCCGAGGGCGGTTAGGAGGGCGGTAGTTGCCTGGTATGCTTTGCCAGAGTTGGTCTGCTCGGGGCCTGGGGCATTTTCAGCTTCGGGGTTGAAGGATTTTAGGGCTTCGATCGCAGCTTCAATATCTAGCAGCGCTAAACCGCGCCAGTTTTTTTCTCCAGTGGTTTTTTCTTCAGTGGCCATGGCCTTATGCTAGCGCGATAGGTGGTTGATCGTCTCCCCGAAAGAAAGATGACATTGCCGAAGGACTTGTCGCGGCTCCGTCTTTCATCGATCAACCGGCGAAGATTCCGCCAATATTGATTCCATGCGTATTCTGCGGCGTGTTCTTCGATGGTCACGGAGTCACCTCGAAAACTGTTCGTAGTACCCATTCCAGAGCTTCGACGATTTCGCGGCGGTAATCGGAGTCGAGGTCATCTCGGAAGTCGTCTGTTACGTATCCGAGTTTTTTCGAAATCTTTCTGTCGCGAGGGAACTCGATATCCGGGGCCTCTCGGTGCTCTCGGATTTTTTCCCGGATACGTTGGATTCCGATTTCACGGGCTGCGGCGAGTTTATTTTGCTCGCGAAGCCGCGGTATACAGATTTTGTTTTGAAACAGGCGGCCGGCTTCGAATTGGCCTACGCTTCCATCTTCCATTGCTCTAATCCTTCTTTCCAATCTTCAAGATTTTCAGGTTCGGGTCTCCTCCACTGGATCCCCTCTGCGTGTAGGGCTGTTGATGCTGCACGTTTGGCGGCTCCGAGGGCACAATCGCACGGCCGAAACTCAAATCGCCATTCTCCAGCAAACACACCGCGGATGACTTGATACTTGCGTCCGACGAAACCGGGTATCGGGGAATCGGCACATTGGGCGCACGGCGTCGGCAGAATCACGGGAGCGGGAGTCGACCGGAGTTTTTCTGCTTCCTTGGTCGCCTGGTAGAACTCGATCAGGGTTCGGAGGCCTCCAGGATGGCTCATGGCTTGGAATGCCGGAGCGTTTGGCATCCACGCAAGAAATCCTTCCCAGTCGTCAGGAATGGCTGCGTATGCGGCTACTGACTGGCTTTTGAGAGGTGGAGCCTTTTCGGCCGCGGCAAATGCGTTACAGAGTCTCTGATGAAATATCGCCTCCGCGAGTGGGGTTGGGGCTTTGCTCGGATGAATTTCTGACGACGAAGACGACGGTACTACTAGTGGAGATAAAACCGCTGTCGTCGTCGTTTGGACATTAGAAACTTGGGTTTTAAGGCGGTCATTGGCGGTGTCTTGTTTTGTTGGAGATAGGCTGGATGCGGGTTTCCGTGCGGCGGTTTCGGTGCTCGGCTGCGGAAATCGGTGCCTGGTGGCTGCGGAAATCGGTGCCACTGTATTATTTAGTACTGATTTATAATTTATCTTCACCGTATCTTCTCCTTCAGACAGTTTTCATTGTGCACGATCGTGCAATACCGCATTGAATTAAGCGACCTTTTTGGGATCTTGGTTATCTTCTTTGTAATCAAAGAGATTATTTCCTCGCTGATAGGCACGCCACATTTTCCAGGCATATTGCTCGGCTTCCCTGATCTGGAGCGAAAGTTGTTTCGTCTCCTCCTGTTTTCGGTTGCGTTCCTCCTCCAAAGGGGGTATGATCTTTACTGGCTCCACGCCTTTCGCGATCAAGAAGTTTTTGAAGCGAAGAAAAGGCGAACGAGAATTTCCGCTGCGGAAATCGGTGCCAAAATCTTTTGATGATTCTAAAGGGCTTACCTTGTCTAGTGGACACAAAAAAATATGGTTTTCGTCAAGGTAATCGGTCTTCTTCAGGAACTTCACGGCCTTGTTGACGGTCGGCGCCGGGATACCTAGCAGTTCTCCGAGTTCTTTTTGAGTGAGCGGCTTTGGTTCAGGGTCCGAGTCTTTCAGCTTTATCCCATTGACAGCAAAGTCGTTAAGGTTTCCCCAAGCCTTGAATCGGATGCCGAATAACACCCGCATCTCCGGAGGCCAGACCGGATTCATCATCTCCTCTTCCAAGGTTTCATTAGGTGTCATCATGTACTTTTTCCACCCACGGCGTTTACGAAACTCGTTCGCCTTGACTGCGTATGGAGACTTGGTACTAGTACCAGTACCGTTTACAGATGATTTATGAACGCTAGATGACTGACTCTTTTGATTTTCCACTCGCTTTCACTTTCTTGGCCGTTGACAAAACCAAATTGAAAGCGCGTAGAATGAAAAGGCAGAAAGGGACCCTTCAGATCCCTTCATTGATTTTCAGTCCAATCGCTTCCATACCAACTTCTTTCGTTCACTAGGACGAGCCGGCCAAGCACATCACAGGGGATTCGAAAGAAGTTGAACCGGGGAGCAAACTATTTTTCCTAACCGGGGGGCCTCGCTGTTCTGGGGCCTTTTTTCGGGCTTTCTCATTGAATGTTTTCCATTCTACAACCTGACGGTGATTCCGGATCTTAGTCGTTTTTGACTGCCACCAGGCGCGGCGCAATGCGATGTACAGCGCTCGGATTGGCCCAATAGTTTGGCGGCGCAACCAGCGATACTCTTGCCATGGAGTCATATTTCAACTCCATCATCAATCGCGCAAACCTGATCGATCCTCAGGTCTGCGGCGATGCTGATGAGGTCTTGAAGGTCGATCCCTTTGTGGTGCAGCTCCACCAGATCGAGGTTTTTGCTGGCGGCGTAATCCCGCATTGCCAGGTAGCCGTCGATCGCAGCTATCCCGCATCCTGCAATCAGCTGGGCTTGCGTCGATGCCTCTTGGGTTTCCAGGGCTGATAGTGTATGCTGTCGTTGAGTAGCAGCATCGACCAAAGTAGGTCCAGGTCCAGGTTGCGGATGCGGTAAAGCTCGGGGGAGCGAAGCCGCATTCGCAATTGATGCCGCGAGTTGGACTTCTAAACGGGAGTCGAGTAAATTTTCCTCCCAGATCAGCGGGCCGGGTTCATGCCGCATCTTGATTTCTCCTTTCAAATCTGTATCGGTATTCTGCGATTAGCTTGTGCCTGTCGAGCTTCCAGTATGTCCAGAATTTCTTACCAAGGGCATGAACTGATAGCGGGCCGGTGCGGTGATGGTGGGGGCATAGAGGGATTGTTTCAGTGTCTGAGCACTTCTGACCCAAGCCGCGGCTTCCCACATGCGCAACTTCTGAAGGCTCGAGGCGCCGGATTTGCCATTGCCAGCATACGGCACAAGGCAGAGTGCGAATCCATCGCAGGTATTCGGGATGGATCTTGGCGTTGAACCTGGGGCGATGATAGGTCCGGGGAATCAATTTGGCCTCCTAATGAGGTCGATCTTTATCGGCTCTACCATGGCACTGGGATCGGTGCCAAAAATCATGAGCCTGATCATGCGGCCTCCTTCTTTGGTTTCAGCGGCTTCTCAATGACCATTCCGATTGGCCCTTCGGAATCAAGAAATACTCCACCGATAGCAAGGTAAAGTTTGGCGGCCGGATCTTCCATCACGACCACATCTTCAGGGCAAGGAGTCTCCTGCATATCGCGGCGATCGGCGTCTAGTTCCGCGAGTTCTTGGGCCATGGCTTCATATTGCCAGTCGGCCTCCGTGTAGTCGTTATCGTATTCAAAGGGCATGGGTTATTTTTTGGCGTCCTGAAGCAATCCTGCATTCTCGGCGGTCAACTTGATAATCCACCATTCACGCTTGTTGCAGTCCAAGTTTGTGCTGTGAAGGGCTGTTGGCATCAGCGGTTTAAATACCTCACTATCCAACGCTCCTATCTCGGTACTGATAATGTGGAGTTCGGCGTCTTTTTGGAGCGGGCCAATGGGCTTCACACGCAGAACCATCTTCGCGAGTGTCCGGTGTTTTCCTGTTCCGCGGGCGTAACAAACATCCCATCCGATGTTCACGCGAACAGGATCGCCACGATCTGGAATACCTGTTGGGAATTTGATCTGTGGAGACTCGTGATTCATAGCGCGGATGAATGCTGTTTTTGTATCAGCGAAATGGAGTTCGTCGCTGCGGACCATCCAACGCCCAATGAGAAATGGGCTACCGTGTCCCTGAGTTGCAGTTGTGCAACCTGGCAAAACAACTGTTGGTGCGCTCTTTAAGAACATTCTTCTGTTAAGCGACATCTGAGTACCATCCTGTCTTTCGGTTGCCCGGTGCATACTTGCGCCGGAAGCCATAGTCACGCGCGACGGCGTACCAAATCCGCCCGCAAAAGCGCCGAAAGTCTTCAATCGTTCGGTGCTTCTTTCCACCAAGCAGCGCTACAAGTACTGCTGTTTGCTCGAAATCTTCGCGGTTACGCTCCGCGAACAACCGATAGCGTCTCCAGCCAATTGACCGGGCGATACGTAGCCGGGTCTGCATTGGAGGTTTGAAACCATCAGAGGTCCGAGGGCGTCCGATGGCATTCACGCGGCTACCACTGCTTTCCGCCAAAGATCCTCAAACGATCTTCAGGGCAGGGAGTCTCCTGCATATCGCGACGATCGACGTCTAATTCCGCCAGTTCTTGGGCCATGGCTTCATATTGCCAGTCGGCCTCCGTGTAGTCGTCATCGTAGCTGAACATTTTGGGTTTTCTCTTCCACGACGGTTAAGCGGGTGTCGAGTTCGTCTTGGCATTTTTCGATGGCTTCAAGCCGCTTGTCAATGTCAGCGAGGGCCCTTGCCGTATGCCCTAAGATGTCCAACAAAGATTGAATACATTCCGTCAGTGGATTCATGCGGCTACCGTCCCTATCGCCTTGCGCCAAAGATCCTCAAACGATACATTCTTCGGTAGTTCGATGCTGGCGGCGAGTACCGATGCTTCCGCCTTTTTCCGGTTTGCGCCTTGAGTTACCAGGGCTTGCAGGACATCAGTTTGAACCTCAGTAAGCTCTGGAGTCGATTTTGACTCCATGACGCGGGCGGCGGGCGGCACGGGTTTCTGTGCCACGACATGAAGCCCTTTCGATCGGATGCCGCAGTACGTGCCATTGAAGATTGATCGCAGGTTTTCACAAGCTTCACCTAGTGAGTACAGAAGGGCTCCGACGATCTTGAAGACCTGAGGGCAGAACCAGCCAATCGCGATGAACAGCCAGCTTGCGGTGAGAATTATGAAAGTGGATTTCATTGCTGGGGGACTTCCTCGGCTAATTGAGGCTTGTGAACTAACTCGCGAAGACCGTTCTGGTAATTCCATTCCTCCGGAGTGCAATGTGACTGCGAGAAGAATCTCGCATGCCGCGCGCAAAACTGTTCGCCACACGGCATGCTACATTGACGCGGCCGTTCGGTCCTGTCGTCCTGATCCGGGGAATAATATAGATACTCACATAAGGCGCTCATGGTCCGTCACCTCCTGTCCATTTCTACGGCATCTGATTGTTCAATCGTGAACGGCTCATCAACAACTCCCTCGGGCCGGTATTCGCGATACGCTTTCTTTCCCGCTTCGACGGCGGAAGCGATGAAATCATACGTCACCTGGGAGTCACGGACCCGGTACAGCAGATCCGTCATCTCCCCCAATGTCCCGTGGAATACCCGGAGCACGGTGTCTTTTCCGGTTCGGCCTGTCCGGATCTCCGAAACTTTGTAGGCCATCGTCGGCACTTCGTTGGTTCCCTTGCTGAGTTCGTATCGTGTGTTGTTCTTCATGACTTAATTCTCCCCTCCGATCGCCAACAGATCATCTACGAACTGGCCGCAATCAAGCCGTGTCATCCCGTGCCCTTTGCCCCAGTCGTTGAACAAGGCATCCGCAACATCGTCCGTCATAATGCCGAAGCTGCGGACTTGATCTGGCCTGCCAATCTGGCGATATTCCCCACGTTCAAATGACGCCTCACATGCCAGCGCAGCAGCTAGACACGCATCGGCGGCGACTCTCTCCTCAACGGTGAGTTCCGCTTCAATCGCTGCAATTCCCTTCCTGATCTTGTCTGAACTGAGTTCGTACCGTGTGTTGTTCTTCATGACTTAATCCTACATTATCTGATGTTGTAGCACAATACTTGATTTGGTATACCTATGTCCTAAGCCAGATTACGGCAGTAAATCAGCCAAATTCTCACATTCCTCAGGAGTGAGCGCACGAAATGACCAGCCAAATCCCACTCCGTCCTCATCTGTAGCTGCTGCCAGATTTCGGCCCGGTATCCCATTTCGATATTCAACTAGACGGCAGTTCGGATAGGCTGAATAATCTTCGATATTGGCGTTTCGATCGGCCATGGCGAATCCCCTCGCAGCCGCGATTGCTAAACGACGAGTCGTATAAGTTTCTTCTTTCTGTATATTCGTGAATGCGTTCGTTCTGACGACAAATCCCTCGGCACGCTCGGGCATGATCTGAATGATGTTTGCTGATGATGCTGTCTGTTTCATGTCCTCATACTACATTATCAGATGTTGTGATACAATGCCCAATTTGGAATATATCCGAAAGGAAGGTACGGTTCTAGGACTGGGACTACCCCAGATGTTGTGGTATGGTGAGGATGCATGACTACGGGAACACTTGAGCGGCGATACTCAGAAGCTGAGATTTTGGCGGCGGCGGGGCGAATCTTATTCCGGCGACGGCGAACCAATTCGGGCGGGCGTCCTGCGACGTGCGATTGTGGTAAATGTGCGAAGTGCATCAAGCGGCAACAGATGCGCGATTACCGGGCGGCGAAAGCATCGTGAAAAAGCCCAAGCCACGGCGTCGTTTAGTGAAAGCGCGTTCGAACAGGAATCGTGCGGCGGTGGCGAGATACTACGCCAAATGGGGCAACAGCAGACGATCGCGGAACAACAGCGCTGTATTCGAGAGATGCTGCTAGAAGCCTCGGGTTACCCTTTCTTCGGCGTCGGTATCGGTGCCTCATCCAACGAATCTCGGATCCCTTTAAGCAGCTGCACGATTGCGTGATGCGGGTTTGCTTGGAATTCCGGCGTCGCGAGAAACACTCCTGCCTGCTGCTCGATCAATTCATCAGTGATGTTGACTCGCTTGGTCATGCGTCGAAGTCGTAATCGCAGTTCGTTCGATTGCAGGGCAAGGGCCGTATCGTTGTGCTGGAATCGATCGATTAAAAACATGCCTGAGATGTGATTGCCTGCGACGATCAGTTCTCCCAATTCTTTTTTGTGGGACTCTCCCATGTGTGTAGCGAGGGCTTCGGCTACTCGCACCAAACGCTGTTCCGGCTGCTCTCCAATGATTGGAGGGCCATTGAGGGTTAAGGATCGATGGCAAATCTGGCACGTGTACACGGGTGCTAGAGCTTGAGTGGGAGTGGTAGCGGTGCTCATTGGCGGGCCTCCGGTACAAAGAATCGGCCGGCCTTGATCGTCTCAATCGGCTCTCCCTCGTCTTCCTGGTCTGGATCTTCGTCTTCATCGTCTGGATAATCGTCGTCGTCTGTATCGGGCTCTTTGGGGGCGGCGAGGGCGGGGCGGGGCGGAAGTTCGATCAGGATAAGCGGCCGGTCCATGTTTTGCTCGATGGCGGTTCGTGCGGCCTCTTCGGTACATGGATTCATGGCGTAAAGTGAACCCGGGGCTACGAGACAGGATCGGGCCGGGACTGCGGCGCGTTTGACCTTTGTTCCTTGAGGACACCATTGGCGGCCCTTGTCAGATATCGATGCATACTCGGGTCTTGTAAGAACAAATGCACGCTCGGGCAGTTCCGGCGTATCGACTCGGAACATTACGGCCTGTCCGAATGCCTGGGTTGTGACATAACCGATTTCTTTCCGATGTCCCATCATTTCCACGATGGCCCAACCTTCAAAGTTGGCTTGTTTGACTTCGATATCACTCATGGCCTGGCTCCTTCAGTTGCGGGTTGCTTCCATCCGGCTGCGACGTCTGCCAGGTTTGATGCTGCCGCTGGTGGCTCGTCGTCAGATTCGTCTTCGTCCTCATCTTCGGGCGGTTGCCACGTCAGGAACTCTGTAATCATCTTGTCGAGGGCGGCGAGGTAGGCGGCCTCATTGAAAAATGCTGCGGTCTGATGCACGGTCAGAATATCCTGGCGCAACTGCGCTTTTCCTTGGAGTCTTGCGTCTCTGAATTCGTCCTCACCGAATTCTTCCAAGTACCAATCTCCTAAATCGAAACCGGTATCGCCATGCTCGATGTGCTCAACGACGGCGCGGGCGATAGCTTCTATGGTCGGCTTTTTCTCCAGGAGTTGAGGGCCGGGTTGCGGCGACTGAACCACGGGCGCCGGCTGGGGTGTTGGCTGTGGTTGTGCTGGCGTGAGGGCGGCGGCCTCCTGTTGCTGCATTGGCGGGCGGGGCTGCGGCTGCTGCTGCTGGGTCTGAGCTTGTTGCTGGGCGCGTTGAGCCTGCATCATCACTCCTGCGGTTACGATTGGCTTCAGGATTTCTGACACAGGGCCGGCAACGTCCGAAATTACCTCTTGCCATCCCGTCTTTCTGCTTCGGCCGTTGCGTGATCCTCCGAGACGTTCTTCAATCTTTGCTTGCAGGTCGAGTACCTTGTCCAGTTCGGCGGCTGCATCGGTGGGTTTTGCGGTCTCGGGTTTTTGTTCTGCCTGTTTCATCAGGTATTGCATGAACAGAGCTTGTGTGGGGTCGGGCTTTGGGGGCTCCAGTAATCGCTGGACGATCGCCGGCAGGACGGGGGCGATGATAGATATCAGGGTTTGCTCGTTCGGGTCTTTTTTGCTTGCGGTCTGTCGCATTTCGTCTTGAAGTTTATCGATGCGCTCGCGGTATGCTCTCATCTCTTCGTGTTGATTCCGGTTTTGCTCACGCAATAATTCAATCATCGGATCGGCTGGGGGTGCGAGTGCGACAGGGGCGGGAATTTCGCTCTTGTCGCAAATGTTCCTTGCCCATTCCCAATCCTTGTTTCTGGGATCATCGACCCATTCGCCTTTGGGTATGCGTGGCGGAAATTTCATGTTCAGGAGTTTGACCGTTCCCGAATCAATCACTCTGCGCTGGCGCGTCGTCGGGTCCGTCCGGTTCACGACAAGTTCATAGAGTCCGCTGCCTAAACCGGGATCCTCGAGCATGTCTTGCTCATCGAAGGGCCCTTCGTATCGCTTTACTGATACGCTTTGTTTTCCTCCGACTTGGCGGTTGTGAAATGGTTCCCAGCGGTAGACGTAAACGCGGGTTGACTCCCATGATTCGAGGTTGTTGATGCGGTCGATGATGCCAGATCGCAAAACGGGCGGTTCGTTTTTGCTTGGGCGGCCGGGACGTCTTTTTTGGGGTTCTGGTTCGATCGGTGATGGCGGTTCGTCTTCTTCTTTCTCTGCTTCAAGCGTTGGAGTTTCAGTCGGAGCGGTTAAAGGTGTCGGATCTTCTGCCGCGGCTGGAATTTTGGGCTCAATATCCAGGGCGGACTGAGGATCTTCGGTTTTAGGGGCGGGATCTAAGTTTTTTTTTGCTACTTTTGCCACGATTCAGGGCCTCAAACGTGTGTCTTTGATGCAACTGGGTGTTGGTTCGAAAGCTGCCAGTATCATACTATACTATACGAAACACGGCATTTAGCTAAGTTGCAAAAAAGCCACACCTCTATTGACACACTTTCACATTTGCCGTTACGATTCGGGTTATGCACAGGTGCAGGCGGCCGGCGGGCGCGATCACAAGTAACGAACCAAACATCGTTACGCGGGTTGATGCCGGCCGCGTCGGTCTCCTTTCTGCACGATCCCTTATTGAAGCTTTCAATCGATGGCACGCAAAAACAAATCACAGAGCCTTCCGGCTGATCCCGTCACGTTAGCAGTGCTCGGGGTAGGTGGTTGGTTGCTGTGGCAGATTTTGAATCCGGCAGTGGTTCAGCAAGCCGCGACAATCGCGCAGAAGTGCTGTGGACAATAGGATGCCGCAACCAATTCTTATCTCCGAGACGCAAGCTGATTATCTGGACACAGAGAAGTCAACGGCGCAAACAGTAGCGGAGATGGGGCGGCACGTGCGAAGCGCGTTGCATGATCCTCGCGTGTACGGTGCGGCGCTGGCTGCGACAAATGGCGGATTGCTAACTGGGCCGCGGCGTACGATCTGTTGCCAGGTGTGGGGATGGCTCAAGCGAAACGTGCGCTTCGTGCGTGACGAAGATCAGCTACAGCACTTGCTGGGCCGCGGCGATGAACTGGAACTTCTTATCTCTCCCGCGGTGCTCGTTCGAGCGAATCCCAAAGAAGGCGATTGCGACGATTTCACAATGCTGGGTTGCGCGATGCTGCTGTCTCTGGGCGTACCAACATTGATCAAAACCTACAAGTGCGATCGTCAAGACCCTACGCGCTGGTCTCATGTGTGTGCGGCTGCAATTCTCGAGGATGGCTCTGTGTTTCCGCTGGACGCATCGCATGGTCAGTATCCAGGCTGGGAGGTTCCGGCGCAAGATCAATTTGAAACTGCGCTCTGGGATATGAACGGTAATCGGGTCGGCGGCGGCCTGGCTGGAGTGCGGCGGCGGCGGGGGCTCGGGTCGTATTTGCCTGAGAAATCCTGGACGGGCGATCCCATGACTACGGTTGGCGGGCCGGCCGCGGGTCCGTATCCTTCGCTCGATGTGATGCGGCTTTGGTATCCGGGCCGGCGATCCCGGGCGGCGGGTCTGGCGGCGATCGCGGGCGGTAAATGGCGGCGCGGGCTCGGGCAGGATGATTCCGGCGACGATACGTCAGGCGATACTGGCGGCGGGAGCCTTTCGATTATTCCTGGGACCTCGGTAGATCAGGGAATCTCTACGGTTTTGGTAACCAGCACTCCTTACACTGCGGCGATCGGCAGCTCAGGTGTGACGACTGATCCGGTGATTGCAGCGTATCTGAACAATCCGACGGGAACGCCTCCTACGACGTCAAGCACGGGAATTCCGATCAACTGGAATGCGATCGTCGCTTCATTGACGTCTGCGGGCGCCAAGTTGGGCTCACAGGCGCTTTTGACGCCGGGCTCGGTGGTGCTGCCGAATGGAACGGTGATCGCGGGCACTCCGCAGGGCACAAGTAATTTTTCGTTTGGTGGGATCAGTTCGGGCACGCTGATTCTTTTGGCGGCGGCTCTCGGGTTGGTGTTGGTGTTGAAGAAATGAGCTATCGGGGCCTCGGGCAAACACAGGGTGTATCGTTTCCGCCTGGCTACTCGCTCGCTGGAAATTGCGATGCCGCCGGCAACCCGACAGGCTACGCGACCGACACATATTTGATCCTCACGCCTACTGGTACACAATGCTTGACCACGGCGCAAATGCTTGCGAACTGGCCAGCCACTCCTGCCCAACTTTCTACGCCGATGGCAAATCCGATTACGGTTCCAGCTGGCTACGTGCCTCCTGCGGCTACTGGGGCGAAGTCGTTTCCGGTTGCGACAGGCGGGCCGGTAATGTGTACGACTCCTCAGTGCCTGGCAGATATGGCAGCGCTGAATGCAGGCGCGGGCTCGGGCTCGGCTGCTATTGCGGCGTCGAATCCGCTCGGCTCAATGATGGCCTGGATTCAGGCGAATCCTTTGCTTGCCGCGGCGATCGGCCTGGGCGCGGTGCTGGTGCTGACGAAATTGTGATGTACGTCAGAGCAAATTACGGGTTAGGCGATGCATCGGTGGCTTCGGCTGCAGTAGGGGCCGGCATCTCGGCGGGTGTCAATCTGGCAGTGGGCGGATTGTCGCTGTGGATGAATTCGATTCAGCTATCCCATGACGCGGACACTGCCACAACGATGATTGTGAACGGCCTCGAGCCTCTTCTCAACGCGAACAAAAACGCCTATCTGAATGGGCCGGGCACGTGTGCCGATCAAGCCGCGGCGCTGGCTGCGTTCGATTCCGCAATGCTTTGGTTGCAATCTCCCAAAGCCTGCGGAAACGGCGCGTATGGCTCGGCGGGTAATCGTTGTGTCTCGGATCGTCTATGTGAATCCGGCTGCAAATTTCCTTGGATTGCCTGGTACAGGGATCCAATCGCGAATGATCCGCGGGCGTCAGGATGTGCGGCGCAACTGGCAGCGGATAACCCGAATGCAGCGGAACAGGCGGCACTCGCCAATATCGCGAGTCTGACTTCTGGGGGAACGACACAGACGAATGCAGGGCTTTATGATACGACTCCTGGCGGGAGTACTGCATCGTCAGGATCGGCGAGCGGCGCCGTTTCGGTTCCTTTAATTTCTGGGCTTCCGTCTTGGTGGCCATTGGCGGCCGTAGGTCTCGTGGTGTTGCTGATTTTGAAGTGAGGTTTGAATTTATGGCGAAAGATTCAACGACGACAATTCTTCTGCTCGGTGCGGTTGGGGTCGGAGTCTGGGGCTATTTCCAGGGCTGGTTTGCACAATGGGGGCTTGCTCCTGCGGCTTCCGGTGCACTGACGGCAGCGCAAAAGGCAGCTCTTGCGGCTGCAGCTGCTGCTCAAGGTGCGGCGGCGGGTACGACAACTGCGGCGCCGGCGGTAACGCCAGTTCCGGCGTTGGGTACGACGGTGACGAATGCTAACGATGTCCTGCGCCAGGTTGCGGCGAATGACGCTTACATTCTGCCTGATGCAGCCACGTTTGCTGAATTCCAGGGAGCTCTACCGGGTGGATACCAGACGGTCACTACTTCCGATAAAGGGCAGATTCTATTACGGCCTGACGTGTACGCTGCGGTGCAAACCTTGATTGCAAACAATGTCTCGAGGGCGTCGGCGGCCGGGGCCTCGGCGCAAAGTATCCAGAATGCAAGTCAGGTTTCGCTGGCAAACATTCAGCAGACCATGAGCACGGCTGGGCTGTCGGGCCTCGGCGATTATCAACGACATGTGTTTTCACGGACTGGACGGATTCGGCCGGTAAGGGTAGCGTGATGGGCCTGGGCGATTCAGATTCTGCAGCAACGTCCTGGGGGGCGCCGGCTGTCGATGTCAGCTCCTGGCTTTCGGAATACGGGCCATGGCTACTCATTGGCGCTCTTGTGCTCTTGGGAATGGCGACGTCTGGTCAGGTCAAACGAGAGAAGAAAAAAGTTAGGGCGAGGGCGCGATAGATGTTTGTTCGAGGAATGGGTGCGACAGTTACGGGGCCGGCGGGAACTCCGCTGACAGTGCCTGATACCTCGTCTTCCGCCTGTGTGGGCGGGTTCGATCAGTATGGGCAGGCTTGCCAAGACTGGTCTGCGCTCATCAATGATCCGGCTGCCTTGGCGGCTGCGATCAGCGGGCTTTATGCTCCTTCGAATTCTCCAACGCCCACCACATTGAGCACTACCGCATTGTTGGTTATTGGTGGCGTTGTCGTTGCGCTGTTGTTGGCGATGGGGGGCGGCCGCCGATGAGTCAGGGTCTCTATCTTCACGATTTTCTGTTGCAGTGCTTGGGCACTTTAATTCAGGGGACGGTGGAGCCTCGATGCGGCGGGGCGCCCTTGTGGAACACCGGATTGAAGGAGGTTGCGTCCGAAAAACTCGTAGAAATGGGCGTGCCGAAAGACCCGATTACCTTCGTGACGATCGCGCGGACGGTCGGAATTCTCGGGCCTGATCCGAATGTCATCGAGGTGCCGAATCGATCACCGAAACGGAGGACGCGTCGTGTATAGGCGATCCGGCCTTGGTGCGCTTCCGGGTTCATGTTACACGCAAACTGCAGGCGCGTCGATTTCGAACGTGCTGCCGAACCTCGGTATCCCAGTGCTGACAAACCAGTGCCTATCAGACATTGCGATCTATGGCGGGTATACGACGCCTCCTCCTCCTCCTCCAGTGCAGCCTCCAAATATGGCGACTGATCCAACCGGGGCGGGCGTCGACACCGATGCTCAAGCGGCGGCGGCGCAAGCGGCGTACCTGGTGCAGCTCCAGCAATGGGCTGATGCTCAATCGGTGGCAACTCCGGTTGATCAATCGTCGGTGGGGGCGATTGCCAATTGTCTTGCGGGGGCTCAATCGGTGACAGATTACGCGAATTGCCTCATGGCCGGACCGGGTATGCAGGGACTTCCGGCCTGGGTGCTTCCGGTTGGTGTGCTGGTGGTGATCTTGGTTGTCTGGGGGCTGGTGGAGCGCTGATGTACATCTCTCTCAATTCGGCTTCGGGGCTCTCCGGGTATCGGCGAGGATTCGGCGATGCGAATTCTGATTTGCGAGCGTCGAACCTACAAACCGTGATGGGGCTGTTGTCTCCTTACATGAGTTCGGCCGCGGCGTCAGCTCTGCAAAACTTTTTGCAGTCCAGCGTTGCCGGTCTCTCGCGAATTTATACGATCGTCACGGCCTGGCGCGATGGAGTCGGGTGTCCTCCATATTGCGTGCCTGATTTTGCAGGGCTCGCCAAGGCTCTCAGTTACAATCCTGCAATTCTTGAGACTTTGCAAGGCAGTGGAAGTATAGCATTGCCTGATGGAACGGTGTTGCTGGGCAATGCGAATGTGATTAGTTCTCAGTGGTTCTCGTCGGGCATGCCCAACTACGACCCAAGCAAACTTGCTCAATTCCCGCAATGTGGGCCTCCGCAGTCTGTTGGAGCGGCGCCAGTTTGCTATCAGTTAGCCGATTCTGGTAGTGCGGCGGCACAAGCGGCAATGATCGCGGCCGCGACTCCTCCTGCGGCGCCTCCTGCGGCTGCGATTTCTCCTGCAACGCAGTATGTTCCTCCTGTGGCCGTAGTTCCGGTTACGGCTCCTGAGAATGTTCCCGCGGCTTCGGCCGTTTCGTATCCGACGTTTGTTCCGTCTCCGGTTGCAGTCAAACCAGTTCCAATTACAACGCCGATCTCGAGCATTTTAGCCGCATCAACAGTGGCAGGTCCCGCGACTCCTGCGAGTGCTGCGATTTCGAATGGCCCAACGGCGGGTCTGGCTTTAACGCCGGCATCGGCCTCGAGTCCGACGGGCAATGCAACACTCGACAGCGCGATGAACTGGATATCGGCGAATCCGATGCTTGCGGCTGGGATTGCGCTTGGTGCTTTGTTTTTGTTCAGCTCGGGAGGGAAACGTTGATGTATCTCGCGACTCAGGATGCGGCGAAACTTTATGGGCTTGCGGGCTGCGCATGCGGCTGTGATAAAGCGCTCGGCTTGGGATCGTTCGATCTTTCCACTTGGAC
>Ga0335085_10002206_pt1 | contig 37169 bp, 34 predicted proteins | sample Lox_Sample_45_FD_206712 | JGI IMG/M metagenome (GOLD analysis project Ga0335085, IMG submission 206712) | Soil microbial communities from Loxahatchee National Wildlife Refuge, Florida, United States - Lox_Sample_4.5 | ecosystem: Environmental > Terrestrial > Soil > Wetlands | place: USA...
GGCCCAAATGATCCGACGGTTTAATGTGGAATTGCCGTCGCTCATCGGACAAAAGGTACGCTAGGGATAACAGGCTGATCGGATCCAAGAGTTCATATCGACGATCCGGTTTGGCACCTCGATGTCGACTCGTCGCATCCTGGGGCTGGAGAAGGTCCCAAGGGTCCGGCTGTTCGCCGGTTAAAGCGGCACGCGAGTTGGGTTCAGAACGTCGTGAGACAGTTCGGTCCTTATCCACTGTGGGCGCAGGAAACTTGAGGGGTTCTAACCTTAGTACGAGAGGACCGGGTTAGACGCACTTCTGGTGTGGCAGTTGTTCCGTCAGGGGCATCGCTGCGTAGCCATGTGCGGAAGAGATAAGCGCTGAAAGCATCTAAGTGCCAAGCTCATCCCAAGATATTGTTTCCCGGGGCGCAAGCCCCCTGAAGACCACGGGCAGACCACCCGTTTGATAGGCTGGACGTGTACGAGCCGTGAGGCTTTGAGCCGACCAGTACTAATCGGTCGTGCGGCTTGATCGCTTTTCCTTCACCGGAAGGCGATTTCAACTCGCGAATTGTAAATCCTGCGAATCCTGTGTGTAGTTTTCAGAGAATGTGCTCTTTGATAGGTTAAGTCGTTGAATGATTAAGTGGTTGAATCGACTTCCGTGTCTGGAGGCTGCGATTTAACAGTTTAACGAATCGCGATTTAACGAACAATTTTTGGTGGCCCTAAAGCTGTGGTCCGACCCGATCCCATTCCGAACTCGGCCGTCAAACACAGTCTTGCCGATGGTAGTAGTCCTATAGGTTCTGCGAGAGTAGGTAGCCGCCAGTTTTTCACCAAAAAGCCGGAGACTTCTCTCCGGCTTTTTTGTCGTCTAAAAGGCCGAAAAAGGCCGGGTTTCCCGGTCACTCCAGCGGGTGATTTGGCCCATTACCTGCTTAAATTTTGCGGAGTTGGACTCGAAACAAATGGCCGATTTCCTTGCTTTTGCGGGCCGCCGCGCAAAAAAAATGATGTGCGCTTTTTTTGCGGTTGCCTTTCTGTCTTTTCCAACTTGCCTTTGTGCCGCCCCGGAAACGAATGCCCCTTCGGCAATCAGCGGAACAATCGTCACCAATCTGGCCCAGTTTTGGGAGCTCCCGCAGGAAGAAAAAAACCAGCTGCATCGCATCCGGGTGGAATTGCTGATCTATTACAGCGACCCCCATTGGAATGTTTTCTGGGGCCGCTCCGGTGAACTGGACACCTTTCTGCCTCTGCGGGGTCTCCCCCGTCCGCTCCAGGCCGGGGAGAAAGTGTTCATTGACGGTTTGATCCTTCCGGTAAATCAGGAGTTTCTGTGGGACAAGACTTCAGTCAGGATTCTCTCCGAATCCGTCGAACTCCCCGTCGTTTCCGCCCGGGGGAAATTGTTGGACGCGGCCAAACTGGACAAGCGGTTCGTAGAGACGGAGGCGCTGGTGGATTCGCAGGCCACGACGACGACGAATGTTTTGCGACTAAACCTGCTCGCCGAAAATTTCAATTTTACAGCGTACCTCCTCCTCAATTCTGGCGGCCAACCGCCACCGGAATTGACCGGCAAATTTATCCGGATCAAGGGTGTTTATTCGGAAGCCTTGGACGCTCTGGGCAAGATCGCCAACCTTACGTTGTGGACTCCGGGTTTGAGTTACATCCAGCCCGTCGGTTCGCTGGCGGGCGATCCCCGGTTTTCAGTTCCCCTCACCTCTTCGGAAAACTTTGCCGCAGCCGATCCCGCCAGATTGGTCCATGTCAGCGGCACGGTCCGTAACCAACAGCCGGGGCAAGCTGTTACGATTTGGGACGATGCGGGACAAATTCGCATTCTGGCCAAACAGCGATATCCCCTGGAACTGGGCGACCACATTGAGGCAATTGGCTATCCAACCTTTCAGGGAATTGATCGGGTGTTACAGGACGGACTGTTCCGGCTCGCTGCAAAGAATGTCGCCAGCGGCAATGGCGCACCGACCAATCCGACGACCTTGCGTTTAGCGGACCAGATACGCGGTCTGGGGCAGGACGACATTGCCAAACGACCGCGCGTCAGTTTGGAAGGCGTGGTAACGTGGGTCGATCCCCGACGGCATTTCATCTTCATCCTGGACAGCAGCGGCGGCATTCGTGTTGTCAGACCACAATTCCAGGGCGGCCGGCGGCTGGTGACGGGGATGTTGGTCAAAGTGGATGGGGTGGCGGCGGCGGGCGAATTTGCACCCATCGTTACCAACGCGATAGCGCACCAGACCGGGACCATGAGCCTGCCGGATGCACAACTGATCAGCCTCGGAGAAGCTATGACCGGTACAGAGGACGCTCGCTGGGTGCAGATGCGCGGTTACGTTCGCAACGTCAGCGAGGCGTCCAATGCGATCGCGTTACGTCTCGTCGCATCGGGTGGCGAATTCACCGCCCGGGTTCCCCGGGACGACGCACTCAGAACCCTGCAAGGTTCGGTGGTTCTTGTACGCGGCGTTTGCGTGGCCACCGCGAACTCCCGCCGGCAATTGACCGGTATCGAAATCTGGTCGCCTACCGCCGCTGACATCCAGATCGAACAATCCGCCCCGAGTAACTTGTTTGCGCTGCCCATGCGTTCCCTGTCCGGCCTTCGACAATTTAATCTGTTCAACACGCTGAACGAACGAGTGCGCACCCGCGGCACCGTCACGTTGCAGATTCCGGGACGCTATTTATATGTGCAGGATGGCGACAACAGCCTGCTCGCCCTGTCTGATCAAAGTGACGTGCTGCATCCGGGGGATCGCGTTGAGGTTGTCGGTTTTCCCGGGAACGAGGGTGGGAATTTTTTGTTGCGAGAAGCCGTCTACCGCCGGGTCGGCGCTGGCTCCGAACCGGTTCCCGTGCAATTACCCGGTCAGCAGTCGCTCAACGAAGATTTGGATGGCTTGCTTGTGTGTGCTGAGGGTTTGCTGCTGGATGTTGTGGAAAAATCGGGCGAAACGCATTTGATGGTGCAGGCGAAGGGTTCGATTTTCGAGGCCAAGCTCGATGAGCCTGGACAATTCCTGGAAAAAAAGCCGGAGTTGGGGAGCAAACTCGCCATCACCGGGGTCTATCGCGTTCAACGGGATGAATCCGGCGGACTCCGCTCCTTCCTGTTGAACCTGCGTGATGGGAGTGATGTGCGTGTTCTGGAACCGCCGCCGTGGTGGACCCTTCGTCGGCTGGTGCTGGCGCTGACCGGCGTTGTGTTGATTTTCCTGTTTGCCCTGGTGTGGGCGCTCGGAATGCGGCGCAAAAACCGCCTGCTCCAGGATGCCCAGGTAGAATTAAAGGCCGCCCATGACAAATTGGAGGAACGCGTTCAGGAACGCACGCGCAATCTGCAGGATGCCAACGAAGCGCTGCGGCGCTCCGAAGAGCGTTTCGTCAAGGCGTTTCGCGCCAGCCCAGTTCCCTTGTTGCTGCAGTGCGTCCACGACGAGCGGTATGTGGATGTCAACGATAGCTTCCTCCAGTTGACCGGCTTCAAACGCGAAGAGCTCTTGGGACAAACTCCCGCTGGAGTTAAATTTTTTGCCGGATCGGAGACCGGGCGGGAGATCCTGGACACACTTTCAGCCAAACGCCAGGTCCGCAACCTGCAAACCGAACTGGGTACACGGGACGGTAAGTCCCTGACGGTACTGATCTCCGCCGAAGCACTTGAATTAGAAAGTCAACCGCACTTATTGATGTCCCTTCAGGACATCACCGAGCGGCTGAACGTCGAGAACCAGTTGCGTCAGGCCCAGAAAATGGAAGTAGTCGGTCAGATCGCCGCCGGGATCGCGCACGATTTCAACAACATCCTGACCGTAATCCAGGGCCACGCGGAACTGCAATTGAACGCGGAAGAATTGGATGAGCCGCTCGCGGAGTCTTTGCATGAGATTTCCCGCGCCGCCGCACGAGCCGCGTCACTGACGCGTCAGTTGCTGGCCTTCAGCCGCAAGCAAATGTTGCAGCGCCGCCCGCTTGATGTGTCGGAGGCGCTGAACAATCTCAGCAAAATGCTGCGCCGAATCATCGGTGAACACATCCATCTGCGAATCCAATGCGCGGACAATCTTTCACCGATATTCGCCGACGCGGTCAATTTCGAGCAGATCATCATCAATCTGGCGGTAAACGCGCGTGATGCCATGCCGCGAGGCGGTCCCCTCTCCATCACCGCCGAGGAGGTAGTGATCGACGCGAAATACCAGGAGCGGGAGCCGGACGCAGTGATTGGCACCTTTGTGCGGGTAAGCGTCGCCGATGAAGGCAGCGGGATGAATGAGACTGTGCGCAAAAAGATTTTTGAGCCGTTCTTTACCACCAAGGAGGTGGGGAAGGGAACGGGCATGGGTCTGGCCACCGTTTATGGCATCGTCAAACAACATCAAGGCTGGATTGAAGTTGAATCCCGGCCGGGTGTCGGGTCGGTGTTCAAGGTTTTTCTCCCGGTGGCGGAGGGAGAAGCACAAAAAACTTCCGAATCGCGAAATGGCCGGATCGGCGCGGCCGACGTTCAGCCCCGAACGATTTTTCTCGTCGAGGACGAAACCCCGTTGCGCGAAATGGCTTCCATGATTTTAAAGCGGCTCGGGCACGAGGTGGTGGTGGCCCAGGACGGGCAGGAAGCCTTGAGCCTCTGGCCGCAACACCGCGGGAAAATTGATCTGCTCCTGACGGATATGGTAATGCCCGGCGGCATTTCCGGGCGCGAACTGGCCGATCAGCTTTTGCGCGAAACCCCCGGGATGCGCGTCATTTATTCCACCGGTTATAGCATGGACTTGTCCAGCTCGGACATCAAACTCGTCGAAGGCGTCAATTGTTTGCCCAAGCCTTATGATGCCACCACCCTGATTCGCACCGTCGAAAAAGCTTTTGCGAACGGGAACGGACACTGACCGGCCGCTATTTCAAATCCCAGACGCAACCATCGCTTAATCGCTTCCCGCCGCGCCTCGCGTAGGTCTGGATGGGATTTTCGCCGGGCCGCAATTGCACATCCTTCCAGACGAAAACGCCGTTTATTCCATCACTTCGCGCGCCGAGTGATTTCCCGTTAACCACCAGCTCAACTTTGCGGGCGTTGGAATAAATCTTCACGTCCGTCACCGCGTTGGTGCGCTCGGTGAAACGGCGGCTGGTGATGTAGAGCACCGGTTCATCCGACCAGTTGGCTTTGTAAAAATAAAATGCGTCTTTCTTCGTCTTGCGATCATAGGTCACCAGACCCTTGTCGTTGCGGCCAGGAACATCGCCCTCATGGCGCGTGCTGACCGCAAAGTCGAACATGTTCCAAACGAACGTGCCCCACACGAAGGGCCGCTGTTTCACGGCCGCCCAGGCGGCTTCGTGAACTTCATTCTGCCATTCTTCGGGATGCCACTGGCCGTCGGGCATCGGCGGCTTCGGATTTTGCTCGTGCTGATTCACATTGGCGCCGGCGCCGTATTCGCTCATGCAGAAACCGCCGTGGCGGCTGTCCTGACGGCGGTCGTCCAGTAACTTGCCGAAATCGTCCTTGGTTCCCCACCCGACATACCAGCCGGGATAAATGTTCCAGCCGAGCCAGTCGGGAATTTTGTTCATTTGCGGCATCGCATTATTGCTCGTGGCGGCGATGGTTGGCCGTGTCGGGTCCTCGCCGTTGGCCACGACTTTCAGATCCTGCAATTCGCGGTGTGGGTCCGGCCGGCTGGGCCACAGTTCGTTGAACAGACTCCAGACAAAAATCGAGGGATGATTAATGTTTTGCCGGATGAGGTCGAGCAACTGGTTCCGCGAAGTCTCTTCAAATTGTTCCGACGGGTTGATTTCGTTCACTTGCGGAATTTCCGCCCAGACCAGCATGCCCGCCTTGTCGCACAAGCTGTAAAAATAGTCGCTGTGCTGATAATGCGCGCAGCGGACCACCGTCGCGCCCAATTCCTTGATGAGTGCCATGTCTTCGTCCAGATCTGCTTCGGAGACCGCCCAACCCTCATTAAACCGGTCCTGGTGCTTGTTCACGCCGTGCAGCGGATACGGCTTGCCGTTCAGGAAAAATCCTTTGTCCGGGTCAACCGAATAAAATCGCAAACCCAGCGGCTGCTCGACCGAATCCACCACGTTGTCTCCAGAACGCAACTCGATGACGGCCTTGTACAGATATGGGTCGGGGCGTCCATTCCACAAATGCGGGTGCGGCACGGTCACGCGCAACCAATACGGCGCGGTCACGTTGGTCGCCAAAGTAACAGGCTGGCTGCTGGTGGCGACCGGGTTTCCGTCGGCGTCAAGCACCGTGGCGACAAGGGTCAAAGGTCGCTGTTGACCGGTACCGTTGGAAATCTGCGCCGTCACGTCGAGCACCGCCCGTTTCTTGCTCACGCTCGTTTGCTGCCAGGCGACCCCGGGCGAACCGTGGTCGGTGAGCGTGAAATTTTCCGCGGCGGTTTCTATCAGATGCACCGGACGATAAAGTCCGCCATAGACGGAAAAATCGCCGCTCAACGGCGCGATATCCGGCTCCGCTTTGTTGCTCACGCGCACGGACAGCACATTCGTGCCGCTGGCCGCCAAATTGCCGGTGATTTCGTAGCAGAACGCGCCGAAGCCGCCGCGATGTTCGCCGAGCTTTGTGCCGTTCAAATAAACATCAGCCACCAGGCTCGCCGCTTCGAATCGCAGAAAATAGCGTTTGCCGGTTTCCGGCACGAGATTCAACTCGCGCCGATACCAGCCCGGTCCGCGGTAAAAATGCCTTCCTTGCTGCGCCTCTTCCCAGCCCCAGTTGTGCGGAATCGAAATCCTCTGCCAGCTGCTGTCATCGAAGCCCGGCTGTTCGGCGTTGACAGCTTCGCCCGATTGAAAGTTCCAGCCCGAATCCAATAGCGTGCTTTCACGCGCGGACAGGTTGAGAGAGCAGGCGGCGGCAAACATAAGAACGAAAAACGTGCGCATGAGCCGCATCATGCCAAATATCATCCTGGAGGCAAACGCAATGTCGCGTCGAGCGGTTGAACGTCCGCCAGTTCCTTTTCGCCGGTCGCCGCGCGCAGCTTTTGGACTCGCTCGCCCGCCGGACGGATCATCCGCTCGTAACTGCCTACCGCCTTATTAAACGACTCGTTCGCGCGTTTCAGTCCCTCCCCGATTTTTTCGAAATGTTCGGTGAACGTGGCGACGCGTGCGTACAGCTCCTGCGCGGCTTCGGCAATCTCCCTCGCATTTTGTGTTTGCGCGTGCTGTTGCCAGCTCACCGCGACCGAACGCAGCAACGCAATCAGCGACGCCGGCGTCGCCAGCAGAATCCGTTTCTCCGCCGCCCACACAATCAAATCGTGATCGCCTTCCAGCGCCGCACTGAACAGCGATTCCGCCGGCACGAACAGCACCACGTAGTCCAGCGCGTTGGGAAACTGGCGCGGATAGTCCCGGTCGGCGAGGGCTTTGATTGTGCCTTTCAACTTGGTCGCATGCACTGCGAGTGCCTCGGCGCGTTTTACCGGATCCGCCGATTCCAGGGCGTTGAGAAAATCGAAATCCGGCACCTTGGCGTCCACGATAATCACCCGGTCACCGGGCAACCGGACCATCAAATCCGGTTTGACGTCGCCCGCCTGCGTTTGCTCGCTGAAATCGCAATGCGCGCTCATGCCGGCGGCCTCCACGACACGCCGCAAGGTTTCCTCGCCCCAACGCCCGCGCGCCTGGTTCGATTTCAAAACCATCCGGAATTGCTGCGTTTCCTGGGCGAGTGATTGGTTGGATTGCGCCAGCGTTTCCAATTGCTTTTTAACTTCGCCCAGCGTCGCAGCCTGGGAAGTCTCAGCCTGTTGCAGGCGTTGCTGATAAACGTCGAGTTGCTGTTTGAGCGGTTCGACCAGCGTCTTGATGGATTCCTGCCGTTGCGCCAGATCGCCTTTGGCTGCTTCCTGAAGTTTGCCGAAACTTTGTTCCGCCAGCCGCAGAAATTCCGGCGCGCTCTGTTTCAGCGCCTCGGCGCTCAATGCCCTGAACGTGTCCCGTAAATCGGCCAGCGCTTTTTCCTGCAACGTTCGTTGATCGGCAACCAACTTTTCTGCCGCGACGCGGCTCGCCTCGGCGGCGGCGCGGGAATTGGTCGCATCGGTGAGTTGACCACGCAACTCCGCCAGTTGCGAATCCCGTTGTTCAATCTGGCTGTGAAGTTCCTTTTCCAGCCGCAAATCCGAACCGCCGCCGCCGCGCGCGCGTCCAATCAGCCAGCCGATGACGAAACCGACGAGGGCGGCGATGGCAAGTTGGATTCCGACGGGCATAGGCGATTTATGATTTCAAATTTAATTGTAGCAGCCGACGTAAGGAGGCTCTCACTATTCGTTAAGCAGGATATTAGAGACGCCTCACGTCGTCTCCTACTCTAAAAGTCTGGACAACTTTTTCTCGTAATCAATCACAAGCGTCCGCTTGCCTTTGGAAATGATTTTGTGTCCCTCGGCTCGCAACCGTTCGGCGATGCCTTCGACTCCGCCCGGGTATTTCGGGTTCAGTTCACCCCCCACTTTGAGCGTGCGCCAGAACGGCGTGATGCGTTTGGCGCCCTCGGCGGCGGCTTCAGCCGCGGCATTGGCGGCGATCCAGGAAAAAATGCCGGTCGTGATGGGGCACGCGAAATCCGTCTTGTGTTTTTTCGCCAATGCGCCTCGCAGATCGTTGATGGTGACCACGCGGCCCCGGGGCACCTGCTTCATCAACGCGTCCACCTCGCGGGGCGCGGGGATGACAAATTTCCCCGTGCCCCAGCGCTTGCTCATGTTGCCGGTGACTTCACAGACCTTCGGCAGGTCCTTGTCATCCGCCAGTTTTTCGCGCCAGGATTTCTTCGTTTTCATGTTTCGCTATTGTAGCAGCCGAGGTAACGAGGCTCTGTTCAATTAACGTCGAAAATATGAGCCTCCTCACGTCGGCTGCTACGAATAATTAAAAATGCGCCACGACTTCAATCTCTACATTCGCGCCTTTGGGCAACGCGGCCACCTGGACCGTCGAACGCGCCGGAAAATCGCCCGTGAAATGCTTCGCGTAAACCTCGTTCATGCCGGCAAAATCGGCCAGGTTCGTCATGAAGACCGTGGACTTGACGACGTTGGCGAACGTCAATTGCTGGTCATCCAGGATGGCTTTGACGTTTTGCAACGCACGCTCGGTTTGGGTTTTGATGTCGCCGGAAATCAGATTGCCGGAGGCCGGATCAATCGGGATCTGCCCGGCGCAAAACAGGAGATCGCCGACACGCACGGCATGGTTGTACGGCCCGACGGCCGCCGGTGATTTTGCAGGTTTGATGATGGTCTTCTTTGCCATTTTTTGTAGCGGCGGTCTATGACCGCCGGAATTGTTTTGTCGAATGGCGGCGGTCACAGACCGCCGCTACAGCACGCTACAAGGTCTAGCGGCTTTGCCACGACAGGTCAAGGAAAGCTGTCGAACGGAAAGTCAGGTAGGGCGCGTCACTCCGTGCGCGCCGCGAAGGCGGAGGGACTGCCGCCCTACCCCAATTTTCGAATTTAGATACCACGCTCGTCAGCTCGAAAGAGTGAATGCAAAACCAGCAGGGTCAGTCAAAAACAAGCGGCGGAAAATTTGCAGCCTATGCTCGGATCAGGCATCGTGGTTCTTCTCAAACTTTTTCCTCTCCAACATCGGTAATGCAAGCAGAGCAATACCGATAATGATGTAGCAGCACCAAATGATGTCACAATTCCCCACTGGCATCTCAATGTGACGAAATGGTCTTCAAAGGTGCGAATTTGCTCCGGCGTCAAATCAGATAAATGAATGTCCTGACTTAAAACTCTTTCTTGAGTGACAACGCCAGCTCGTCCAGCGAATGCGCCATAAAATATCTCGAACGCGCCCAACAGAAATAAAGAAAGAAACAGAACGACTTCGACGAGGCGCTTCATGGTGCTATGTTGTGAACGATGTTCGAAGTGCAAGACAAGGAGAACCAGAACAAACACCAATACTGGCGGAGTCAACAGCAAGATGTGAAAATCGCTCATAATCTCACGGACGATTTCTAACAGACGGTGGACAGCGCCTTTTGCGGCCTATCCTTTTTCAAGAAACGAGCATAATCTGGACCGAAATTGTTGTCCGGAACGCAATTGTCTTGTTTACGAATCTGGATTTCTATTTGCTGCCGAAAATCAGCCAATAGCCAACGATGAAAATTGCGGCGTCCACAATGGCGTGGCTAAGATACCCCGGCCAGATGGAGCGGTAACGCAGGTACAGCCAGCTCCACGCCGCACCGCCGGTGAATACGCCTGCTGAGCCGAGCAGGACAATCGGCCAGTTGAATTGCGCCACCAGCACGATGACATGATGCGCTGTGAAGGCCAATGCCGCCGCAACCACCGCCAGCTTGCCGCCCAACAGGACTTCGAACTTTCGGAAAACGAACCAGCGCCAGACGTATTCTTCCATCAGGGAATTGACCGTAATCCACCAAATCGCCCCGCCAATGTACGCGCCCAAATGATTCAAGCCGGTCTGAGCGGCGCGGTCGGCGATTTTGTCGGTGTGAATTACGCCGAGATGAAACGCGATCCCGAAGGCGGCAAAAATCACGGCGGCAATCGCGAGTCCCAGGACAGCGCCCGCTCGGAAACCGCCGAGCCGCGGTGGCGACCAGCTCAACGGTTCGCGGTCAACGAACTTCAACCAGACGACCGGCAACAGCCCCATCCAAAGTTTGCAGGCGACGAAGATGCATTTGCCGGTTAACGTGTGCGTTATCCAAAAGAACATCGCCGTGGCAATGCTTTGTGCCGGAACCAGCAACAACAGAGCGAGCAGCGCTTTTCGGGTGTTGGGATTCACTTTGTCAATACGACCACTCTTGCCATGAAAGCGGCGAATCCCCCTCACCCGGACTTCGTCCACCCTCTCCCCCACTGGGGGAGAGGGATCGGGTGAGGGGGCATTCGTGCATATTGAACGCGACTTGGTATGAATTGTGTGGAACGTAAAACTACAAATATGCCGCGCCTACAGCGCTGTCTTCACAAATATTTTGCCAGAATCGGTTTCAACTCGGCCACGGTTTTCTCCGGCCAGAACTTTTTATCCGTCAAAATGGCATTCTTGAGCGCGAAATGGCATGGCCAGGTCGGTTCAATGGGAATCATGGGGATTGCACCCGCGATAATTTTTTTGGCCGTATCCGCGTTGCGGTTTAGATTGCCGACGACCATTTCGAGCGTGACGTGTTCGTCTTCCTTCCAGCAATCGTAGTCGGTGGACATCGCCAGCGTGGCGTAGGCGATTTCGGCTTCACGCGCGCATTTGGCCTCGCCGAGGTTCGTCATGCCGATGACGTCATAACCGGCGCGGTGGTTCGTGAGCGATTCGGCGCGGGTGCTGAACGCCGGGCCTTCCATGTTCACATACGTCCCGCCGTCGTGCGCGGTTGCGCCACAAACAAGCGCGGTTCTCAACAGGATTTGCCGCAATTCCTCGCAAATCGGATGCGCAAAGGCAATGTGCGCCACAATGCCGCGTCCAAAAAAGGTGTGCTGAGCTGACTGTTTGGTGCGATCAAGGAACTGGTCAACGAGCACGATGTCGCACGGCTTGCATTTCTCCTGCAACGAGCCGACGGCGCTGACGCTGATGATCCATTGCACGCCGAGTTTTTTCATCGCCCAGATGTTGGCGCGATGGTTGAGCTCGCTCGGCAGAATGCGATGATCGCGGCCGTGCCGCGGCAGAAAGACCACGTCGCGTCCGGCCAGTTTGCCGGTGAGCAAAGCGTCCGATGGCGCGCCGAAGGGCGTCCGGGCCTTCACCCATTTTTGTCGTGTGAAACCTTCGATGCCATAAAGACCAGTGCCGCCGATGACGCCGATGCGATGGTTTGACATGCCGGAGGTTTACCCGCGAAACATCTGAAAAAAAAGCTCCAAATTCCAACATCCAGGCACCAGAGAATTTTTAAGCACCAAATCTCAAACCAAATCATATCAGATGTTTGGCTCCTGAAGATTGGCGCTTCTCTGGATGTTGGTGCCTGGTGTCTGGAGCTTTTTTCCCGGCTGGCGTTCGTGACGTAATCAGATACGCTGGGTATATGGAACTGTTCTATAAAATTCTCAAAACCGCCGTCGAGGGCGGCGCCTCGGACGTGCACCTGAAAATCGGCACGCCGGTCATTTACCGCATCAACCGCGAACTGATCGCCGTGGACTCTCCCTTTCCCACCGCGGAATGGATGAACAAGGTCGTGGATGCCATCACGCCGCCCCACCAGAAAAAGCGCCTTGATGAGCAGCGCGAAGTGGATTTTTCCTACTTTATCCCGGAAGTCGGGCGGTTCCGCACGAATTTGTTTCAACAGCGCGGTGAGTGGTGTCTGTCCATGCGTTTCGTGAAAACTCGCGTGCCCAGCTTCGAGGAGCTGAACCTGTTGCCGCAAATCAGGAAGATTGCGGAATCGCCGCGCGGCATCGTGCTGGTGGCGGGTTCAACCGGCTGCGGCAAATCCACCACGCTCGCCGCCATGATTGAGCACATCAACTCCAACTTTAAAAAGCATCTCATCACGCTCGAAGACCCGATTGAATACGTCTTTGAGGACAATCAGTCTGTCATCGAACAACGCGAAATAGGTCTGGATACGCTGTCCTACCATCACGCGCTTGTGCACGTATTGCGGCAGGACCCGGACATCATCATGATCGGCGAAATGCGGGATGACATCAGTTTCACAGCCGCGATGAGCGCGGCCGACACCGGGCATCTCGTGTTGTCCACGGTGCACACCACGAACGCGTCACAGTCGGTCCATCGCATTCTCGATTTCTTCAAGGCCGAAGAACGCGAGCAGATTCGCCGGCAGCTTACCAGCTCGTTGCGCGCGGTGGTTTGCCAGCGCATGGTCGGGACGGTGGACGGCAAGGTCACCCCGGCGTTTGAGATCATGCTCGATACGCCGGTGGTGAAGAAGCTTGTCGAGGAAAACCGGCTGGACAAACTGGCGGCAGCCATCGAGACCGGCAGCGAGGACGGAATGATCAGCTTCAACCAGTCGCTCTTCAACCTGGTCAAATCAGGCCGTGTGACGGAAAAAGAAGCGTTGTCGAAAGCCAGCAATCCGCAGGCGCTGGAGATGAATTTCAAGGGCATCTTCCTCGACGAAGGCCGGCGTATCCTTACATAGGAACGCTGGCTTCAGCCGGCAGAGGCTCCATTTCTACCCGGCTGCCGCGTGAGCGCGGTGTTCTTTTCCGGGAACCATGCCCGGCTGACTTGAATGCGAATTCGTTACCTTGCTTTTGCAAATGCCGGTCGGACTTGACTTAATCCCGACATGTTTTATCGTCTTTAGTGATGCGAGTGTCGAAGAGAACAGACTATGCGTTACGCGCCCTGTTTACGCTGGTGGATCATTTCGGCGGCGCGCCGATTCCGATCCGCGAACTGGCCCGGCGCAACGACGTGCCGAAACGATTCCTGGAGCAGATCATGCTGGGATTGAAGGCGCAGGGCTGGGTGGACAGCGTGGCGGGAATCCGCGGCGGTTATGTGCTGGCAAAAAGCCCATCGAAGATCACGATGGGTGAGGTCGTGCGTTATTTCGACGGCATTATTGCTCCAATAGATTGCGTTTCCGTCATGGGCTACAAACGCTGTTCGCAGGAACCAGTTTGCCGGTTTCGGCGAGTGTTTCTGGACGCGCGGAATTACGTGGCGGAACTGATGGACCACGCGAACCTGGCCGAAGTGGCCAAGGGTTTGCCTGTGTCAAACCAGGAAGTTTCCGCCGGATTCATCGGCGGAGAAGGCATTTAGAAAAAATTTCAAAAAAGTGGTTGACACGGCAGACAATTTGCTCATAATAACGACAATATGAGTCGTCATTTGGTATCCTAAAATGAATCCGACTGAAGTTAAACCGGGAGAAAACGCCGGTGAAAAACCCGGCTGGCTGGAGATTGTTCGCCGCCACGTTGCCTCGCTGCGTTACGGCGTGGTGCAAGTCGTCGTGCATGATGCGCAAGTGACGCAGATTGAGAAGACCGAGCGCGTGCGGCTGGAAATCCCCGCGCGTGAAAACCATTTGAGGCCGACCGGAAAATCGGAGGCGTGAAAGTTAAATCGAACGAGCTGCTGACCGGAAAACCGGAGGCGGAATCAACAAACGAACAATACAAACACAACATGAAACTAAGTCAGTTGATCCTGATCAGCATCGCCGGGCTGCAATTTGTTTCCCCGGCATGGGCGGATGATGGCGCGACGACCAATTCCGTCAGCCCTGCGCAAGTTGCGCCCGCCGGTTCTGCGGAAGCAGCGGAAATTGAAGCCTTAAAAAATGAAGTCCAGGAACTGGAACAAAAAGTCAAGGTGCTCGAACAGCAGAATGCCCGGAAGCAAACGGCGGCCGCCGATACCAACCAGGAACAGATCCAGGCACTCGACCAGCAGGTGCGGATCCTGGAACGGCAACGCGAACTCGATCGGGAGGATGCTGCCAGCGCCGCGAAGACACAACCACGGCTGACCGTCGGCGCCAACGGGGCGACCTTCAGTTCTGCCGATACGAATTTTGCCGTTTCGTTGCACGGGTTGGTGCAAGTGGACAGCCGCACTTTCCAGGAGAACGATAACGTGCCCGGGAACAGCAGCATCCTGCTGCGTCGGGCGCGTCCAATCCTATCCGGCACGGTATTCCGAGACTTTGACTTTCTGTTCGTGCCGGACTTTGGCAATGGCACGCCCGGGGCAGCCAGCGCGGCGAGCACGCCGAGCATCTACGATGCGTACTTGAACTATCGCTCCTCGCCGACGGTGCAAATCCAGGCGGGCAAATTCAAGACGCCAATCGGGCTGGAACAATTGCAACCGGACGCCTACACCATGTTCAACGAACGTTCATTGGTTACGGACCTGGTGCCCAACCGGGACCTGGGATTTGAATTGCACGGAGATATCGCCGGCGGCGTGGTGAGTTACGCGGCCGGGATTTTTAACGGGGTCGGTGACGCACGCAATTCGAGCAATATCGGTTTCCAGGACAACCGCGAGTTTAACGGGCGGCTCTTTGTGCAACCGTTCAAGCAAACAGAGCTGACCGCACTGCAAAATCTGGGGATGGGCATTGGCGGCGGTTGGGGTGAAGCCTCCACCACCAACACACTCGGGCTGCCGGCTTCGACCGGCGGCGCTTCCAGTTCCTCGGCGGGCTATTTCACCGACGGCCAGCAGCAGTTCTTTGCCTACACCAACGGGGTCATGGCTGATCGCGTGCACTGGCGAATTTCGCCGCAAGGCTATTATTACTATGGTCCATTCAGTTTGCTCGGCGAATATGTGATTTCCGATCAGGATGTCCGCAACGGCAGCCGTTCGGCGAGTTTACATCACACGGCCTGGGAGATTGCCGGCGGCTGGGTGTTGACGGGTGAGAACGCCACGTTCAACGGCGTGACTCCGAAACACCCGTTTGATCCGCGCATTGGCCAATGGGGTGCCTGGCAAGTGGTGGGGCGGTATGCCGATTTGGACATTGACAACGCAGCCTTTCCATTTTTTTCGAATCCGGCGGTTTCCGCTTCGGAAGCGACGGCGTGGGCGGTCGGATTGAACTGGTATTTGAACCGGAACATAGTGGTGAAGGCGAGCTTCTCCCGGACGACCTTCGAGGGCGGCGGGCAGGGCACGGGCAGCGCGGCGAGCAGCCCACCGGGTAGCGTCACCACTCATCCGGAGGAAGTATTTTTCACACGCGTGCAACTTGGCTTTTGACCCCAATCGAGCAATTTACTGGGATAAATCATGAAACCGATTCTGAGAATTCTGCTGGTTCTGGTGCTCGCCACCGTGGCCAACGCCAAGGACATCAAACTGCTCAACGTCTCCTACGACCCGACCCGCGAGTTGTATCAGGACTACAACGCGGCCTTCACCAAATACTGGAAGGCGAAAACGGGCGACGAGGTCGTCGTCTCCCAATCGCACGGCGGTTCCGGCAAACAGGCGCTGTCTGTCCTCAACGGCCTCGCAGCCGACGTGGTCACGCTGGCGCTGGCTTATGACATTGATGCCCTCGCCCAAAACGGGCGGTTATTGCCGGTTGACTGGCAAAAACGACTGCCGGACGACAGTGCGCCCTATACTTCGACCATCGTGTTCCTGGTGCGAAAGGGAAACCCGAAAAAAATCAAAGACTGGGACGACGTGGTGAAGCCGGGCGTGATTGTCGTAACGCCGAATCCGAAAACCTCCGGCGGCGCGCGCTGGGCTTATCTGGCGGCGTGGGCTTACGCGCTCGACAAATACGGCCATGATGATGCCAAAGCGCGCGATTTCGTGAAGCGGCTATACAGAAACGTGCCGGTCCTGGATTCCGGCGCGCGCGGTTCGACGACGACGTTCGTCGAACGCGGGATCGGCGACGTGTTGCTCGCGTGGGAAAACGAGGCGCATCTGGCCATCAAAGAATTCGGCGGGGATAAATTTGAAATCGTCACGCCCTCGGAAAGCATCCTGGCCGAACCGCCTGTGGCCGTGGTGGACCGGGTGGCCAAAAAGCACGGCACCACCGACGTGGCGAAAGCCTATCTCGAATACCTTTACTCCGACGAAGGGCAGGACATCGCCGGCCGGAATTTCTATCGTCCGCGCTCGGAAAAAGCGGCGGCCAAGTACGCCGACCAGTTTGCCAAATTGAAGCTCGTCACGGTCGATGAAGTCTTTGGCGGGTGGCAGAAGGCGCAGAAAACCCACTTTGCCGACGGCGGCACTTTTGACCAGATTTATCAACCAGAATAGTTGACAACCGATTCTAGCGCACCATTTTAACAGGCATTAAAGGACAATCAGCATGACCAGCAAGAATTTCCGCGTATTGCCGGGCTTCCGTTTGACGCTCGGTTACACGCTGCTTTATCTCAGCTTGATCGTGCTGATCCCGCTCGCGGGCGTGTTCTTGAAGACCAGCACACTCTCCTGGGAGCAGTTCTGGGACACCGTTACCGCACTACGCGCGTTGGCGTCCTACCGCCTGAGCTTCGGCGCGTCATTTCTGGCCGCGCTCACCAACGTGTTCTGTGGGGTACTCGTCGCGTGGGTGCTGGTGCGATACGAATTCTTCGGGAAAAAAATCGTGGACGCGCTGGTGGACATGCCCTTCGCGTTGCCGACCGCGGTGGCCGGCATCACACTGACGTCGTTGTATGCGCCGGGCGGCTGGATCGGCGGGTTGCTGGCGCCGCTGGGAGTCAAGGTCGCGTTCACGCAACTCGGCGTGTTCATCGCGCTTACGTTCATCGGGCTGCCGTTCATCGTGCGCACGGTGCAACCGGTGCTGGAGGACTTTGACCCGGAAATCGAGGAGGCGGCCGCCAGTCTGGGGGCAAGCCGCTGGCAGACGTTCCGGCGTGTCGTCCTGCCGCAGTTGTATCCCGCGGTGCTCACCGGTTTTTCGCTGGCGTTCGCCCGCGCGCTGGGCGAATACGGCTCGGTGGTGTTCATCGCCGGCAATATGCCAATGAAAACCGAAATCACGCCGTTGCTCATCATCACCAAGCTGGAGCAATATGATTACGCCGGCGCGACGGCGCTGGCGGTGGTCATGCTCGTCGGCTCCTTTGCGATTCTGCTGACGGTCAACCTGTTGCAATGGCGGAGCAGCCGGCATCAGGCACCAATCTGACATGGGCGAAACCACCACATTTTTCCGTGCCGCTGCCCGCCGCGATCTGCGTCGCCGGGCGACCGCCGAGTCGCATTGGGTGCGCCGGGTGCTGGTCGCCGTCGCCTTGCTGTTTCTCGGAATTTTTCTTGTCCTGCCGCTCATAGCCGTCTTTGCGGAAGGATTGCACAAAGGCCTGGGTTATTACCTCAACACGTTTCGCGACCCCCGGACGCTGAGCGCCATCACCCTGACGTTCATCGTCGCGGGCATATCGGTGCCGCTGAATTGTGTCTTTGGCGTAGCGGCGGCGTGGGCGATCGCGAAATTCGATTATCGGGGCAAAAATATTCTCATCACGCTGATTGACCTGCCGTTCTCCGTTTCACCGGTGATTGCTGGATTGATTTACGTGCTGTTGTTTGGTGCGCCGGGACCGTTCTGGAACTGGTTGTCCGACCACGACATCAAAATCATTTTTGCCGTGCCGGGCATCGTGCTGGCGACCACGTTCGTGACCTTTCCGTTCGTCGCGCGCGAATTGATTCCGCTCATGGAAGCACAGGGCCGCACCGAAGAGGAAGCGGCGCGCGTGCTGGGCGCCAGCGGCTGGCAGACATTCTGGCGCGTAACGCTGCCGAATATCAAATGGGGTCTGCTCTACGGCGTGATTTTGTGCAACGCCCGGGCGATGGGCGAGTTTGGCGCGGTGTCAGTCGTGAGTGGTCATATCAGCGGTGGCGTGGGCACCCTGGGCACGATGACGATTCCGTTGCGCATTGAAGTCCTTTATAACGAATACAATACGACCGGCGCGTTCGCCCTGGCTTCATTGCTCGCGTTTCTCGGGCTGGTTACACTGGCGTTAAAGACATGGATTGAACGGAAGAAAACTGCCGCCTTGCACGCGGCCGAAATGGATTTGAGGGCATGAGCGTTGAAGTCCGCCATATCACGAAGAAATTCGGCCGGTATCCTGCGCTGCACGATGTGAGCCTGAAGATCGAGTCAGGCGAACTCGTCGCGCTGCTCGGGCCCTCCGGCTCCGGCAAGACGACGCTGCTGCGCGTCATCGCCGGCCTGGATTTTCCCGACCCCGGCGCGGGACAGGTTTTGTTTTACGGCGAGGACGTCACGAATCTCCCCGCCAGCGAACGCAAGGCCGGTTTTGCCTTCCAGCACTACGCGCTGTTCCGGCATTTAAACGTGTTCGAGAATATCGCGTTCGGCCTGCGCGTGTTGCCGCGCTCGAAGCGGCCGAAGGAATCCGAAATCCGCGCGCGCGTTGAAAAATTGTTGAAGCTCATCCAGCTCGACGAATACGGCAAACGTTTTCCGTCGCAACTGTCGGGCGGCCAGCGTCAGCGCGTCGCCCTGGCCCGCGCGCTGGCGGTGGAACCGAAGGTGTTGTTGCTCGACGAACCGTTCGGCGCGCTCGACGCGAAGGTGCGCAAGGAATTGCGCCGCTGGCTCCGGCAATTGCACGAGGAGATCCACGTCACCACTCTGTTTGTCACGCATGACCGGGAGGAGGCAATGGAAGTGGCCGGGCGCGTGGCCGTTTTGCACGACGGACGCATCGAGCAAATCGGCACGCCGGAACAAATCTACGACCAGCCGGCTTCGGCGTTCGTCTATGATTTTCTCGGCAATGTCAATTTGTTCCAGGGCCAGCCTCTTGGTGGTTCGGTAAAAATTGGCGACACGGAGTATGCGGTGACCGAAAAAGGCGGCCCGCTCGAAACGCCCGCCGTCGCGTTCGTGCGACCGCACGACATTCGCATCAGCCGCGAACCGGGCGGACACGCCACGCTGGCGGCGCGGGTCGTCCGCTACAACACCGCGGGTCCCTTCGCGCACCTGGAATTGCGGCGGCTCGACAACGACGGCTGGTTCGAAGTGCAATTGAGCAAGGAACAGTTTAACGAATTGCAATTGAACACGGGCGACCAGGTGTACGTGGAGCTGCAAAATGTCCGCGTCTTTCCAGAAGATTATTCCATTTGAATTTTACGGGAAATTTTGCGACGTTGGGCTCGTGAAGCGGTGGTTGGGGAAACTGTTGTTCCCGTATCTTCCGTCGGACCTGCGGCGGCGCAAGGTGAACATCATCCTTGCGGTTCTGTTGGTCTGCCTGCTCCTGGGCGGCATCTTCGTGTGGGCGGCGATTGTCGGCAACAAGGTGAATTTCCGTTGATCGGTTACCGACTGTCGACCGCCGACATCTGACTTCAGGCTTTTACCAGCGCGATTATTTCCGCGCCGAACCCAATCGCTCCAATCCGTCCCGGCCGATCCGAAGCAAAACCCATTCGTTCATCGCCCGCGCGCCCAGGCCGCGGTAGAATTCCAGCGCCCCTTCGTTCCAGTTCAAGGCGAGCCACTCGAACCGCCCGCAGCCGCGCTCTACCCCAATCCGTGCCACCGCATCAATTAGCCGGCGACCCAGCCCGCGTCTCCGGAATTGCGGCCGCACATAGACGTCTTCCAGCCAGATGCCTGCGCGGCCGACAAAACTGGAGAACGTGAAAAAATAAATCGCGTAACCGGCCACTTCGCCGTCGCAGCGCGCGAGCAGCGCGCCCGCCGCCGGTTGCGGCCCAAACAGGGCCTGGTGCAGCAACTCCGTGGTCGCCTCGACTTCATTTTCTAGGCGCTCGAATCGGGCCAGTTCGCGGATCAGTTCCAGCAGCTTGAAAACCTCGGCGGGCGTGACGGGCGCAACGGTGATGTCCATGAGGTAAATTTTAACCGCGGACGAACGCGGCTGGATATGATTTTTTTTGACACGACCTAGTCTTTGGTTTTGTCGTCGGCCAGGTGCTTATCGAACCCGATGTAGATGCGGGCATTGGCGTTCGAGCTCAGTTCGCGGAGAGTCTCGAGTTCCAACATGCGCAGGAGGGCGGGGTGTTTGGTATAAGCTTGTGCGCTGCGTTCACGTTCCTGCAAGCGCTTGATTTCCGCCTCGGTTTGCAGACGCAGCACTTCCGCCTGGCTCTGCGCCGCCAGGCGCTCGGCGTTGGCGCTGGCTTCAGCTTCCATCCGTTGCGTCTCGGCCCGGCCCTGCATTTCGATGTTCTGCACGTTGGCTTTGGTGCGGGCCTCGACGAGCTGCACTTGGCTCATGCGCTCGGCAATCAGCACCTTGTTCATGATTTCCTGCAGGTTGCCCGGGAATACGAGGTCCTTCACGTCGGCGCGCTGGATGGTGACGCCGTAACCCGCGGCGGCGCCTTTCACGTCGCTCAGAATATCTTCACTCAGGCGATTGCGGTTGGTGAGGATTTCTTCCAGCGTCATGGTGGCCAGCGAACGGCGCGCGGCAAGCTGCACGTCGCTGTAAAGCCGTTCCTCGTATTTTTCGACGGCGTGCAGTGCGAGCTTCGGGTCCACGACGCGGAACTGGACGATGATGCTGACCCGCAAGGCGACCTTGTCAGCAGTGAGAATTTCCTGGCCCTTGATCGTGAGGTCACGTTCCCGCATGTCCACAAGAGAGACGTCCACTTGCGGCCCTTTGCGTCCCCAGACGCCTTTGTTGTCCGGAATTTCGTAGCGGCCGGCTTCGAGCACTTTGATCAACACGCCGTCTTCGTACCAAAGTCCGCGGTGGGTGTCTTTGATGATGATTTCGAGTTTGGTTCTGGCCATATTTCGATCCTTTTCATGGTAGGGCGGGCAGTCCCTTGACCGCCGCGGCGCGATAGAGACATCGCGTCCTACCCATCAATCTGGTGCCCCGAAGCGGGGCCGATGTTTGAGCACGGCCGAGAACAGATCCACATTAGATCAGTCACGTTCGCAATGAGTGACAACAATGCTTGTTGGTGGCCGCTCATTAACCCCGCCGGGGCAGGAGCGAGTGAACACCGGGCGGCGACAGATGTCAACAGCGCGCCTCCGGAGGTTCCCCAGTGCGTCACCAGCTCAATGAGTAGCCCAGCGCTTTGGATGCCTGGTTGAGGTGCTGAATGTAATCAGCGGCCTGGCCCGGTTCGACGGAATCCGCCAGGGCCCGGTATTCGCAGTTCATGACAATTTTGTTGCCGGCACATCGGAGGCTCTTTTGAAAGAAAAATGCCGGATCAGAAATTGTCCGGTTGATCGTCTCGGCAGGCCACGCCGAGGGCAGGGTGACTTCCGTCCGCAAAATCTGATGTACCGGAAACGTCACGCCGATGGGCATCGTGCGTTCGGTATCAGCAGGTGCTTCCAGAAACGCGGCCAAGGCTGACGCAGAAAATTCGAAAGAATACTTGCCGCCTGTCTCCGAGCGCGACCACGCTTTGTCAATCAAGTAGGTTTCCGTCGTCTGGATTGCGTTTTGCGCCTCATCATCGAAGAAATCAATGTGGTCGGCCATTCGGATTCCGGGGTAACGGTCGGCATAAAAACGGGTGTAGGTCTTTTCGATGTCGCTGCGTTTGGTGGTGGCAAAGAGCGCTCTTAAAGTGTCTGCATCGCGCCCTACCGCAACCGTAACGACTTTCAGGCTGGCGGTTTCCGTCTTTCTGCCGAGTCGAAAGTATTCGGTGGTGGTGGTCTGCGGGAGTCCCGTGTTCTGCGGAATGACGCTCAAGCCGCGCGTCTGCGGAGAAATCATCAGACCGCGCTCGTACTTGGGCAGGTAGTGGGCCGCCAGCGGTCCGCGTTGGAACTGGATGGTGGGGTCTAGCCAGTAGGTCTGCCCGTCCAGATAAACAACGGTGATACAGTGGTCAAAGGCATTGCCCGTCGGCTGCCAGTCTTCGATGGTGTGGCGCAGTTGGCTGTTGACCAGCACCGCATAGGCCTGGATTCCCAGGGCGCGCAGAATGGCAACAAACAACAGCGACTTGTCCTTGCAATCGCCGTAGCGCCGCGCAAACACCGCCGACGGATCACAGGGTTTCTCGCCGCTTACCCCGATTTCGACGCCGAAATAACGGACATCATCCTGCACAAAACGAAGTGCCGCGAGCACCTGCTGTTCCCGGCCGGTGATCCGCTTCCACTGTTCGATTTTTTGCTGCAATCCCGGTGAAAACGGCGCGATATTTTGAAACAGCGGCAAGGCCCACTGGTTGACCTCGGCCCACGACCTGAATTCGCCCAGTTGCACCCACGGCTCCGGGTCGAACCAGCCGGGCAACGAATCCTGCATCTGAATACCGGCGGCATGCCATAGGTCCCAGGTGTATTCGACTGAATTCGTTCCCCGCACCCGTGCCGGTTGAAAGGAGCAGCGGTGGAATCTCAGATACAGCTGCTGTTGCGGAGGGCACACAACGCGGGTAAAAAAGCGTTCGACGGGTTGATCCGTTTGCACGGGCACGATGCAGAAGAAATGGCCGCCCATCACCGGGTTCGATCCTTTGATGGAGTAGGCGTAATCCATGATGTCGCCCACCCGCACATCCTCCATAACCAACAGCGCGGATTGTTCGCCGTTCAGTATATCGTCTTTCAATTCCTCTTCGCGCCGGATGATCTTGACCGCGTTCGTGTCGAGGCGTTCGAGATGTTGCGCCCCGCGCCATACCCGCGCCCAGTGCAGAGTCAGTGACTGATAATCCGGGTTGAAATCGATAGTCAGCTTCGAGGCGTCTTGAACGGCAGAGACATTCAGAATCTGCAGGACCACGTGATAGAAAGTTTCGTTTTCAGAGGCGTTGATCTGGCGTTCCGACAAAAGCCAGTGTACATCCGACCCCAAATCGAGGTTAGCAGCCACGGATTGCCGATCGAAAAATTGAGGCTTGATCCAACTGGCTGGAGGTTCCACTGTGAACTTCGGTGCCGACACCTCGGCGGCGATCGCTTGGCCGGCGAAGGCAACAATCGCCGTCCACCGCAACAGACGGCGGCTCAAATCGGCTTTCTGGAATCCGTGCACGGCTGCTCTTGGTTTCAGCGGCAGATTACCAGAAATGTCAATTCGTTCCAGTCTGCATTAAATGAATTCACTTGGCGAACCTGAGGATACGTTGGAGGCGGCTCATTAAGTCCGCCGGGGCAGAGGCGAGTGAATACCCGGCAGAGGCAGAAGTTAATGGCCGGTATCAATTCGGCAGTGAACTGGTTCGAGTGGAGCGCGGAGCAATGCGCCTGGCACTCTCCGCGGCTCTGCGTTCGATTCAATTCGAAGTCAGAGCCTCCTCACGTCGGCTCTTGCGTCAGTTTTCTGTGAAAACGAAAGCGCCGTAGCCGACCACGTGGTCACGATCACCCGACATGTCGCCGGAGTTCCGCAAATCCACGCTGCAACATCGCAAGCCGCGTTCTTTCGCCGCCGACAGCAATCCGCAAATCGGACGGAAACCGCACGCCAGGTCGCCATGAAGCTTTCCTGCATCCAGCGATTCGATGATGCGCGCCGTCTCGGTGTCGGTCGCTTGGGCCGTTTCGTAGTCGTGATAATGGCTCAGGTCGGAGCTGATAACGAAGCGTGTTTCGTCGCCACCCCAGAGCGCTTCAATGACCGCCTCGATTTCCTTGTCACTCGCCTCGCCGACTAGGAGCGGAATGATTTTGAAATCGGCGAGTACCACCTGCAGGAACGGCAATTGAACTTCGAGGGCGTGTTCGTCGGCGTGTGCGTCGTCACGCACACTCACCTGCGGCAGACGCGAGCAGATTCCGGCAATGGCGGCGGTGTCCACCGGCACAGTCCCGAGCGGGGTCGCGAAGGCTTGCACACTGGAGGCCGCGATGCCGTCGAACAAGACATAATGCGATGGGCCGAGCAGGACGACGTGTTTGAGGACGTCCCGTACCGGCGCCAGTTGCGCGTAAGCCGACGCGGCAACCGGTCCTGAATAATGAAAGCCGGCGTGCGGTGCGATGAGGGCTTTGGGCACGGGCCTTCGCCACGACAGGCCGGCTTCGGTCCCGCAGGCCGACCCGGTCGGGGTTGCTGCTTCGTGCAGGAAGTTTTCGATCATCCGCCGCAATTCGACGGGGTTGTCCGGATAAAATCGTCCGGCAACCGCCGGTGGGCGGATGCTGCCAGGCTTTCCTCGGAACATCCTGTTCATTTCAGATAATCCGAAACCCGAAGGACCGGAATGCGAAATCCGAACCAACGCGACCAGTGCCGATTTCGGGCCTCGGACCTGGAATTATTTCCGATTTTGTCAGTCGGAATTCGTCATTAACTTGGGTTAACCCGGCGCGGTCGGCGTTCACGAAAGTCTGTCAGCGAATCGCCCCGGTTCACTTCGGCCGCGCCACCATGCGGCCAGATGCCCGGAACCAGCTTGTGGCAGCGCGGGCATTTGCCGTCGGTAGTGATCCGATAATCTCGCACCAGATAACCGGTGCGCTCGATCAGCAATTCATCGCAGCCGGGGCAAAACGTGCTTTCCCAATGTCCCACGCGGCCCGGCAAATTTCCGACATAAACAAAGTGCAACCCTTCTTCCACGCCGATTTCCGCCGCGCGAATGAGTTGTTGCGCCGTGGTGGGGGACGGCCCGGTCATTTTATAATCGGGATGAAACGCGGTGACGTGCCACGGAATTTCCCGGCCGACCGAGGCGATAAATTTTGCGATGGCGCGCAGTTCTGCTTCGCTGTCGTTGAATCCGGGCACAACGAGCGTTACGATTTCCAGCCACAAACCGTGTTCGGCCACCAGGTGGATGCCGTTGCACACGTTCGCCAGCGTGCCGCCGAGCGTGCGATAGTGTTTTTCATCGAAACCCTTCAGGTCAATTTTATAGGCCACGATCCACGGACGCAGAAAGTCGAGCGCTTCAGGCGTGGCGTTGCCGTTGGACACAAACGCGCAGGCCAGTCCGGCCCGTTGCGCCTCTTGGAAAACAGCCACCGCCCATTCGGCAGTAATGAGAGGTTCGTTGTAGCTGGACACCACCAGCCGCGCCCCGTTCCGGCGCGCAGTATTGATAATCTGGTCTGGCGTCAGTTCCACGATGGGCGTGCCGGCGGCTGCGTCGCGCAGCGCCTGGCTGGTGACCCAGTTCTGGCAATAACCGCAATGGAAATCGCAGCCGAGCATACCGAAAGTGAGCGCATCGCTGCCGGGATAAAGGTGAAAGAACGGTTTCTTTTCCACCGGGTCACTTGCCAATCCACCGGCGACGTAACCGAACGGCACGCGGAGTTGGCCGCCTTCATTGAATCGCACCTTGCAGATGCCGCGCCTGCCCGGCGGGATGAGGCAACGATGGCCGCACGCGACACAGCGCACGCGGCCCTCTTCCGCGTGCCAGAGCCGGCCGACGATGGTTTGCCGGTCGAGCGTATCTGCAAGACCCGGTTTGACTACCGGCGCTTTCCACGGCGCCCCGACAGAGGTACCCGGTTCTTGTGACTCATTTGTAGGCGCAGTTTGCATGGAACGTGGATGTGCAAGGGGAGTACCTGGAATGCCGGACACCGGCCCAGAAAAAAGTATCGCCGCCTGAAAATTTTCGATAACGTTCAGACATCGGACCTGACAAAACAGGTCATCGCTTAAACCATACCAAAAATCGCATGGCGTTCAAACAATTTCCCCGGCAATCGCAGGGTGTCCAATTGCTTCAGCGCTCACTGGCGCGTGGGCGGCTCGGCCATGCCTATCTGTTCGCCGGCCACCAGCTTGAGGAATTGGAATCTCTCGCCCGCACGCTGGCCAAAACCCTGAATTGCCGCAAGCCGGTCAAAACCGGCGGCGTGGCGACGGATTGTTGCGATGAGTGCCCGGTGTGCCGGAAAATTGACAACGACGTCCACGCCGACATTCATTGGGCGCGGCCCGAATCCAAATCGCGCATTGTCACCGTCGAGCAAGTGCGCGAACTGATGCGCGAAATCCAGCTCAAGCCGACCGAGGCCGAATACAAGGTCGCCATCGTCACCGCCGCCGACCGCTTGAACACGCAGGCGGCGAACGCCTTTCTCAAGACGCTGGAGGAACCGCCGGCCAAATCCGTCCTGATCCTGCTTTCCACCGAGCCGCAACGGATTCTGGAAACGATTTTATCACGCTGCCTTCGCCTGAATTTTGCCGGCGAGGCCGTTCGCCCGCTCGATCCCGCGCAATCGGAATGGCTCGCGCAGTTCGGCGCGCTCGCCGCCGCGGAACAAAAAACTCTGCTGGGCCGTTACCGTCTGCTCGATGCGCTGCTGCAAAAGCTCGGTGAAATAAGGTCGGTTGTGGAGCAGACGCTGACGGCGCGCTCGCCGTTGCAACGTTACGAGGACGTGGAAAAGGAGTTGCGGGAAAGATGGGAGGACGAACTGGCAGCGGCCATCGAGGCGGAATACCGCCGGCAACGGGCTGATTTGCTTTTGCTGGTGCAATGGTGGCTGCGCGACGTCTGGTTGTACACTCAGGCGACCACTGGGAGCGCTGGCTTCCAGCCGGCGAGTTCACAAGTTACAACACGCCGGCAAGATGCCGGCGCTCCCGGCGGAGGGCTGCTGAATTTTCCTCAAAATGCCGGGGCGGTGGCGGTCGCGCGCCGGTTGACCCAGCGCGGGGCGCTGGAGAACCTGCGAATCCTGGAACAAACGCAGCGACTGCTGCACACCAACGTCCAAGAAGCGCTCGCGCTCGAGGTCGGTTTGCTCAAATTGCAGCTCTGATGCAATGCAATCAGGTCGAGAGTTGAGAGCCGGAAGTCGAGCGTCAACAGTCCTCGGCCCCCGGTCCTCCGCCCTCGACCAGCTTTTTGCCGTCCTTTTCGGCTTGTTTCTCGGCTTGGCGATCTGGAAGTTCGGTAACCCGGTCATCCTTGACCACGTAATCTTCCCGCCGGCTTCGTTGACCGAGTGGTGGGCCGATGCATGGCCGACGCATTGGAGCAACTGGATTTTGCTGCCGCTGGTGCTCGCCGGCGGCTGGCAGGCGCTTACTGGAAAACCGCACTGGCCCGCTACCAGCTGGCTGTGGGTGCTGCCATTGCTCTGGTTCGGCTGGCAGCTCCTTTCCGCCATGCATACGGTGGATGCTTTTTTGACCACGACCACGCTCTGGCAACTGGGCGGGTGCGTGGCATGTTATTTCATCGGGGCGCTCGTGCTGGGACGCGAACGAGCGCTACGCTGGCTGCTGGTGGGGGTGCTGGCGGCCTTCACGTTTTGTCTGGTGCGCGCGGCGGACCAGCGACTCTTCGAGTTCTCCGAAAGCCGCAAGATGTTATTGGAAGGTCAGCAAAACGGTTGGACGAATTTCCCGCCGGCATTGTTTCAGGAAATGAAACGCGAGGGCACCATCATCAATAGCAACGGCGTGGACGTGGTCAATCCCGCCATGCTCGCCCGGGTGGCCAAAGGCCGCGTGATGGGCACCCTGGTTTACCCGAACGCGCTGGCCGGTGTGATTCTACTGTTGTTCCCGGTTTCGTTGGCGCTGGCGTTCAACGAAACCCGGCAAATGAAACCGCCCATCCGTGCGGCAGTGATTGCGTTGACTTGCCTGCTCGGGGGGCTGGGCCTTTTCTGGTCCGGTTCAAAAGCGGGCTGGTTGCTGGCGCTGGCCCTCGCCGGCGTCTGGCTGTTCCGCCTGAGCTGGTCCGCGCGATTGAAGTGGGTGATGCTGGCGACGGTTCTGATGGTTGGACTGGCCGTATTCGCGCTTCGATTTCACAGTTACTTCACCGCCGGCGCCACCAGCGTGGGAGCGCGCTTCGATTACTGGCGAGCGGCCCTGCAAACCGCTCGCCAGAATCCGATCTTCGGCACGGGACCGGGCACGTTCCAGCGGCCGTACGAACAAATTAAATCGCCCGCCGCCGAGATGGCCCGGATGGCGCACAATGATTATCTCCAGCAGTTCTCCGATTCGGGAATCGTGGGCGGCGTCTGCTACGGGGCATGGATCGGGTTGGCGCTGGTAACGGTGGCAAGGCACGTTTGGCGGGGCGGCGGTTATCTTCAATTCGGGCTTTTTCTAGGATTGCTTGGCTGGTTTGCGCAGGGATTGGTCGAATTCAGCCTTTACGTTCCGGCCCTGGCATGGACCGCATTTACTTTGCTCGGATGCCTGCTGCGGATGTCATCAAATCAATTCGACAAGGGACAGGCGACCGGCTACGCTGGTCATGCCTTATGAAAATTCTTTTTCTCAACGGGCCTAATCTGAACCTGCTGGGCACACGGGAGACGGATGTTTATGGCAATGCGACGTTGTCCGATATCGAAGCCAAGGTGCGGCAGCGTGCCAAACAACTGAAGGCCGAAATTGACTTTCGCCAATCCAATCTGGAAGGTCAATTGGTCGGATGGATTCAGGAAGCCAAGGGTAAATTTGATGTGATTGTGCTTAATGCCGCCGCCTACACCCATACGAGCATCGCCCTTCGGGATGCGATTGCGGCCGTGGGCATACCCACGATCGAAATCCATCTATCCAACGTCCAAGCCAGAGAAGATTTCCGGCAAAAATCGCTTATCGCGCCGGTGTGTTGTGGCCAAATCTCCGGATTCGGTCAATTTTCATACATTTTGGCTGTTGAAGCGTCAGTTAACGTTATCGAACACAAAAGGAATGGTTAAAATGGCGCTTTTTGGGCTACTTTAATGACAAAAAATTTCCAGACTTTGCCGCTTGACGCCTTGTTTTCGACTTAATACACTTCTTGTCAGAGTAAAAATGCTACAAGCAGAGTCGGTCCCGGCTGCTGCGTTTTTGTGCGGGTAGCGGTGCATATTGGTGGCGGTGTTTTTTTGAAACATTGACGAAAGCAAATCGTGGATCTCAAAGATATCAAGGCCATCATTGACTTGATGAAGAAGAACTCCATCTCGGAATTTGAGATGGAGAAGCAGGACTTCAAAATCAGGTTGAAACGCGGTCTGAATGGCGGAACCCCGGTTTCTTCGCAGGATGAATTACCTCTCGCAAATGCCGTTGCTGCCCCCCTGCAATCCCCCGGCGCGGCTGCGCCCGCCGCCGCGGTTCCCCCGCCGCCCGCGACAGGTGAAGTAGAGGTCAAGTCGCCGATGATTGGCACATTTTATCGGTCGCCTTCGCCGGAGGCGGCCAGCTATGTCGAAGTGGGCACCGACGTCAACCCGGACTCGGTGGTATGCATCATCGAAGCCATGAAGGTGATGAACGAAATCAAGGCCGAGGTCAAAGGGGTCGTCACCCAGGTTCTGGTCGAAAACGCCAAACCGGTGGAATTCGGCCAGCCTTTGTTCAAAGTGCGCCCGGCCTGATCGCCCGGTATTGTACGGCGTGATTTTTGTCCGAAGCTCATTAACAGCCCATGTTTGAAAAAGTACTGGTCGCCAATCGCGGGGAGATTGCCGTTCGGATTATTCGCGCCTGCAAGGAACTGAATATCCGCACGGTGGCCGTTTATTCAGAAGCGGATGCGAATTCGATGCACGTGCAACTGGCGGATGAAGCGATCTGCATCGGCAAAGCCCCGGCGGCGGAAAGCTACCTCAAACTGGATCGCATCATCAGTGCCGCCGAAATATCGGACGTGGACGCGATTCATCCGGGTTACGGATTTCTTTCCGAGAACGCGCACTTCGCCGAGGTCTGCGAAAGCTGCAACATTCATTTCATCGGCCCGCATCCGCGCTCGATGCAGGCGCTGTCGGACAAAGCCATAAGCCGCGCGCTTGCCAAGAAAGCTGGCGTGGCGGTGGCACCGGGGTCGGATGGCGTAGTGGAGAAAGAGCAGGACGCGCTGGTCGTGGCCAAACGCATCGGCTACCCGGTCATTATCAAGGCGATCGCGGGCGGCGGCGGACGCGGGATGCGCGTGGCGCACAACGACATCTCACTGGTGAAAGGCTACCACACGGCGCGGACGGAAGCGGAAAAGGCCTTCGGCAATTCCAACGTCTATATCGAAAAGTTCATCGAGAATCCGCACCATATCGAAATCCAGATCCTCGGTGATCATAAAGGTCGCATCATTCATCTGGGCGAGCGGGATTGTTCCATCCAGCGCCGGAACCAGAAGGTGGTCGAGGAGACGCCGTCGCCCCTGATCGAGCACAAGTTCCGCAAATTGCGCGACCGGATTGGCAAGGCCGCCGTTAAAATCGCGGAAGCCGCGCGCTACACGAATGCCGGCACGGTGGAATTCATCGTGGACAATCACGGCAATTATTATTTCCTCGAAGTCAACAAGCGGATTCAGGTGGAACATCCCATCACCGAGGAGGTTACCGGCATTGATCTCGTGCGGTATCAGATCCTGTTGGCGATGGGCGAGTCGTTGCACCATTCGCAAGGCGACATTCAATTCAAAGGCCACGCCATTGAGTGCCGCATCAATGCTGAAGATCCATTCAATGATTTTTGCCCCAGCCCCGGCCGCGTCGAGATGTATTTCCAGCCCGGCGGTCGCGGTGTGCGCGTGGACACCCACACTTACGCCGGATACACGATTCCGCCGACTTACGACTCGATGATTGGCAAGCTGATCACCTACGGCAAGGACCGGCGCGAGGCGATGGACAAGATGGGCCGCGCGTTGAGTGAATATCTGATTACCGGCATCAAAACGAATATTTCGTTTCAACAGGCGATCCTGCAGGACCCGAACTTCCGGCGCGGCGTTTATTCGACGAGTTTTATCGAGCAACTGCTCGGCGGCGCGCGGCGCGAGTTGATCGAGGAGAAAACGTAATCACGGATTGGGCCCGGGTTGACGATGCCCGGGGAGCCGCGCGGCAGCGTCCGGGCCGCCGCCAGACTGAAATTACGTCCGGCTTCGCCGGGTGTTGACATTCGCGGCGGCTGTGTTATAAAGCGGCAACTCGTTCAAAGAACGAAAGTGTAGGTGTCAACAAGACAGATTGTTCGCAAACAGAAATAGAAAACGACATTCAGTGATCCTGCCGATGCAGTCCTCCCACTTGGTTATTTGATCGGGCAATTATCTCTATGAGCCAAAGCAGATTGTTTGTAGGCAACCTCTCGTATCAAACGGGCGAGAATGACCTTCAGGATTACTTCGCCCAGGCCGGCGCGGTGACTTCGGTGAATCTGATGCTGGACCGGGTCACGGGCAAGTCCCGTGGTTTTGCCTTTGTGGAATTTGCCACACCCGAAGAAGCGCTGAAGGCCGTCGAGCAATTCCATAACAAGGAATTCCAGGGCCGCGCCTTGACGGTCAACGTCGCCCGTCCCCGCGAAGAACGCCCTCCGCGATCGGGCGGCGAACGCGGTGGAGAGCGACGGGATCGCGGCGAACCGCGCGAACGCTATTAATAGTTCCGGGGATCGGGTCGACAAGTGACCGGGTTGGCTGGGCGGATTCAAAATTAAATTGACAGCGGGGCCGGGCCGCTTACCTTAACTCACAAACATTATGGCAGAAACTCCAAGTAGTCCCGCGGGCGCCGTACCGCCGAAAAAAGAGACCGGCAAGGTGCAGCCTAAAAAGGAAACCGTCCGCATCAATTTACCGCCCAAACCGTCCGCCGCGCCCACCATCAAATTGCCCACGCTGCCGCCGGGCGGTCCCACCGGGGCGCCCAGCGCCGCGCCATTGCCCTCCGCCGCCAAGTCCGCGCCGATTGCGGCTCCGGCGATGCGCACCTCGGCCGCCGCGCCGATTTCGCAACAACGTCCCGCACCCTCGCCGCAGCGGCCGGCGGCCCAGACGGTGGGCGGGTTCGACAAGATTCTGGCGATTCTGGCCGCGGTTGCCGGTTTGGCCGCCTTGGGGGTTACCGCCTATCTCAGCTTTATGTTTAACATCGGCAATTAAATTGATTGGAAATGGTTTCAACGCAGTAACGGTTGTTCATTTATGGCTTCTCCCTCGATCGTCACGCTCACGCAGGAAAATTTTTCGCAACAGGTTCTGCAATCCGCCGCACCGGTCCTCGTGGATTTCTGGGCCGAATGGTGTGGCCCGTGCAAAATGATTGCCCCGCTGCTCGACGAACTGGCCGACGAATATGACGGCAAGGTCAAGATCGGAAAGGTCAACATTGACGAGCAACAAAATCTCGCCGCCGAATATGGCGTTCGCGCCATCCCCACACTGCTCGTTTTCCAGAATGGGCAGGTCGCCGACCAGCTCGTCGGCGCGCGCAGCAAACGCGACCTCAAGGCCAGCCTTGACCGCGTCGCGGCGTGACGCGTATCGGGCCCGCGAGGCGGATTTATGCCGCTCATCGTTACGCCCCGCCAGTTCACCCGGCGCGCCGAGTTCTATCATCAACTCGCGCAGTGCACCTCTGCCGGCATCGGCGTGATTCGGACGCTGGAACAAATCAGGGCCAGTCCCCCGGCCCGCTCGTTTCAGGAACCGCTCCAGCGGCTGTTGGACGAGCTGGCCAAAGGCGCGACGCTGAGTGAATCCCTGCAACGGCTTGACTGGCTGCCCGCGTTCGATGTCGCCTTGGTGGAAGCGGGTGAACGCAGCGGACGGCTCGACGCCTGCTTCCGCCTGCTCGCCGAATATTACAACGACCGCGCCGCCATCGCGCGCCAGGTCATCGTGGATCTGATGTATCCCGTGGCCTTGTTTCACCTGGCCATTTTCATCTTTCCGTTTGCGCAATTCTTCCTCTCCGGAAACTTGCTGGTTTACGCGGCCAAAACGTTCGGCGTATTGATCCCGATTTACATTTTCATCGGACTGGTCCTCTACGCCGCGCAGGGCAAACACGGCGAAACCTGGCGAGCGCGCATGGAATCCTTTTTGCGGCCGATTCCTCTGCTCGGCGCCGCGCGGCATTATCTCGCCCTGTCGCGGCTGGCGGCGGCCCTTGAGGCGCTCCTCAGCGCGGGCGTGAATATTTTCACGGCCTGGGATTTGGCCGCGGCGGCCAGCGGTTCGCCCGGCTTGCAGCGCGTAGTGCAGTCCTGGAAACCGCGCGTCACCGCCGGGCAAATGCCTTCCGAAGCCGTGCGCGCCTGCCCGCAATTTCCGGAAATGTTTGCCAACCTGTACGCCAGCGGCGAAGTCAGCGGCAAATTGGATGATTCCCTCCGTCACCTGCACCGGATTTACCATGAGGACGGCGTGCGCAAGCTCCACGCCTTCGCGCAGTGGACGCCGCGTCTGGTCTATCTGATGGTCGCTTTGATGATTGCGTACAAGGTCGTGCAATTCTGGATGGGTTACTTCAACCAGATCAACAACGCGATGCAACCTTTGTACCACTGATTTCCGAAACCAGAGGCGGTGACGTTTTGGCGGTTTCCCCGCTCGGCTTGCCGGCAGCCGGGCTAAACTGACTTGAGTTCTGCTTTGCACAGCGCATCGCTGCGAATTACCTTCGCCGCATGACGTTGACCGAAATCCTGGCCGACGAGGAAAGCCGCCGGCGCGAATTCCCCGTGGCGCGCGAAAAAGTCTTCCTCGCGCACGCCGGAGTCTGTCCCTTGCCGCGCCGGGTGGCGCAGGCGATAGCCGATTACGCGATGCGCGGCAGCACCGGCGACCAGGAGGCTTTCGTCTATCCGGCTTGCCTGGATCGTGCGCGCCAGCTCGCGGCGCAATTGCTGCATTGCCAGCCTGATGAAGTCGCGCTCGTCGGGCCGACGTCGCTGGGATTGAGCTTCGTTGCCGCCGGTCTGAATTTGGGCAAAGGTGATAATATCCTCGTTTACCACGACGATTATCCCTCGAATGTTTACCCGTGGATGGCACTAGCTGAGCGCGGCGTTGAAGTCCGCCTGCTCAACGCGCGCGGCCTTGGCGTCATTCGCCCGCAGGACGTGGCGGGGCAGGTGGACGAACACACGCGCCTGGTCGCGCTGGCCTCCTGCCATTTCATCAGCGGTTACCGGCTGGAACATGAAGCCATCGGGAAATTGCTGCGCGAACGCGGCATCCTCTTCTGTCTCGACGCCATTCAGACCGTGGGCGCGTATCCGACCCCGGTGCAGCATGTGGATTTTCTGGCGGCCGACGCGCACAAGTGGCTGCTCGGTCCCTGCGGCGCGGGCGTTTTTTACGTCCGACGCGAAATCCAGGACCGGCTGCATCCGCCGGTCTATGGCTGGCACAACGTGCGGAATCCGAATTTCGTCGCGCAGGAGCAGATTGTCTTCCGCAACGGCGCGGTCAGATACGAAGCCGGCACGCACAATCTGCTCGGCGTGATCGGTTTGATTGCCGCGATGGAACTGGCGCTGGAAATCGGCGTGGAAAACGTGGCGGCGGAATTGCTGCGCAAACGCGCGTGGCTGGTGCCCGCGTTGCAGGCGAAGGGCTTCACGGTCTTGAATGCCGACGGCAAAAATGAAAACGCCAGCGGCATCGTTACGTTCTATCAAGCGGACAAAGACCTCGCGGCCCTGCACAAGAAACTGATGGACGCAGGCATAGTCACGTCGCTGCGGACGGACCGTCAGGGACAGAATTACATCCGCCTCTCACCGCATTTCTACAACACCGACGCGGAATTGCGGCGCGTGTTGGATTTGATGTAGTCGTGCAAAGTTCTCCTTTGGCGGGGCTGAGAGGACGGTAATCCTCGCCAACACGTCAGTTGATTTCAGAACATCCAGCTCACGCTCACTTTGAACATGACCGGCGCGGCCAGTTGGTTCCCGGTGAAATTCTGATAGACCGGAAACTCAGCATCAATTGGACCTACAGCGATCTGCATGGACTATGATTCAACGATCCGCCGATTGCGGAACGTGTCGAACCTCCCCAACGTACCGATCACAAAATCGCTCGTCACACGACAGCTTTTTCGTACCGTTCAGCAACAAAGTCCCAGTTGATGACGTGGAGAAAGGCGGCCATGTATTCCGGTCGCCGGTTCTGGTATTTGAGATAGTAGGCGTGTTCCCACACGTCAGCGCCCAGCAATGGTTGTTTGCCCTGACTGATCGGTGAATCCTGATTGGCCGTCGGCTCAATACTCAGTTTTTTGTCCCCATCAATCACCAGCCACGCCCAGCCGCTGCCGAATTGACCGATGGCGGCTTTGCTGAAGTCTTCCTTGAACGTTGGATAACTTCCAAACGCTGAATCAATGGCCTTGGCTAATGCGCCCGTTGGCTCACCGCCGTCCTTTTTGAGCGTCTGCCAGAACAGGGAATGATTCAAATGCCCTCCGCCATTGTTACGGACCGCTGTGCGGATTTTTCCGGGAATCGCGCCCAAGTTCTTGAGCATGTCCTCCACGGACATTTTCGCCACATCGGGGAATTCGGTGAGGGCCTTGTTGAGATTGGCGACGTAGGCGGCGTGATGTTTGTCGTGGTGAATCTCCATCGTGCGGGCGTCAATATAGGGTTCGAGCGCATCGTAGGGATATGGTAAGGGCGGCAACATGAACGGGCCGCTTGCTGCCGAAGCAGCAGGGCTGGCGGAACTATTTTGAGCAATTGCGCCCGGCAGTACGGTGAGTGCGGCGCCGGCGAGCGCGCCGGTTTTTATGGCTTGGCGTCGTGTCATCATAATTTCTCCTTTGGTTGGAATTTATATTTGGTCTTGAAAAACGCTCCCACACTCATGTGGGTTCTGGCTCCCATAAGTCGTCTTTGGCCCTTCCACAAGGGCCAGTCTCCGAATCCAGAAGTTCATCGGCTTGATGATCGCGCCGCCTCGCGCATCGCGTCGGCAAGCTGCTGAGATGTCCATTGGTTGCCGTCGAACAGTCTGTAAACGCCCCCTCGCGCATCGAGCACGACCGTTCGCAAATTATGCGAAATGTTGTTGCCCTGCCGCATCACCATCAAATCGAGGCGCACAGCGGCATCGGCCAGCACGTTGGTTGGCGCGGAGGCAAATAACCAGTGATTCGTGTCATCGCCGCGATAAACACTGGCGAAATTTTCCAAAACTTCGGGGGTGTCAAATCCTGGATCGAAAGAAATTGAGAGGAATTGCCAGTTCGTCGCCGCGTTGGTGTCCGCCAATAGAATTTTCCTCGTTGCTTCAAAATTATTGTTCATGCGTGGGCAATAATCTGGCAGCGGGCAGCGCGTGAAAAAGAAAGTGAATGCCAGCACCTTGCCGCGAAAATCCGAGATATGGATTGATTTCCCATTTTCCGCCGTCAGTGTGTAATCCGGCAGAGGGTCGCCCGGTTTGAGGAAGGGCGCCATCATGCCGCCAGACGGATTCATTGGCATGGACATCTCATTGGTCATCGTTCCGGCGGAATGCCCCACGCAGTGGATATTTTGGACCCATTCATCGTTGTTGCCTACCACCAATGTAAAAGTGATTTCGTCGCCGGGCGAAATCCCGCTCAATTCATTTGTGTTCTTCACGGAAAAATCCATCGTCATTTCCATCATGTAACCGGGAATGGCTCGATGATGAATGGTGACTTGGGACATGTCCGGCGCGGTTTTTTCAACCACGCCACGCGCGGAATAGGATTTGCCGGTTTGATCGCTGTCTATTGGCGCGGCGAGCAAGGTATGAACAGACAGCAGGACAAAAAATCCGGTTAAGCATTTCATAAAGTCATTTTCAGAGATTTTGGTTTCGTAGTTTTGTGATTTGATCAACCACGGCCGTAGCCGTGTTTTGGTTCAAGCCGTCAAAGTATCCACGCAAATGACCGTGCGCATCCATGACGGCGATCCGTTCGGTATGTGAAAAAT
>Ga0335085_10002207_pt1 | contig 37167 bp, 59 predicted proteins | sample Lox_Sample_45_FD_206712 | JGI IMG/M metagenome (GOLD analysis project Ga0335085, IMG submission 206712) | Soil microbial communities from Loxahatchee National Wildlife Refuge, Florida, United States - Lox_Sample_4.5 | ecosystem: Environmental > Terrestrial > Soil > Wetlands | place: USA...
AGAGGCCGCCTCAATAGCCTGAAAGGCAAGAAGTGATGCCTCTTTGGTTCTGGGCCCTCTGCGGGGCGGCCGCCTATCTTACATTCCTTCTTGTCGTTGGCTGGTTAGTATCTCGAATACCACCGAGCTTGAGGTAATCTATGAGCCGCATAGTCGCTTTCAAGGCTGATGACGAGGAAGAAGCTGAGATATTAGCCTACATGGAGATGAAGCACCTCAAGAGCTTCTCTGACCTTGCCAGATCAGCCCTTTTTGCCTACATGCGTCAGAATCGAGGCGGGAAGCATGGGACGGGAAATGAGGCGTCAAGGTGACACGGATTGAACCGGGACGCAATAGCACCCTCCGTAGGGCAATCCTACTTGACATTTGAACCTTTATATGCCTAAATTGGCCTTATCCCGTAGGGGCTTCGGCCCGGGCCGGTAAGAGCCTCCAAATCCCCTCCCAAGGTCTCGGAGGCTCTTCTCATCTTGACAACCAATCAAGATACGTGCTATGTTCTACTTCCGGCTGTATTAGACCACATGGACGCGATCAGTAACCTCCATGAAGGCCGAAGGTTCGCGCGGCCTTCCTAATACAGCCGTCATTTCGCCAGAGCCCAGATGACCGCTGCTACCGTCCCTAGTGGTTGCCTGCCGAGCCTTGAATCTTCTCTACCGTGCGCGTGACGATGTTTCCGAGTCCGAGGGCGCCCAGCACCACCTGAGTCGGCACATTCATGTCCAATGGCGCCCAGTGAGCACCGAGCCACGTGGCGACCGGCTGGATGACGTATTGAAGAAGGAACGCCCCGCCGCATACCCAGAGCACGAATGGCCGAGGCCCCGCGCACCAGAACTTGAAGAAGTTGGTGCCGGTGACGCCTGCATACTGGGCATCAAGATCAGTCTGAGCTTTCTGGGCTTGCGCCTGTAAGTTGGCTGCCTGCTGCTGAAGATTGAGGGTTAGTTCTGTTATCTCAGCGGCTTTTGCCGGATCAATGCCGGTGATAGCCGTTCTGATCTTTACGGCCGTATCACCTAGACCGGAGACTATCCCTCCGATCAGATCGGTTATGGCACTCATTGCGCGGGCGGGACCGGCACTACCTTGACCGCAGTCTTCCAGGGGAAGCCCGTCTTGTACTGTACGTAAGAGCCTACCAGAATCCCGAGAGCCAAGAGAATCACAGCCACGATCAAACCGAATAGAAACATCTTCACGCCTCCAGCACTTCCATCGTTACTTGCTGTCCACCGGACAGGGCTTCGTTGATTGAGTTGACCAGGAACATTATATCATCAACTCCCAAAACACGCAAACATCCGAATGTATAATCGCACGTCGAATGATGCACTCCATAGCCCCAATCCATGACCTGGCGCCCCGTAGGACACTTGTAAAGTTCATGTTCGTCAAGCTCCCACTCTTCGACCCACTGATGTGCGTCCGTAGGGATGAAGAAAGGCGCTGTGTAAGGGCTTGTTCTCGATACCGGGTTTCTGACGTTCCATACACCCACGGGGAAGCTAGTTGGCTTGTAAGGCACTCCATCGCTTCCGTCCTCGTTTGTGGACAGCACTACATGCTCTGCCGGCGTTTCTGTCATGATCTCATAGAACTTGTTTGAGACGTAGATGGAACGATGGAAGGCAATCATGGTCCCTTCGCCATGTTTCCAAAGTAAGTCACTCATTTCTTATCCTCTATCTTAGCTAGAATGACGGCGATATCTTTCTGCATCTGAGGTATGGCCTCTATTATCTTCTCAATCTTAGTAGTTCTGTCGGCCACCGCATTGACAGATTCTTTGATAGCCTCATGCTGTGCGTCATTCATCTTTTCGGCCGCCAACGCCAATCCACCAGCTACCGCAAGGATACTTGTAATCACTAAAGCTACTGCTGCCCAGAGAGGAATAGTAGCGCGCCCTTCTTTTATGTGTACCGTCATGCTGTGCACCTTCGTCCTCTCATGTTATTCGTTTCGCCCATCCCATCCAGACATTGCCAGCAGAAAGAGCACCGACAGTAGTACCGCCCGCCGCCACTCCTCCCGTGTGTCCTCCTCCAATCCATACACCCGTAGTACCGTTAATGAGAATTCCCCAATAGATCCATGTCCCACCGGCGGGAAGAATGAAGGCAACTCCGACACCGGGGTACATCTCCAGGAATTGACCAACACCAGCCGATGAATGAGAAGCAGGATCTGATGCCGCTTGAGCTGCTTCTTGAGCATCAGAGGCTGCTGAGAGCGCGGCCGCATGAGTCTGATTTACTTTGTCCAACAGGTCCAAGGCAGATTTTTGGATATCCTGAGGATTGTTAGTCTGAGGAAGATTGGTGGAAGGATATTCAGCCATTCTTGCTCCATGGCATACGCGGCGCCCGGTGTTTCTTCTTTGCTTCCCGCTGGACTGAATAGGCTATGGCCGCCGCCTGTTTAGGATCTTTGCCAGCCTCTATCTCCTTTGAAATGTTCTCGTTTCTCGCCTTATCGCTCTTACCCTCGATCAACGGCATATTACCTCCACGGTATTCTCGGCGCCCTATGGCGGGTCGCCTCTTGCTGCTCCACCGGATTGGCTACCTGTTCATGAGCTTCGTCATAAGGCATACCCTCATCTTGAGCTATAACTTCCGCAAGTTCATGTGCCAGCGTCTTTGCTGGTTTTCCTTTCTCCTTGAAAATCAAGGACGACAAGAAAATATGATGGTCCGGTACATATTTAGGATGGTCTGTTTGTTCCTGGTCATGGAGCCAATTATCGCCTTCCACAAAGTCAGGATTCGGCCCCGCTTCAACTTTGTCTTCGTCAACTATGTCGATGGTAAGAGGCTTATGGCAGTCAGGCTCGGGACAGGGGATCGTTTTCCATGTCTTTACAAGCCAATCCGGTTTCATCTCTCACCTTTAGGCGCCGGGCCGCCCCAAGGCCCCGAATTGTCCATGTTGGGAGCCGTGCCCTTCCCCGCAAGGTTCGCGGGCGGCGCCGATGGAGGCTTGGGAATTGACGGAAGACCGGGATTGAATACTCTCTGAGCCTCCAAAGCCGTGTAGATATCCCCAAGTGTCCGTTTCTTCCGCAGCGGCTTCGGTGGAGCTACGGGGCCGCTTCTGAGGATATACTCAAGCTCGCCCTTGATGTTTCCCTTCAGAGGAATGACGGCTTCGGGGCCTTTTTCTCCTATGATGGCTTTTGTCGGCTTGGTGACGATCCCGCCTTTGGCGTACTGAGCATAGTTTTCGCTCATTTGGCTGTGAGTCGAAGAGTCTTCCGACAGTTTATCTTTAGCTTCTGATGCCATTATCTACTCGCTATCTGTGGAGTTTTAGGATTTGACTGCCCGCCCACAATATCAGGAACGGCCCCATACTTGGTGAGCAGATCATAGTCCATTCCATATTCCTGCAATACATCACGCAACGCCTTTCTCTTCATCTGTGGCGTTGTTCTTCTGGCCGCAATTCCATCTATCACCTTTGATACTTGATTCACTGTGGCCGCATCAGGTTTCCCGCCATAAGGCGTTGCAAGCTGCACAATTATGCTCTTGAGATTTTCAAGAGCCATTGCACTCTGTTCTGTCTGTGGCTTTCTTCCTACTCCACTGATAAACGGATTCAAAGTTGCGGCCAATCCCGGGCGCTCAAGAGGATTGAATCCCACATTCCCGCCTTCCTGTAAGGCTTGATCAAGATTGGCACCCTGGATCTTCAGCGCCGTATCATAGTATTTCAGATAAGCAAGGGCTTGATTCCTATCTTTGAAGATGAAACCCGCCGTCAAATGAGGATCAAAGTTATTGGTCAACTGTTGCGCTTGATTGAAGAACTCGTCCCGAGACATGAGATCTCCGAATTGAGGTGCGACCATAGAATCATAGATAGCGCCAAGCCTGTCTTTGATCTGCAACGACCATAGAGTATTTGTTTGCTGTTTCGCGGCATCTTGGGCCGGTGCCGGTAGAGCTTGCGCCGATTGAGTTACCGCCGCTGCGGTTTGATTTGTTACAGGATCACTACCGGATGATAGAGCCTCATTTGTGATCTGGCTTGTAGGATCTTGAGGATTGGAAGCCTGTAGTCCTGCCTGACCCATAAGTCTGCCTATCGCTGGAGCCACTTTAGGACCGATAGCAGAGCCAGCTTTAGAAAACCCTGCTATAGCTCCTGGAGTGATGAGATCAGACAATCTCGCAATTCCTTCTCCACCCACTCTATTTATCCCTTTTGCAAGAAGCCTGTTAGCAGCCCCACCGAGCACAGTACCAGCAAGGCCGCCAGTAAGAATCTTCTTCCATCGGTCGGGATCATCAGGACTTGAGGTAAGAGCCTCACCGAAAACTCCAAATCCCGCGCCTTCTCCGCTTCCCGTGAGAATGTGTCCGAGAACTTGCCTTGGTTGAGTAGCCGATCCCGCTTCAGCTTTCGGAATAACCGCCTCTTCTCTCTTTAGAGCATAAACAAGAGGCTGGATTGTATGCCAATCCTGCTTGGCTCCCGCGATGTCTATCTGAGGAGTGAAAGTACCGGCAATATCGTCTATGTTATCCTTGACTATCTTGGCTATTACACCCTGAGCTTGAGCCGGTCCCGTCACCGTAGGAGAAAAACCACGCTTGATTATCTCATCCGCTATCTTTTTCTTTGCGTTGTAGTCGGCTCCCGAATCTATACCTCCGATAGTATTCTGAATGAGAGCCTGCATGTCTTCTGGAGTCCCGATATCACTTCTTCCTATCAGTGCTTGGATTCTCGGATCTGACATGATACCTTGGGAATACGTCGGGTCCGTCAATTTGACTTTGTTAGAGTTGAAACCATTAGCAAGTTGCTGCCAAACTTCTCCTTTGTCTCCGAAAAGCTGTTCCTGTGTCTTTTTCCCGAAAGCCCCCGTCTGCTTGAGTGTATTCCAGAGATTGCTTACCTCATCATCGGCATTATTGATAGTGGTCCCTGCATACTTACCAAGAGGGCCGCTTGAAAGAGCCTTTCTGAGATCTCTGGTCGCCACTCCAGCCGCGCCGAGTCCCCGTCTCTGAGCCCAATTCTTGAAAGTAGACAGAAGTTCGGGAAGCTTGTTTGCTACTCCTTCTGTTGCTGTTCCGAGGACAGTTCCTGCACCAGTACCAAGAGCAAAGCTCTTAGCCGCTCCTCCGATGTCTCCACCGGCTGCTTGAGTGATAGCAGGAGGAGCCGAAGCCACGGCCGCATTGAGAGCGTTTCTACCAATCAGACTACCAAGTCCCTTAACACCTTGAACGGCGAATTTGCCAGCCCCGAGTGCAGGTGCTTCTATAGCTTGCCCGAGAGATCCACCAATAGATCCCGCCGTCTCAAGGCCAGGATTGGCTGCCGCCGCCTTCTTCATCTCCTGATACTGACCCGGTTCTGTCTTGTTGAGAATCCAATCCCCTATTCCAAAAGGCAAAGAGCCATAAAGTCCTTTGTTTATGGCTGCCAATTTCTCCGTGAATGATCCGGGCTGAATAGTTGATTGATCCTGAGCCGGTGAGTTTAATGCTACCTGTCTCGTCTGGTATCGAGACTGTATGTTATTATTCGCCGCCAGTTTCGACGGTATTCCATTGAGGCTTTTGTCAAGTTCATCAAGGTCCGGGGGATTCTCTCCCCAAATGTCGGACATTATTCTACCTTCCCACCTTGCAATGCCTGAGCGATAATTGACCTAAGCTGCGCCATACGAGTATTACCGTATTGCATCTGCTCCCAATTGGTAGGAGTGCGCTGAATCTTTGCCTCTTCGAGCCGCGCCGCCCTATCCTTGGCCGCCTCTGTCACTTCTTGCTGCATTTTCTGTTGCGCGAGATCCTTCTCTTGTTTAGTCGAAGCCTCAAAACGCTTCTGAGTCCATTCATTCTGAATTCTTGCAAGGTCGCTCTGAAATTGCTGCTCTGCTATCTGCCTCTGCTTTTCTGCTTCGATAGGCATCGTGGCAAGTTTTTCCGCCTCTCTTACCTGAGACTGAAGAGGTATGTTGCTTCCGCTGTATCCCTTGGCGAATCCCTGGATAGCTTCCAATACCGAAACACCAGCATTTTTGGCAAACTGTAGAAGCTGCTGTCCTACATTCGGATCTGCCTTGATATCACTTGCTATTGCCTTGGCATCTTGAGGAGAAACCCCTGCCCCGCCCGGTCCACTCTGGATGACTTCCATAGGAGAAGGCGCCGAAGAAGGTAAGGAAGGAGTCCCGCCAATAGTCGGTATATCCTTCGTCTTTGTTGCAACCGCTGTCGGCTTCTCCACGTCAGGAGGAGCCATAGGCGTGGGCGCAGAGGATGGAGGAGATATGCCGGGAGCTACGTCTGTCTCACCAAGGCCGATAGCCCTAGCGACTGCATTTGTATTCGGCATGGGATTCGTTTCTGCCGCCGGTGCTTTCATACTTGCTGGTGTGGCGTTAGATTCATCAAGGCCCATAGCTCCCATAACCGCCGGTGTAGCAGAGGCAACCGGCTCTTTGTCAGGATCGGAGGGAGAAGTCCCTGTTGCCTTTCGCATCTGGTCAGGATTTGGCATTTTTACTCCCCCCGATCATCGCCTCAAGTCTCTTGATCCTCTTGGCCGCCTCTGAAATCATCGCCGTATTGCTTCCCGTCTGTTTGGCAACGTCGATTGCCTTTCCCTTCGGCGTGTCAATCACGTTGTCTTTCATGGGAGTCTTTTCCAAGTCCTGAGCCATCACCCCCACGTATCGCTTGCTTGGATCTTCTCCCAATCCAGGCTTGTAATTGTAACTATGAGAAGGTACTTTCTCCGCTACTTCGTCAAGATTCGTCTTGGCGTTCTCGTCAGAGAAGAGAGAGGCCAAAGAAGCAATCCCTCCGATAGCCCCCATTCCTCCTCCACCGCCCCCGCCGCTTGACATCATTTTATTGAGCGCCCCGCCTCCCGAGCCTTCTGGACCGCCCGCATTAAGCGAAGTCCCCAAGCCTTTCATCATGTCAAACGTAGAAGATCCGCCCGAATCTCCTGTCTTCGCCGGTGCAGGCGGAGGCGTCAAAGCAGGAGCCGCTACCGCCTTGCTCTTGTCATCATCAACATTCTCCTTGTTCTCCTCCGAGGAGTTCAAGATTCCGCTAACGAGACCTGTAACTCCCCCAAGGAAGTCTTTTCCCTGCTGTTGACCGAGATTCGCAGCCCCGAGTCCCGCATTCGACTGCGCCGCCCCGACCGCGCCCTGTCCAGATGCCGCCCCGATCTGCTGCGCTGCCGCTGTTTGCTGTGCGTTGATCCCCTGACCCATTCCTGCCGCCTGGCCGCCAGTGTAAAGCCCGCTCACCTGCTGGCCCGCCGTCTGTGCCGCTTGTCCTTTGTTGAGGCCCGCCGTCCTTGCGGCCTGTAGAGCTTGCTGCTGGCCTTGGGTTGCCGCGGTACGTCCTTGCTGTTCTCCAAGCTGCTGGCCTGTCTGGATAGCTTTCTGGGCCGCCGCTGATGGATCTTGAGCCGCTATGTTTCCCAGAGTATTGGCGGCCTGTCCCATAGTGGCCTGTCCTGCTCGCTCTCCCGCCTCTCCCAAACCGGTCTGAGTGGCCCCCGACGCGCTTCCAAACCAACTCCCTACGTTATCCCAGAATCCCATTTAACTGCTCCTGCTTGCTTGAGGCGTGGCAACCATGTCCGGCGTAACTTCAATCTCTGCCCGGTTGATTGTGACATATCCGGTAGTCTGTATTCCCACGGAGACACCAAAATTGAGTGTATGCTCAGGGACTACGCGCCCGCTCCTCCAGAATCCCATGGAGTCCCAATCACCGGGGTTGATCGTGAAGTAGTGATCCTCATGCCACGTGGCCCCTTGGTCGAATCCATCCACGGTGATATCCACGGAGATAGCCGCTTGCGCTTTACTGTAGAGCGTGATGAAGAATGCCGTGATAGTTCCGAGCCTGTTCTCGGTGATGGTAAAGTAAGGACTCTGCCAAGTCAAAGGGACCACCGTGGCTCCCGCTTGCGCAAAGAATGAATAGTTCCAACTTGTCGTATTGTTGGAAATCACTATTCCGCCTGTGGTGTCATACAGTCCGAGAATCCCCGCCTGATCCGTCTTTTTGGGCTGCGCCGTAAATATCTTGTCGTTTACCCAGATCAAGCTATTTGTCCCGTTCAAGAGCAAAGCATCATCGCGCGTTGAATAGACTCCATCCGTCACCAAGTCCAGGTCATTCATGCGGACTTGCTTGTCAAGAGAACGGCCGCCGTTGAACGAGTAAAGGGAGTTGTCATATCCAGAGAGAAAGAAGGCTTCAAGAGGAGAGACCGCAATAAACTGCATTCCCGCAGCGTTCGCCAGAGGAGCATTTCCTTTCCCTTGGAACGTGGCAAAGCTGAAATTAGCTATCCAGATCGAATTGCCGTCGAAGAGATATGTCTGCCCGTAAAGCTGGAAGCCCTGGAATTGTCCGGTAACGTCATTTCCTATCATGTAGCCCAAGTAGTCGAAATCAACATCAGTCACACCGCTGACTGTTACTCCTGTAAAGAAAGTCTCGACCTCACTCTGCGCCACGTGGCCGCTTCCAAAGTAGGTATATCCCATTGCGATAGGATCTCTCGTATCCTGGAGATAGGTGGAGTTCGCAAGGTTCCCATTCACTGCTACCACGTTGAAGGCATCATAGGTAGTGAGATAGATCTCATTGCCGCCCACCGCTTGTTGGAGGTAGATATTCACCCCGAAGTCAGAAATCGCCCGGTCGATGAATGAAGGAAGCTCGATTCCCGGTACTATGCTGCTTGTAGTAGCGAAGGTCTGCGTGATGATCTTCACGCCAAAGTCTATCGAGTTGGCGTGTAGCCCTTGCATGAGTCCAACGATCTGAAGAGCTTGAGCAAGAATCCCGCCGCTGGACCGCAGTAGGATTCTCCCGTTATAGTCATTCACCCCGAGCGTTAGGGACTTCAAGGCTATGTCAATGGCGTTTGCAGGGGAGAGGCAATTCACTGTATAGAGATTGTCGCTCACCTGTTGCAAGGCGTTAGGATTGGCCGCCGTTCCTATCGTGAAGAAAAAAAGCACTCCGTTGTATCGGTAAATGACCGCGACTTGACTTGAGCCGTTATCCACCACGTGCGGCATGAATGTCTCATCAAACTCACCAACGTTTGTAATCGGAACGCCAAGACAATCATAAGAGGCATCATTTCCGAGAATACCGGCAGAGATCAGAGAAGGCTGTCCGTTGACCATCACAGAGCGGAGAGAGCATGTATAACCGAGAGCATTCCCGTTGAAGTCCGAAAGGCGCCCATAGCCATTAGCAAAGGTAGGAGTCTGACTCTGTGAGTTGTCAAACCATGCTCCCGGGTTGTGTTGCATGATTGGAGCTTGATAGTAATAGATGTTGGTCCCGGTATCGGATCGTGTGTAAAATCCTTCAGAATAACCCGGGCCAGAAATAGGAGGATAGGCCGTGCCATTTATCGTGGTGCTGATTGTCACCGCCGCCAGAGCTATTCCGTAGTATGTAGGAGTAGCAGTGTATGTCCCTGTCTGGTTGTATCCTACTTCTCCAATCCCCGTAAGCAAGTTGGATGCATTCTTCTTTAGCGGAAAAGTCAATATCGCCCGAGAATATGCCGTGCCCGCAAATTGATCTATCACCGCCCAAGTTGCATCAGTAATAGCGGTTAATGTTCCCGCGACATCTCCTATAGAAAAAGAACCAGACACACCTTGATTGCCTATTAGATAATTGTTAGAACTGAATTTCCATCCAATATTACTCCCCAGTACCTGCTGTTGTGCAGTAGCCGCATAATGAGTCACACCGAAACCAACTGCTGATATTGTCGAAAGCTGAGGAGACCAAGCTAGTGCCAACCATGAATCGGCCTCCAATGTCTGAATAGTCCAATTGATCCCATCAGGAGATGATGCTGCATAATTAGTAGCATTACTCAGGGCGACAAAAATAGATAATTGAGAAATCCATATGACTGAATTCCAAGTACCAGTGGCAATAGATCTTGAAGTCCATGTAACTCCGTCAGGAGAAGTTTGTACTAAACTGAGAGGCCCTACGGCAACAAAGAGACTCAATTGTGGAGACCATGCTATTGCAAGGAAATTTGCAGCAGGATGAGCCATGACTGTCCATGTTGCTCCATCATTAGAACTATAAGGCGTTCCTCCCAATGCAATGAATAACCCTAATGTCGGAGACTCGGCGACAACATTGACTCCACTAGCTAAGCTCGCATGAGTTGTCCAGGTCACACCATCCGGAGATGTCGCACAGTAAGTTGTGGCGAAACTAACAGCAACAAATTGAGATGTACGTGCTGACCAGATTACAGAATTCCAAGATCCATTGGCTATAGTCTGAGGCGTCCAAGTTACACCATCTGGTGATGTCGTGGCTGCATTCTGTGCTACAGCAACAAAAATAGATTTCTGAGGAGACCAACAGACAGAAGTCCACCCGTGAGCTCCTATGGTCCTTGTTGACCAGGCTATCCCATCCGAAGATGTGGCTGCCGTTCCAGCTCCAGAACCTACTGCTACAAAAATTGCTAATTGTGGAGACCAACAAACAGAATCCCAGTTGCCCGATCCAAGAGTTCTAACAGTCCATTTCTGACCACCAGCCATACTTATTGTAGATCCGCTTTCACTTAGGATATAAGTAGACTGATTGTTAGATATGATGAATTGGAGTGAATCAACAAAGTTCATTCCGATATATTTGATAAGTGCTACGTTAGTAATAGCTGTCGTAGGCATTGCAAATATAGTTGACCGAGTATTAATCACCGCCATCGTGGACGGATTGATCTCATCAACCTTGATCGCGCTTCCAATCTTCACTATGGCAATAATCGTGTTCGTCGATGACCAAGCCGCATCCGAATAACCCTTGATTGCGTTCCTATTCGTTACAGACAAAGGGCCGACATTTCCTATTACCGTATTGTTCAGCCTGATATTGTGCGCCGCATCAAGCTGGACAATAGTCCCGTCTTTGGCGACCATCGTCGAAATACCGGCGGTCGGGAAAGTAGTTTCTTTCTCGTAGAGAGGCGTTATGCCTCCGTTTCTTTCAAGTCCGGTATTCGATATATGGGTTGCCGCGGGATCCCCGAACTTCCAAAGGTCCGCTCCAGAAGGCGTGTCGGTGCAAATGGATTGTCTAAGGTTAATAGGAACTATGGCTGCCATCAGATGACCCCCGCCATGCCAGCAGGATTAGTAGCGCGACTATTTTTGATCCGCTCAGGCTCGTAGTCATCCCTCTTGAAGAGCTTGTAGAAGGAAGCCCACAGTCCCGTAAGGGGAGCGATACTCGGATCTCCAAGTCTTATCTTTAGAGCCGTGAAGTCTTTGCCGAGTTTAGTGCAGAAGTCTATGGCCGCCTGGAGAGCTATGATCTCGATAATCACGTTTGCGGGATAGGAGACATCAACATCAGGCAAAGCACTAAGCGCCCACATTTGAGAGGTCTCTTCGTCGATCACCGAAAGATAGCCATTACTGTAGTTGCCAAGATAGATGCATTCCGGGCTTAGGATATTGTCTTCTGTCACGGTGACGGTCGTTCCGTTAACTGAAACCGTCAACTGATGGACTACCAGATTGGTGTCCAGCGTATAGAGGAATTCAGTATCAGAGGTCAGATGGAGAACGTTTGTTGCAATAGAGGGAGAGGTGATACTCACTACGGTATTTGTCGCCCGCACCCGTCCAACAATCACGGATGAAGGGCCATTCCCAAGCTGGCAAACATCGTCCACCGCGAGGGCCGCGAAAAGGGTCTGATTCGTCCCGTCGAGATTGCAGGTATAGATGGATGTTGACGTTGTGTAGTAGATCAAATTGTCAATGATGGTGAAACTAAGGATAGTACCAACATTCGTCGCGTTCGCCGTGCTGACCGCCGCCGGTGCTCCAGGATTGAAGATCCCTCGATAGATGTCGGCCGCCTGGATGTAGTACAGATAGCCCTTGTAGTACCAGGGGCGAATAGGTGTGACCGCCGTGATAAGAGATGTGGTGGTTCTAAGCTGCTGGTTTTCAAACCATATCACGTTTCCTATCACGTAGAGCATTCCCTGATTCGCACCGATGTAGAAAATCCCTTCTGGACTATGGACGGTAGCCAAGACATTCGGCGCCAGAGAGCTACCAAAGACGATGGTTGATGTAGGATGCGTGAGAACCGAGGGAGGCGGATAGTAGTGAAGACGGACTTGATTAGCTGTTCCGCCGATAATCCAAAGATTGGTCGAGTCAAACCTGTAGTGCGGATCGGAAGGCTGGTCGTTTCGCATGGAGATAGGAAACTTATGCATTTGCTGCCAGCCTCCGCCCGTAGAGGCCGTGGTGGAGAGATAGTCTACAAACCTGAGTCGATAGAAGTCATCGGGAAGAGGGATCTTCCACTCGTTAGGATTCGTCGTCGCGTAAGCTGTCAGGGAGGGGAAAACTACCTCTTTGGTGAAGTAATCGTCATCCCGCTCTATCAGCCTTGCGTATATGTCTTTCCATGAGATATTAACCGCGTTGTCTTCATCGTCATGGGAAATGCTCGCTGTGGAGGCTATGTTCGCCTGACTGCGCCCGTAGTTGACCAACTCTGATACTTTCATCAACTACTATAGCCCCAAGAATCGATGTATCCATAATGAAATTGTATACAGAATGTGCTATAGTCTTGCTTAGGAGACCCACCATGAGAAAGCTATTCCTTCTTGCCCTTCTTACGCCCCTTCTTTTCGCCTGTTATGAGGGCGCACCTTATGCTTTCCAAGAAAAACCGCCTTCCTCAGTGACAATTGTCCTGCAATGGAGCCCAAAAACCACTTATTCCAAGGGCGAAATGGCCACAATGCCAGAATTTGCCTCTGGAGGCCCCGTTTATGTCAGTTTACAGGACGGAAACACCGGAATTCAGCCTCCATCCAAGATTGTTTCGGCAAATGACGCATGGGGAAATGTCGGAGATCAGCTTCCTTGGATAATTCCTTCTCCTGACTGGCAGAATTGGTGGAAATTGGCCGACATAACGCAATAAAAAGGCCCCCGGAGCGTTACGGGGGCCAGAAGCGGGAGAAAAGGAGGTGGTAACCCCCGTTTCTACTTAGGGATCAACTTCTCTCCACTGGATCGAAGCCACAATACCCGTGGTGATGACCGTCTGAGTGCCAATCGCGATGTAACCACCGGGAGGGACTTCGTACAAACCACCGATATCGAAGGTGGCGGGAGAGTTCGCCACCGACAATGCGCCGGTCGCGTTAGCCGACTGGAGCATACAGAGCCAGATCGGGGTCCCTACGAGGGTACAACCAGAGCTTCCAGTTGCACCGCTGGCGGGAGTTCCAGTAACCAGCGTCTTCGCGTTGTAGGTTGCAAGCGCGTTTGCGGGGGTGACACCAGCCGCAGACCATCCGCCAAGGAGCCCGATGGCCGCAATCGTGCCCGGGGCCGCCCAAGGGGAGATACTCACCCTGAGAATCGACAGATTCTTCTTAGACGTTGCCGGGTTAAGCAGGGCGCAACCCGTGTAGGTAGTCGCCAGAGCGATGGTGGTGGTAGTGGCTGACTGGTTAGCGATGAAGTAGACTTCACCGTTTCTGACCATCTGCCGGTAGGCCGCATCAAGCTGAGAGCCAAGAAGTTCCGCATGCGGCCCCAAGGCTGCGTTAGTGACGACGCCGTTTGCAAACGGTCCCTGAAGGGAGCCTACCGTAAAGGAAGGCTGTATAATGGTATCCATTTCCGTTTACTCCTATGCGTCCACTTCGCGCCACTGAATCGAGCCAACACCCGAGATGGCCGTCTGCGCGCCAATCGCAATCCACCCTCCGGGCGGGACTTCGTAGGCGCCCCCGATGTCAAACCACACCGGCGAGTTGGCAGTGGAAAGGGCCGCAGAGGTATTGGCAGAGGAGAGCATGGTCAACCAGATCGGTGTTCCGACCGTGGTAGCCTGAGAGTCCGCACCGCCATATCCACCGCCGACCGTGAAAGTCTTGGCGTTGTAGACCACCAAGGCCGCCGTGTGAGTCACGACACCCGCCGCCGACCATCCACCCTGAAGTCCGATGGAGACAATTCCCGCAGGGGCCGACCACGCGGAGAATGAGGCCGCAAGAATCGAAAGGTTCTTCTTGCTAGTGACCGGGTTATAGACCACGCATCCGGTGTAGGTAGTGGTGAGTGCAACGCTAACCGCCTGGGTTGCCTGGTTACAGGCAAAGTAGACTTCTCCGTTTCTCACCCCGATCCTGTAGCGTGCTTCAAGCTGAGAGAGCAGACTTTCGGCATGCGGACCGAGAGCCGCATTCGTAATAGTCCCTGCCGAGAACGGGCCCTGCTGTGCTCCTACGGTAAAGCTGGGCTGTATGATGGTATCCATTTTCTTCTCCTCTAGGAAACCAGGTTAATAACCACGCAATGCGCGGGGTTCTGAACGACAAATGAGCCATAGACAGTGAGCAAGGCTTGCATTCCCGCTCCGTCCTGGCCTACCGTGAGAGGATTAAGGGTCAACATATCCTCAATCAGAAGAGCATACTGATTGGTGGGAGTGTCGCCCGCCTGAGTGATCGTCGGAGCCCCGGGTTCGTTGTCCGCGATAGAGTCCGCAGTCACTTTCTCCACGTTCGACAGAGACACGAACTTGAAGGTCCGGCTTTCGAGGACGTAGGCTATGAAGCACGGGCAGTACGGGTCATCCACCACATACTTGACCCAAGTATTGGCCTGCTGGAATGCCGTAAGCTCCATACCGATAGCCGTCTCGTTAGTCGAGCCTTTGGCCCCCGCAGTATTCAGAGACTGCCAATAGGTCTGGGCGGCCTGGATTTCCGAGATGATTGAAGTATAGTCGTTGTCATTCAGCACGATCATGTCAGGCTCAGATCCCTGCCGACGCGCCAGCTTGATTGCCCGCGTGATGGCCTGGTATCTCTTTTCTCCTCCCGAGACGTTCCGAAGTACAAACCCGCCCGCAAGCCGCGTCGGGAACGGAGAACGGTCAACGCCCTGGAAGGTGGTTTGGATGTAGGTATTCCACGCCGTCAGGTCCCCACCACCGGCCGCACCACGATTGAACCAATAGGGGATCGCCGCCCCAAGTCCAACCGGCATAAGCCCGGTAGATCCGGTGCGCCCGCCGTTAATCTCGATCCAGGCACCAGCCGTAAATCCAGCCGCCGGGACAACGCCAGGAGTGAAGGTAACGGTGTTATTCCCCGATCCATCGCTTGCGATATTGGTCACGGTGTAGGTATCGGCCGACAGAAGAGGCTCAGATGGGATTCCGATGGATTTGTCAGTCACCTGGAACACGGTTCCGACATCCATCTTGACAAGAGTGGAGTCATCAACGAGCATGCTGGTCGCAGTCTGCGCGACACCAGCAGTCACCTTGCCGATCTCACCGAAGCCCATTCCGTAGGCGCAAGCAGCCATCATCTTGCGGGCCGCCTCGCATGCCGCGAACATCTTCACGACGCCCGCAGGCTCAAAGGCGCCCTTCTCATTCTGGCTTGCAAGAATCTCTTTGTTGGTAAGCTGGAAAGCCGTGAAAAGGTTCCCGTACTGCGCCGCCATCTGCGCCGTGCGCGCCTGAGTGCTGGACTGAGCAACGGCGGTTGCACCGTTACCAGATACCGCACCTCCCATTCCCGAGAGCATCGGGAAGTTGTACGACGCACCCGTAACACGCATCTTCTCCGTCTTCTTCACCAGGGGTGAATTACGGAACAGAAGCTGCTCCATCTTGTCGGGTGTGTAGTAAATCTTGAAGATGCCTAGCATCTCCGCTGTGTCAACTGCCATTTCCTTCTCCTATCCTCATAGAGTCAGGACGGACCTAATAGCCGTCCAACATGCTCTTCTTCACCTTGCCCTTGCCCGCAGAGAGCATTTCCTTCGCCCCACCCGGGGCTTTCTTCTCCACCTCTACCTTTACGGCCGCCTCGGGCTTCTCTGGCGCCGCCGCTGGAGTAGTGAGAGACCCGCCGGTGATCTTCTTGATCCGGTCCATCGCCTGGTCATGGATATTGCCAATCCAAGACTTTTCCGAATCCTCACCCCAACCCTCACCGCTTTTCAGCTTTTCAAGCTCGTCATAGAGACGCCCGTAAACGTCATCTATTCCAAAGCCTTTCCACTGATCGTCAGTGATGTCTCCGAGAATGCTGCCGTACTTCCCTTTAAGATCCTCGATGCCCTTGCCGCGCATGCTCGACTGGTACTGCTCATGGATAGGGCCAAAGAAATCTTCATGGATCTCCTTGTCCAAATCCTCATGTGCCTGACAGACCGCAGTAATTCTCTGCTCGTGATCCTGGAGGATTCCGAGGATCTGCTGCATGATGTCTGCCAATTCTGGCGTCTGTCCCCCACCGGGAGCCATATCACTCATCTGTCATCTCCTATAGCCCCAAATCTGGAGCAAACTATTACTAGCCATTCGGCCTGAAACCAACTGAGTTCCCAAGATACGGAGCCGAGAAAACCGGATCGGGTTGCCCGTTGACGATGTTGACCGCCTGACCCGCCACAAACGGATTCACGCTGAGTACCAGATCCGAAAGCCCCGCAAAGTTCGATCCGGCAGCGTTGTCAACCGAGCAATCGAAGAGCACTACCGGCACCCCTACCAGCGTAAGATCATCGACATAGAAAGCCGTGCTCGTCGGAGCCGTTGCGGGAGATTCGACACGGATGAAAGCCTGGTCCGCGTTCCATGGGATAGCAGCCGTCACGGTGACATACTGCCAAGTGTCAAAGTTATTCGGGGGCGAAGCCGAGGCCGTGGTTGCCTTTCCTCCGACATCGTAGATAATCTCAATCACCGCGTTTGCAAGCGCCTGATTCACTCCAGAGGCCATGTACATCCAAGCACCGAAAGTGTAGGTGTTGCCCGGGACAAGTCCGTTAAAGAATCCGTTTGATGCGTCCCCAGAGTCCAGGGGCGCATAGGCTTCCGTGGAGTTATTCCCTGTCTTGGTAAACAGAAATGAGTTAGACCCGCCATGCTTCTGGACCGCACTCTGGGCGAAAGTAGCCTGTACGGGCGCGGCGGCCGTCCCGAATATTGAAGGCGTGGTTGCCGCTTCACAGTTGGCATTCGCAATGGTCGGAGGCGCTGCCATTTGCTGATAGCATCTTGCGAATCTTCCAAGCCCCGAGACCTGAGCTACCACGGTGGGAAGCTGGTCAAGGACATAGATGCATCCACCGCCCGCCGGTCCATTCGCCAAGTCCGTCCCCACGTTGTCATTGATGGTCGGCTTCTGGCCAAATCCACCCGCGCCTACGGACCCTGGCCAGGTCGGGACAATCACGCTCTCCGTATCCAAGGGAAACGGATAACTCAAGGCCAGAGCGTTGTCCGAGGCCAAGGCGGTGTCAGCCGTCATGGGCTGTCTATTGGTGTAGACGTTAAGCGTGGCCCCGGGCAGCAAAGGCGTAGGCGTGTAGACCTCCGCGATACTGGCCCCCGGGTTTCCCGCCAGGAACTTGGCGGTGTACGTTGAAAAGTTGAATGTGCTACTCATACCTCGATTACCTCTTGTTCTCTGCGCGCCCGTCTCTGGCGCTGTAGATTCTGCTTGTATTGACCTATCGCGGGGATCTCCAAGGTCCGCGCCTGTACTGGCGTTCTCTGTCTCTGGCCCACTCGCGCAATCCATTCGGGCAAAGGCTTTTCAACCGGCTTTGGTGCGGGCGGAATTGTCAAAGGAGAGAGAATCAGTTTCTTCTTGCCCTTCTTGAGAAGGTCATAATAGCTGTACCACTGGCCGCCCATACCAGCGAGTGCTGGAGGTTTCTGAATAATAATAGGGACCGGGACCGGGTAGACATCGTAGATCTTAGAATCGAATATGGCCCCGTCAAAGAAACCGCTCATTCCTTCACCTCTGGTTTATGAGCGGTAGCCTGTATTGTCTCTTGGTTATAAGCCCATACAATCGCTATCTGATCGACCATGAAGCCCGCATTTTGCAAGTCGCCTTGCAATCCCATGGGCGTGAAGGCGCACTTGTGAAACTCTCCGCCATGCGCTTGATTTCCAAATACGATCATCTCGGCCCATTCGCGGTCAGGCCCCGTCAACCAATATTTTGCTACATAGTCCATATTAGGAACCAAGAGTGTGAGTTTGCCCCCTGGCGCGAGCAATCTAAACCACTCCCGAAGAGTAGGCTGGACAAGTCCTATCGGAACGTGTTCAAGAGCATGAGAAGAGAAGACTTCCTCCACGCTCCCATCATTAAGCGGGATCTTCCACATTTCCGCCTTGATATCCGTCTCCACGAATGCATCGACCCCGGTATAGCCTTCTAACTTTGCATTCCCGCAGCCTACGTCAATTTTCATCCTGCTTTCTCCAGGCACGGCGGCCGCTTCGTCGCAAAGTCCTCTGGCATCTTCGGCGTAGGGCAGATCAGCCCCTGCTTCGCACTTGGCGCAAGGTTCCCGTAGGCCATCTCGTATCCGTCAAGGTGCTTCACTTCAAAACGATTTGTGAGCACGATCCTTCCCCCGCACCATTTCTGATTTGTCGCTTCTATCGCCTGTGGTACGTTATTGTAGGTGTCGTATTCTGCCATCGCTTTTTCAAGAAGCTGACGGCTCATCAGCATGCATCCAAGCTCATGGTAAAACCAATCGTCGGCTTTCATGCCGCTCGCTTTGGCTGCGCTCTCATGCATGGGATAGGCGTGAGTCACAAGGTGCACTCCGCCGTAAAGCGCCATATTGACCATGATCTCAAGGCCCTCTGGCGCCACAACATTGTCCGCTTCCATGCTCAATATCCAATAGCAGTCAAACGCCTGGGCGCGCGAGAGTATCAACTCCCAACACCGCTTGAAAGTTCTGTCCCAGTCGGGCCACGGTGAAAGGTAGCTACAGTCTATGCCAGTCTTTTTGATCTCATCAAAGTACGCCGTTCCCTCCGAAGTGTTGTCCACCTGATAGGCATACTTCGGCTCATATCGAAGCGCCTTGAAACCATCAACCCATGGCTCAAGCGCATACTGTTTGCCCGCGTAAGTGGGGCAGGCAACCAATACGCTTCCTGTTCCTTCGCTCATGCGACCCTCTGGATGAAAGCCAAGGCAAAGAAAGGAATTACGTTCGCCACAGTATCATGTGCGCTTATCACGTGGTCACTCGGCTCATTGTAGCTATGTGTCACCGTACCCGCAGTGCCGTGCGCCGCGGGAGCCGTAAAGGTATGAACGCCATAATCGGTGCCAAGATGCGAGTTGTAGCCCGTAGGCGTCAGCGTGCTTCCCGCATGAGTGTGTGATCCACTCGGCGTGCTCCCGGTCGCGCTTGCCAAGGCCACGCTTTGTGACGGCACAGATCCCGTCAGGCTTGGCAGTCCCGCACTTTGCGACGGAACCGACCCCGTAATGCTTGGCAGCGTCAATACACCGCTTGGAACGCTTCCTGTATGGCTTGTCAGGGTTGCCACGCCACTCGGGACAGAGCCTGTCACGCTTGGGAGCGTTGCACTGAAAGCCGCATGGGTGTGCGTTCCAGAGGGCACCGCTGGAGCACCGCCATAGGTTGCCACAGTCCTTGCAGTGCCCTGGCTGGAGATCGAAAGTGTAAGCGATCCAATGTTGCTAACCGTTGCCGATGCCTGAGTTCCCGTAAGGTTTGGCGCGCTCGCCGTTGTCCCACTCGGTATCGAAAGCACACTTGATGCCACGCTTCCCGTCACACCGCTTGCAATACTCGCAACGCCGCTCGGCACAGATCCCGTAGTGCCGCTTGGAATACTGTGCACTCCGCTTGGGATGCCTACCGTGTTGTTTGTACCTGTCGGTATTGTCGCCACGCCGCTTGCCACGGCCGCACTCTGAGAAGCGAAGCTCGCTATCATGCTCGCCTGGGCGCCCGTGAAGCTCGCTAAGGCAAGGTTTGATATCGAGTGCGTCAGGTCAGGATGATTGGCAATCGTGAGTCCATGCGTCAGGCCCGTGTGATCGCCGATGGTCAAGCCCGTATGCGTCAGGTTTGCGTGTGCGCTATGGCTATGAGCCGTGGTACCGCCCGTCTGTGCAAGTGCTCCTGTTAGATTTGTCTTTGCAATCCCTCCGCTGTCCTGACGCGCCCCGACCACAAATTGATCTCTAAGGTCAGGCCCGGGAGCATTGGCTGTCCCATCGCACAAAGCCCATGAAGCAGGGATAGTTGCGATGGTCCCGCTCCACATGATAATCCCGCCGACAGGAACTACACCGGCCGATGATCCTCCCGCATCAGCCCATTTGGTGTCATAGTCTGCATTAGAATTCTTGGCGAGAACTTGATTTGTAGTCCCGCCCGCCGGTACTCCTACTCCGTCTGTACCGGGGTCTCCCTTAGGCCCTTGCGGACCTGTCGGTCCTAAAGCCCATGCACCATTATTGCGTCCGTAGGTGTTGCCATCGGAGGGAGCATCGTCCACCAAGGCCATACTTCCAAGGCCCGTAATATCATGCGCCGCATTCCATGCGTCTGCGCTTATATCCTTTGTAGGATCATTGGGAAGAGTTGTCACATGGTGATGGACGATGGAAACCGGCATTTACAACGGCGCTCCCGCCGGTATTGCCGGTACATCCTCTATAGGGATTATCTGTTTGTCGCTTTGTACCATCTCGCCCCGCGCATCCCTTTGATATGTGGTGACTTCCCGAGTCTTGCCAGTCTTATTGTCCACGATGATTGTCAAGTTCACCGGCTGAGGCTGAGGCATAGGCTGTTGCTGAGAAGCCATATCCACCTTCTGAGCTATCGCTTGGAGGGCTTGCATTAACTGAGGATCTTCTGACGGAGCCGGTGGAGGTGGAGGAGGCGCAGGAGCGGGAGGCGGCCCTTGCTGGACTGGAGGCCCAGGAGGAGGCGCGTTCTGTGCCAGAGCATCAGAAGCTTGAGGCATGGCAGGGTTCGCGGGCTGGCCCGTCATCACCGGGGGCGCTGCTGGAGGAGGCGCGGGCATCGGAGGCGTGGCCGCTTGATTCATCGTATCCATTTTCTCTTTTAGGTGATTCAAGAAGCCCACCAGGTTATCAAGCACCTTCTCGTTATCAGGCTCGTCTGCATCAAGCCGCATGATCTCGTTAGACACGTTCTGAAACAGTTGCTGGATATTCAAATTCTCGTAATGGTCATATTGTCCTTTTTCTGCGGCCCGGTCCGTCACCGCTTCGATATCGTCTCTATTTGCGCTCGCCACACCAAGAGATTTTTCAAGGTCGGGCCAGCCCAACATAGATGCAATCATCTCGGGACCGATGACACCCATCTTCTGGAGCTTTTCTACTTCCTCCATCTTCACCTTTGGCGTGTTGGACAAAGCAGAAGCAGGAGAGAACTGGATGGAGTAGAAGTCCCTTTCGGTCTGGATGTCTTTCCAAGTCACTCCCGCGCGCGTGGCCCTTTCAGGAAGAATCGTGTCTTTTGCAGGGAAAACACGGATGCCAATCTCACTGATATCCATGCAGAACCGCTCATAGTTCTGAAGCTCAAAATTGTGGCGCTCGCTCTCTACGTCCTCAAGGGTATCAAGTGCAACTCCGCTATTGAGTCCACTTGGCTTTTTGGCTTGGGCTGAGAGTTGTGAGACGCCACTTATCTGATACATGGTATCAATAATCATCTGGCGCCGTTCAAGAAGCTGAGGATTGACCGGCGCTGGATTCATCCAAGCGACAGGGGCCGTAGCGCCAGAGACAGGTTCATACTCGTAGAGAAGTCCCTCGCGGCCCGCGTCAAGCGTAGACTTCTTGATCCCACCGAGCGTAGGAACAAGAGCAAGATTGGCTGGAGTCAATACCGTGGCATCATGGATCTTCTGGTTTACAACGTCTAACTCTCTCTGGAGCGTGATCATATCGTCTATGATCGAAGTGCTCCACATTCCTTTCACCGGCGGGACACAATAGATCGAGGCTACTGGAGATATCTCAAAGTCAATCTTGCTCTCTTCAATCTGCTCTTCACCAACATAGATATATTTGCGCCCACCATCCAAATCATAGTAGATATGGAGCTCATCGGCCTTGGCGTGAATGTCTCTCTCAAGGGCTTGCGCGGCCCGCGTCCCTTTCTTGATCTTGTCTTTGATGGTAAGCAAAGGGAACTTCCAGAACCTGACGAAGCACCTATATATCTCGCCGTAGTTCAACTCAGCAGGATCAACATAGTATTCCCACGGCTTGATACGTCTCGGAATGCGCGTCTCGTCATCAACATAAACGTGTCCAACTTCGAATATCTGACAGTCTCTGTACGCCTGGATTGCCTCCGAATAAACCCGGTATCTCTGGTAGTATTCGTCAAAGAACTGCTGCCCTGCCCGACAAACCTTTCGCGTCTTCCACTTGCCGTTGACCGGATTGAAGAACGGCCGCACCTTAACCTGACTCATCTTAGACACTTTGGTGTCTATACAGGACTTCATGATGTTCTCGATAGGCCAAGGCCCGGTGTCCGAATCACTTGCCGAGTAGTAATAAGCTACCGGGTTGTTGTAAAGCTCCCAGATGTTCTCTCTGCGCTGCCCGTTGTTGCTGTACCTATTGAGATTGCGAAGGTACTTGGCATCCCGCCTTGTTAGCTGAGACTGGAGCCACATAATGTCAGAGCGGACCTGTTTGTCATCCATCAGTAAGTCTCTCCGTCTGTCCGCTGCGATTTGGGCTTTACCCCGAATTCAAAGCTGGTCAGGTCAGGGAATATCAACTTGGCGTAGAACCCTGGATTCTGCCGTGCGGCGGCCTCAAACATCTCCTGGATGAGCGGATAGGTGAGATTGTGACGAGTGAATGTCTGATAGGCTTTGCGCTTTCGGTCTAAAGCGCGCTGCTCACGGAACGATGAAAGAATGAGACTCCATGCGTCTTTGAGGTCCACGCATATATAGCCCCAAAACTGGGCTTATTTCTGCACAGAATCTGAAGAAATCGTACTCGGCTTTACCTTGCTCTTGAGCCACACATAGCGCATGGCATAGAGAACAGACTTCGTAATTTCAGGGTGAATGCCTTCCTCTTCGTCTATGCGGCGCGTCAGTTGATTTGTGACCGGATCACGAGCGAAAATGATCTTATACGTCTCTTGCTCAAAGGGACCGATAATCTTCTCCCCGCTGACTTCCTGTATCGCATGAGCCTTAAAGCGGGCGGATTTGATGTCATCCTGGAGCATTTCGTACATGAGATCTTGTTGTCCTTGGTAAGCTGGGGCCACTCGTATGCCGTACATGGCTGCGAGGTCGTGTGTGAGTTGCTTTCCAAGTCCTTCTGTATCGCAGTACCAGGTCCAGGACTTGTTAGGAATGGCGGCCAAGTAAGGGTTTGATACAACCAGGTTTGTAATTCGTTTGAGTTCATTCCCGAAGTCTGATGTGCTTTGCCTATGTCCTTTGTATTCCGCAAGGAGAAAGCGTTCACCCTTGCTTTCAGAAGAGAGAATAATCGCCGCAGAGTCGTAGTCGTCAAATCCATAGTCTAAGCCTCCCGACAGGAAAACATCCGTGATAGGCTGAGAATCAATCCATTTTCGAAGGTCAGGCTCGTCAAAATGATTGGCTGGTTGCATGCGGAATACAAGAGCCTCGGTGTCATAACTACCCACTATGCCGAGGTATTCGCGTTGCCAAGTAGGATCAGTGTCCGTGAAGCCCTTGGCTTTCTTTGTTTTCTCCATGTCCCGCTCTGACTTGGGGATATGAGGATTGACTGACATGTTCCAGTTAAGGCGCTTGACGGACTTATTGTTAGATTGGAATAGCTCCTCAGCGTAGTTCCCTGGCACCCGAGGCGGAGTCCCGCTCAAGACTATCTCGCTATCCTCAAAATCCTTTCCAGCAGGCTCCAGAATGTCCCTGACAAGATAGCGGAGCTTTTCTGGTGCGTCTGACTGAATCTCGTCCACGATGGACAGGAAGTAGGCTTTACCGCGTAGGTTCTCGATATCCTCTTTCGATGCGCGGCCCCGAACTTGGATCTCTGTGCCCATAGGTAGCTTGATGGTCTGAGTAGCTATATGCGGCTCATAGGGGACTTGGGCAAGGTCAAGAAGCATGGTCAGTGGCCGCCAGATCATCTCAAATGCGCTCTTAGCTGTTCTCCCAAGGTAGAGCGCTACACCCTTCTCATGGTGAATAGCCCTATCATCAGCCAAAGCGCCAAGCCCTATTGTCTTCCCTGCCCGCCTCCCGCAGATCATCACCGTCATGGGCTTCTTGGTCATCAGTAATTCATGCTGTTCATCAAAGCAGTACTTGTAGATCAAGTAGCTCATGTAATTGAGGTCGCGCGTCTTCTGATTGGATAGGATCTCGTCTATTTCCCCGAGACGAGGGAGAGCTTGCTCCATGAAGGTAGACATGACGTTGCCCTTCATCTCAAGGATAGACTGCTGATACTTCTCCAGGGCGTCTATGATGAAGGGGCGCTTAGACTCACCATAGGGCGTTTCAATAAGCCACTTAAAGAGTTCAGCAGACCAATGCTTGTAGCCTGCCGTGCGGCCTGGTCCTCCTTTGTTGCCGGGCTTAAATTGTGTTGCCTCTCCTACGGAAGGATCGAAATTAGGGTTCATCGCCGACAGTAGCCGTCTTTTTTGACGTTTCGCCGTCCACAAAAGGTTTCAGCTTGTCAAAAACTATCTTGTACTCCATACCTCGCTTGCCTTTCTTCTGCTCTAACCAACCGGATTCTACCAGATTATGGAGCATGAGATATACCACTGAATCCTTGACTTTCAGCGCCCGCGTAATCTGGGCTATTGAAGGAGGAAAGAAGTAGCCATTACGTGGAATGTAGCGTTCTGGGAATTGCTGATAGATAGCTGTCATTACAAGAGCTTGCATGGGGCGCATGCATTTCATTAATCCTTTGACTATAAGCTCTTGGGGATTATCACTCATAGATCATCCTTGAGCATCGCCAGGAGAAGATTTACTAGCTTGCTCCTGCTTATCCCGTTTGCTTTGCAGTATGCGTCTCCGTACTGCGCCAAGACCGGATCCAGATATGCCACCCACTTTCGTTTTCCTGTGGAGCGCCCGGTATACTTCGTGGAGGGAGGTGGCGTGATCATATATCCACTCCCGTTCGACATACTCTGAAATCCTCCTGATAGCTTGCCGGTAGCTTCTTGATCTACAGAGGTCCGCCGCCATCTTACGGCCCCTGGGATGATTGAAAGCTATATCAGAGAGCTTGTCATCACAGCCAAGAGGGATTATCTCATTTTCCCGCTCCCAGAAATCAAGCTCAGATTCGATGGATATAGCCGCCTCAAAGCTTCTTTGCTTGCTGCCCTTAGGGATAAACATCTCTTTCTGTACCATGAAGTCAAGAGACTTGGCGAAGTGTCGGCAGTTGAAGTCAGGCTTTTCAAGATATCGCTGGATGAGTCTCACTGAGGCCCCGTGAGCTATCTCCACTAGTCTTTCATGAGGATACAGGATTGCTTCTCCGTTCATGCCGCGCACTTTCTGTTTTGTTATCTGATAGGCTATACCAAGACATTCTTCATAGAGAGGTTGAAGGGCTGAGACTGCTCCACCTTGATACATGCTTTGAAGCCCCCGCGCCCGCCCTTCGTCTATCATCTAATTTGTCGGGTTGCCCTCTGGGAGAATGATCCCCGCAAGACAAACCCGCAGCTTCGTTGTCAACTCGTCATCGCCTATCTTCTGAATTGCCAGAATTGCGCTTGTCGGCATAGTGATATGTACGGGCCGCCCAAATAGCTTTGACAACTTCTGAGCCGTGAAGCCTTCGTTGCCTATCTTTAGAACTAATGTGTCATCTCCTGAAAGTATCAAGAAATCGGCATCCCAAAGCGTTTTCTCAGTCCAATACACCGTACCGCTGATTGTGAAGTATAACATCACCATCCCTCCTCAACAATATGTACTACAGCCAGAGCAAATCCAATTATAGCTCCTATTATGGCATGAAGAATCAGGATCAATATGATTGGATTCATTGATCCTCTGTTAGTAAAAGGAACGTACCAGAAGAAAAATCCATAAAATGTTCCACCTCCCAAAATAACCACAATCCTAGATAACCACTTCATTTTCTTTTCCTGGCATTATATACCTTCTTCCGTTCTCTGTCACGCCTTTTTCTCAGCTTATGAAGCCTGTCTTCCTCTTTGCCCTTCAAGTCTAAGTACAGCCCGCGCCACTTATTGCACGCCTCCACCAGGTGGTCAAAGTGCAGAAGAACTGTCCCTTGAGTCTGGTCTACCATGTCGCAAGTGTAGGCTGACTTGATCCGGTGGCGCCATTTGACGGCCTGCTGATAGTTGGTCTCCAGCTTGTCATCAGAGAGATCTCTCATGCTTTCAGAATCTAGACGTTTCATATCCTCACCGCTTTGACCCATCACCGCCTCCCTGCGCGCTGTCCTCCACGAAATATACCGGCCCACCGCACATAGGACACAAGGGCCCTGTGAGCAGACCACGATCTACGGCGGTACGAAACCGCCTCGCTGCCTCGGGTGGGGTTGATCGATTCGCCTCAGTGCCGGCGATTATAGCAGCCGCCAATTCTTCCGGAGTAGTTACGGCGCGGGCGGGCGTCTCGTCGGGGTAGCGGCGGTGGCTTTTCTCGTCGAACTCGGCCAGAGCATTCTCGAATGCCAAGGCCATAGGGTCCTTTTTCAGACGCAAATGACTCAGGTGATCACGGAGATAGGGATAGGCCCACTCCATTTCCTCTTGCAAATCTCTAAACGCATCCCTCTGGTCTTTGGCACTCATGGCTGCCTCCTGCACCACGGGTATTTTCTCATCATTCGCTTTATCCACAACTGTTCACTTGCATCGAGCGGATGTTGAAATGCCTGTTTTCCCATAAGGCGCTCAAGCTCAGACTCTTCTGCTCGGGTCATTTCATCAGCCACGTTCCAGAGCATGTCGATAGCCTTGCTCATGGGGTTTACTCCTTTGGCGTCTGGGCAGGCTCGACGGGTCTACCATGAACAGAACACGCCTCTGTGCTGATGATGTTTGTACCGGAGCCTTGACAGGTACACCGCGTCTGCTCACTGGCCCCCGCGAGGGCGGCTTCATAATGGGGTATCTCCATCCAAGCCTCTACGTTGTCCCATGCACGCGCATTGCGCGGATGCTCACTTCGAGGTCTTCCGTCGTACCAGAAGATGCCGTCTCCACTTCCATTCCTGCGAACATGATTGCGGGTGTGAACGATATAGTGGCCCGGTTGGGCGGGCTTCTCAGCAGGCCATCTATGCCAAGGTCCCGTCGTCTCCTTGGGCGTCTCGGGGTTTCGTGCTCGCCACGAGATGGCATCCCTAACGAGTGCGTCGTAGACTTCCTGCGTGATGGCGGGCGCGTGACCCCTCACTTGCTCAAGAGTGGGAACCTGCTCGGCGCTTGGTCCGCTGGTGGGGTGGCGCAAGAGAGCGAGAATCGCATCTGCTACTTCGTATCCCTTCCCGGCTCCCATGGCATTACACAAGTCGGAATTGCTGTCCATATATGCCCAATAGATACGATCCCGCAACCCACTTGCCCCGCCCTCGTACTTGGCGGCCAGTTCATCGCGTATCTCCTCGGTGGCGCTTGGTCCGCTGGCGGGGTGAGCAAGAATAGCATCCATCTTGTCGCAATGCTCTTTCACCACCTTAATCATCATCCAAGCAGAAACATCGCCAGAAGGAAGACCGAACTTGAAGCGTTCCATCTCCGCATCTACCGCTTCCCGCAGCCCGCTTGCCCCGCCCTCGTACTTGGCGGCCAGGGCGCGGAGTTCCTTGATACATCGTTTCCTTTCGTCCTCTTCTCCTTGACCATACATTCCAAGCCCATTCGAAAGGCTTTCCCACTCCTTTGCCAGCACCAGCAGATCCGCGTGGATACTCATACTTCCTCCTTTTTGTGACCGGAAACCGTGTAGATGGATGGCACTTCTATTTCCGGCTCCCCCTGCTCGGCGCTTGGTCCGCTGGCGGGGTAGCTCCGCATGAAATCCCTTATCGCCCGAAGGTTGGCAATTCCCCCTTGGCAGTATTCGTTTGTTGGCTCCTTGCCATGGAACTTGCAGCTATCAATCAGCGATTTCAATTCCTTTTCCATTGCCTCCCGCAGCCCACTTGCCCCGCCCTCGTACTTGGCGGCCAGGATCGCCCTCGCGATTTTGTGAGCCTTAATTCCGCGAAGCGCACTGTGCTGGTGGATGATACGAACAATATCTACTTCGTTCATACGCGGGCTCCCTGCAGCAGATCGATACCACCACAGAACGGACACGCCAGCAGATCCGCGTGGATACTCATACTTCCTCCTTTTTGTGACCGGAAATTACCAACATAGCCCCTGCACGGAGTCGAACCGTGCCGCGGTGAGTGCCAACCTTATCGGCCTCGAACTGTCGCGCCCACGCGGTGACTTTTCGCGTTGCGGTCAGGGGCATTGTTTCTACTCGACTCTCTCGGGCCAGTGCCACGTTCCGGGCTGGATCCCGGTTCCGTCGGGCGTCATGGCGTACTGCGCGCTCGTGTACCACATGGTGCCGTGCAATGTGTCGATCTTCGCAGGAAGCGGCAGACCGGCATACGCCTCGTTGTCGTTCGTCCCGTCAAGGAACACTTGGAGATTCAGGCCGGTGTGATCGTCGGGGTTGTTGGGAAACTCCTCTGGCCACACGCGCACCACAATCGCCGGGCGATGCTCGCCGTTCGGGAGAACGAAATGGACAATCCTACCGATTGAAGCTGACTGCATACTCTCTCCTTGCGTACAAAGCCCGCCGGCTCTTGTTGCCGTGATGGGGGATTATCATCGCGTCAGACCAATTCATCGTAGCTACGGCCGTTGTCATCGAAAATCCGAATACTCGATTTTCCGTAGGCTTCTGCATTTATGTGCCGACGTGCCCGAGCAATTGCAGCGATGGGACTGTCGTCCATGACAAGACCTGCGATATCTCCAACATGCCAGATCGCCGTATAGATGACGATATTGTCTGAACCCACTACTTTGCCTTTTTCGCTTTGCGCTTCTGTGCGCGCAGTTTCTTTTCGTAGGAGTCCACCACCTGGACGTACTCGTGGTCTCCGCATGCCGGGGGAAGGGTTGTCTTCCTCCACCAGATCATCTCGCCGCAAACGATGCAGACCGCAGAATCTTTCAAGCTCATCTTCATCCTCCTTGGCTGATATGGTCCCTTACCGTCACAGTGTGTTGTCGCAGATGATCTTGTCGTCGATGGCGACAATGATCCCGTGACCGTAGTATCCGTTGTGCCCGTTGTAGACCGCGAGCTGAAGCGTGCCCCGCGATGTCTCAAAGTTCACGAACTGGATTCCACCGTCGCCGATGTACACGTCATCCATTTTCATGGTATTCAGCGCCGTGTCGGTGAGCGTGACCTCGCGAAGATCAGCCCCGATGAAATCGTCCAGCTTGTCCTCGGAGGCCATGTACCCCCAGGACTCGCAACACGACTGACCGTTGTCGATCAGAACGAGGAAGGCGTGATCCTTCGTCGTGACCTTGTAGCCGTCCATAGAACGGCCACCACCGAGAGTGTTGAGCATGGACATCATGCCGAGCTGCGCTCCGTTCTTTCCCGTCATGGGCGCGTTGTTGCCCAGCTTGAATCCGTTCAACTGCTCAATCGTCGTGATCTCTCCGTACATCTCTCTCACCTCCTCGAAACTTTCATCCCGTCAACGACGGGGAGACGGTATCTCTCGTTACCGCTGCTGCTCATAGCCACGTACTTCTTCTGCCGCCTTTGGTAGATTCCTTGCGTTCAGCCTGTTTATCTGATCCTCTGCCCAAGCTTTGTACAAAGACAATTTGTGCTCCGCTATCCTTCTCCCTTGCTCTGCTTGCTTGACATGATAACGGCTTTGAGAACGCCTCACTACCAAGTAAGTCAAGAAAGCAATGATGATAAGAGAGGCCGCCCAAAGTATCTGGCGCGCAAAGCCTGTCTCTTCCAGGATCAAATGGAGTATGCCATCACGGATAGTCCAGTTGAGCGACAGAAGGCCAGCAAAGAATCCTATGAGCAAGCCCCCGGCAAACATTCCCCACCGTCTCATATTCTCGACCTGAAAATAGTCTTGCGTTCTTTCGGCTCTGAATTTGATCTTACTCTGCTACCTATGAAATCAGCTAAAAATAAGAAAGCTGTCAAAGGTCCTAAGAAGGCACAGCCTACAATATCTTTTATCTCGTCAGTCGTAATATCCAAGTCCCTTGTCCACCAAATCACAAACAAACAAACACCTGTAAGTGTCCATCCTAAAAACATTAAGATACAAACAACGATAATTCCCACTATCATTTCACATCCCTCCCTCTCATCCTTCTCTGTTGCCTTGCCTTCAGATCGTTGATAGCAACAATCGAGAAAGCAAACCAAAGCACTATGATACAAGCCACTCCAAACAATACCCAACCCCACCAACTCATTACTTTGCCTCCAATCCGCGCCACTGGCAATGCTTGATGTACTTCGCGTGCCATATCTCGGCCGCCTCTTTTATCTGCCATGTCTTCATGGGCTCCGCTTTCTCGTATGCTCTATGAAGCTGAAAGATGGTGTCAGGCCCCCACAAAGATTCTGCATATTCCAAGAGTTGGCGCGCCACTACCGGGTCATTCTCCATGTCAATGTTTGCTTTCGTGCAAAGAGGATAGAGATTTGCTTCATCCCATCGGGTCGAATAGGCTATCCGAGAGAATAGATGGCCGCATTCTATCTTGCCCTTGCATATGTGGCCTGGTGTTCCCATAAGGACGCAATTACCATCAAGCCTTACATCAAGCGATGCCCACCTGTCGGCCTCTTTGACAATCGCCTTCCTGGAAGGTTCTCTGACTCGCTTCTTCTTGGGATCTCTCACGATATCGCCATGCCCCCTACTGCCTTATTGAATACCCGGTCTGTCATGCTTCCTCCCGCAACTTGATTCCCAACTCATCCGCTACCTGGTGCGCTTCGTCTATCAACATGGCGCATTCATGCTTGCTGCAATTGACCTCACTCTTGAACACATCCACCGGCGTTGACCATGCCTTGACCTTGATCTGATGCGGGGGCGGGAAACCCCTCTTTATCGCTCTGCACTTGATCCCTATCTTCACATCCTCAAAGTCGTTTCCTGTCTCCCGCGCTATCTGTGCTATGTGTCCGTTGAGGTGGTGATTCTGGGACCGCCAGCCCGTGGTACGCTGCTCTGGAAGTATCTCAGTATCCTTGCCACAATGAGGACAAGTCATTTAGAAGATCTCGATTTCCTTTTCTGTCGGCGGCCTACCTTCGACCTTTCCCGCATCTACCCATCCACGTTCCGCTATCTTGTCTGTCTCTTTGTTCTCGTTGACTATCTGCTTCTCAATCATTTTCTGGACGCGGCCCGGTACATAGACCGGATCTGTCTCCAAGGAGAAGGGCGCAGTCATCGGTATGAGCTTCCCGTCCTGCATGATTACAGCTTTCCGAATCCCTGCGATATCTGCAAAGCCTTTGTCATTATGCACGATGGACAGGATGGCCGCCGAACCTTTGATCTTCTTGATGTTCCAGCCTCGAAGTTCATACTCGTTGAATGGCTTTCCGCGCCACGCCTCAAGATCCTTCCGAAGGTTGCTCTTGGCTGAGAGAGACGCTGTGTAGGGCCGAGTACCTATCAACATGCGCTTCCCCTGGAACGGCCCCGCCGAGTAACGGACATCAATCTCAAAGTAAATCATCAACTGAGGCTTGATGCCATAGGGCGTTTCCTGGAGGCCAAGATTGAATACCTCAAAGCATACACCAATGGTATCCCCCGGCGGCGGCAATTCCCGGTCAAATTGGGGAGAATCCTTGATAATCAGTTCATCACTCATACCTTCTCCTTTACCTTCTCCTTTCCACACTTAGCACATCGCCATCCCTTCGCGGTTCCGTTATGAACCCTCATACCCTTACCGTATTTTTTATCCATGTACTCATCATCACACGTGCACTTCAAAATAGCTGTCATATCCTTCCTCCTTGCTTCTCTTTGTATTCCTGGTACATCACTTCCAAGTCTTCATCATTCAAAAAAGAGATCGAGTCATCGCTACTGGTCCCGCCCATTCCCAACTTCTCGGGGCTTACCTCCAGCCTATCCCCTTGGGGCAATCGCCTGTCCCGGCAACTGGAGTCATATACCGGGTTCAACGGTTTCGCTCTTGACTCGATCTTCTTGACCTTCATAGAATCGCAGACCATCTTGGTCATCTTCTCCAGATAATCCATGTAGTTCATTTCAGAGCCTCAATCAAAGCGTCAGCAAAATCACAGGCACATTGAGCAAGAATACTTGCGGATGCACCATTCCTAGATGCTATGTATCCCTGTAGTGCCATGGCCGCGAAGTACTCCCGCTTCGTCAGTCCTTTCGCTCCGTCAGTAGAAAACGCCAGATCTTTCCCGTTCATTTCTCCATCCTCCTGTCTCTCTATATGGCCGGTGCTTTCGTATAATGCTTGCGCACTATATTTGCACACTGCTTCAATACCTTTTTTCGTTCTGTGATGTAGGCGGCGGCGTAGGCGGCGTCGGCGGCGTTGGCGGCGGCGGCGGCGGCGTAGGCGGCGTCGGCGGCGGCGGTGTTGGCGGCGTCGGCGGCGGCGGCGTTGGAGGAGGCGTAGGCGGCGTCGGCGGCGGCGGCGGCGGCGGTGGCGGCGGCGTAGGAGGAGGCGTAGGCGGCGGCGGTGGCGGCGGCGTAGGAGGAGGCGGAGGCGGCGGCGGCGGCGTAGGCATTGGCGGCGGCGTTCCTTACTTCCTCTATTGTCGCTTCTCCCTTTGTCCACGCCTCGGAGGTCTCGATGCACTTCAGCACGCGAGGATCTTTCGTATATGGCAGCGCAAATCTTGCACATTCGCAGGCGACCAGAACCAGAGGTTTTCTGCTGTCGCTCCACGGATCTCCCGCTGTTTTACCGATAAGCCATAACATCCAGTCCCCACGCTTGCAGAACGACCATGCCGTTTCTTCGTCAGCCTGTCCAAATGCCCACTCGACCGCCTCACTGCAAGCCCCCAGCGACCGCAATTTCGATACATCCATTATGCCATCTCCTTTCTTTTGTCTCGCTCTATCTCGTACCTCATGTCCTCTGCCATCTCGCGGCGCCCTTCTTCCTCATCCTCCCTGGCCCGGTCAAAGTCGTTAGGTAAACACCCGCTACCGTGGCACCGTGAACACTTGGTTCCCTCGTGCATCCCTTCTCCGCTTCCGTTGCACTGAGGGCAGGTATCTCGCTCGTTAGGGTCAGGTTCGGCAACTACTAACTTTGACCTGTCGCGGCCCGCTTCGCTGATGTCAGGGTCAAGCTCCAGCCTCTGACCGCAGTTGTCGCACTCGGCCTCAACATCGTCAGGCTCTTCAATCTCCACTTCACACCCGCAGACCGGGCAGGGATAGACTGCTTTAGGAGGCTTCATGTTTTACCTTCCCCTGTCAGCGTGTACTCAGTGCGCGGGAGAGATTCCACGCTCTCTTGAAGATCTTTCATACCTTCGTCGTCTGCCAGCTTCTGTACGGCCGCCTTCATCTTGTCCACCAGGTCAAAGGCGTCCATGATGGCCTGTACTTTGTGCTCGCGGCGGGGAGAAGTGAAGAAATGTATTTGCGATGACCCGTCATCAATCATAGACAACTCTGCAAACCATCCTGTCGCGTCGCCCTTGTAGACATAAACCTCCGCTTTCTCAAACCCATGCATTGTAATGTGAATCACTTCCCTGCCTCCTCTATCGCTTTCTTTGCACACTTGACACAGTAGCCGTCCGACCGCCCGCGCCCCTCTTGTATCTTCAAGATTTCATGGCAAACACAGCAGACTGTCACCATTGTCCTTTTGGCCATTGAGTGAGCCATACGCTGAGAGTAGGAGAGCATAAGAGAGTTCATCTAGTGCTCCTGATGCGCGCCTACAAATACATATCCCGATCTCCTATAGCATTTGGGATACCTTTGCGCCTTCTGGGTCCATGGTGGAACTTGATCCATGGCAACTTTCTTGCGCCATATGATCTCCATAGAGTCCAGCATCCAGCATCTATGAGAACCACCAAGACCGTGATTGTAGTCATCGTTATAACAGCCCGCACAATGCTTCAACTTCTCCCTGTCTGTCATTTTCGCGCCTCCCTCTTGGCTGCCTTCTCAATAGCCGTAACAAGCCAACCGGCGTACTTTTTCTTTGCCTTTTCTCTATCGGCGGCGTTGGCGGCGGAAGCGGCGGCGTAGGCGGCGTAGGCGGCGGCGGTGGCGGAGGCGTAGGCGGCGGCGTAGGCGGAGGCGGAGGCGTAGGCGGCGGCGGAGGCGTAGGCGGCGGCGTTGGCGGCGGAGTAGGCGAAGTAGGCGGCGGTGTTGGCGGCGGAGTAGGCGGCGTTGGCGGCGACGTAAGTTCTATCTTTTCCCCTTATCCACAAATCAGCCCATGCGTTCCACGCCTTGTCATTGCAGACCTTCTTTGTTGTCTTCACAGCATCGGTCGCCACACGAATCGACCACGCTAAAATGATTTTCTTCGCGTCCAGCGTCCACAGCACTTTACGATTTCGGCAAACCAGCTTTCGCTCATCCTGCTCCATGTCTCCGCTGCACTCCACGCGAGAAACTTGAAATCCCGGTGCAAACCACAGAGCATCCTGAATGTCTACGCTTGCGTGATATCCCCTGACGCACATTTTCAGATTGCCCTCGTACTTGTAGGTCTTTCCTACTTTTAGCGGCTGACCGTCTCTCAGCTTCATCCCGTCAGTAAAATGCCATGCCAGTACTTTCTTAGTCATTGCTCTTTCCTTTCTTGGCTGCCTTCATTTCCTCAGGTGATACATACCGCCTCTCACTCTCTGGGCCGAAAGCCTTGCCATTACGAATGATGCTCTTGATCTCGCCCGCCGTAGTAAAGATGTACTTCGGCCCGCCCGGCAGTACCGTTATTGTTTTCTCCTTTTCTTCAACGTGCTTGCCATCAATAGCTGCCATAATCTCTATCATGTCTCTAAGCACTTCTCGGTCTGTCATAGTTAGCATTTTACACACTCCAGTGCAGAACGCAAGAAAAATCTTCCCTAAGTTATCACTAGGTCATAAAGACACACTTTGAGTCATTTTGACTGTCAGGAAAATCACTACAGTTAAGAATGAAAAAGGTACTTGACATGGTTTTGGTGTAACCTAGTAAGATAGCAAACAAGGGTGGGCTTAAGGACCATCCAGCTTTCGGATAGAGAAAAACAGAAAAGCGGCCGGTAGACTTTCAAGACATACGGAAAATAGTTCTTGTAATGTGAGACGGTTGTTGATAGACTTCTGGATGCTACCGGGTGATGAACATCATCTGGCTTAAGGGTTGACCTACATCATGGTAAGGTGGTGTGAGTCAACGGGGTCTCCGTTGTTGGCCGCCGAGAGTCTTACCGCTCAGAGCGGCCTTTTTCTTCTAGGAGCGTAGAAGTGAAGTGGAACGGAGAATCATTCAGTGCTAACTACGTAATAACACACTTTGACGGAGATGTAATGTTTGTCCTGAAAAAGGACGCTGAGGCTGAAATAGAGAAGGCCCGCAGAGAAAGCTATGAAAATGGTACATCAGATGTAATAAGAAGGATGGAAGAGGCCCGCGCCAAGGAACGAGAAAGCATTCTTGCATTTGCTAGAAGTGAGAATCTTTCTAATGGCGAGCCTGGATATTTCGGAGAGGGATGGAGAAAATCCAGAAACCTGATCATAAACTTCATCAAGTCTCGCTCCGGTGGCTCACAGAGTAAGCCTATTCAGAAAATTTCATGGGAGGCTACTTGGGAGCATACAGACTCATGGGTTGTCAAGAAGTTCAACGAACTCATAGACGCTGTTAACGAGCTAAGGGCTAAAGGAGATAAGCAATGAAGTTCCCAGATCCGAAACAATGGCTCATAGAGAACATTGGCCCGCTTCCAAAAGAGACCGAGAAAAGAGATGAATGGCTCACACGCCTTGGCATTCTTGTTAGTTACAGCTTCGACGTGGAAAAGATGAACAAATGACTAAGAACGTGAGAAGAGACAAGTACCTGGCCTTGATCTCCCTAGCTGAGGAGTTCCTAAGAGAAGAAGGCTTAGAGAACGGCGAGAGAACTACCATGCAAGAGGTAGTCTCCCTGGTGAGAGGCCGCCTCAATAGCCTGAAAGGCAAGAAGTGATGCCTCTTTGGTTCTGGGCCCTCTGCGGGGCGGCCGCCTATCTTACATTCCTTCTTGTCGTTGGCTGGTTAGTATCTCGAATACCACCGAGTATGAGGTAATCCATGAGCCGTGAAGTAAGATTCAGCTTCGATAGCGAAGAACAGAAGGCCGAGTTTGAAGCCTATGCCAAGGGTAAGGGCATGAGCCTTTCAGGTCTCTCAAAGATGGCCGTATTTCAATACAAAGCCAAATATGCCCTAAGCGAGGCGCAAAAGGCTGGAATCAAGAGAGGGCGCGGCAGACCACCCAAAGAAAATAATACTGTACAGTCTTGATTTTTTGGGATAGACTGTAGCCATGGCATACAAGAATAAGGCTACTCGTAATGCAGCACAGAATAAACATCGTCGTGAACATCCTGAAATACGACAAAGATACATTTATAAAAACACAGCCCTTCAGAGGAAACGGCAAGCAATTAAGAGGATTAGGAATAGAGAACTTGTATTTGATCACTATGGTTGGAAGTGTGAATGTTGTGGAGAAGATCATAAAGAATTCTTGGCCATCGACCATATTGATGGAGGAGGCAACAAACACAGACAACAGATCGGAGTTGTAGGATCAGGATTCTATGAATGGCTAGTGAAGAACAACTTTCCAGAAGGATTTAGGACTCTATGCCATAATTGTAATTTCTCTCTAGGAGTCAAAGGTTACTGCCCTCATCATCCACCTGACTTACCATTATTTCAGACTTGACTGCTATGTATACTTTAGTATACAATTTTCATGTCAGACGTAAAGCCGAGGGCGGGATAGGAGGCAGGGTACCGATGGGTACGAGTAGGCAGTCTGGCGAAGGCCGGCAGATCCTCCCAATTCGCCGGCCTTTCTTTTAGGTCTCGGAGGCTCTTCTCATCTTGACAACCAATCAAGATACGTGCTATGTTCTACTTCCGGCTGTATTAGACCAC
>Ga0335085_10002209_pt1 | contig 37156 bp, 38 predicted proteins | sample Lox_Sample_45_FD_206712 | JGI IMG/M metagenome (GOLD analysis project Ga0335085, IMG submission 206712) | Soil microbial communities from Loxahatchee National Wildlife Refuge, Florida, United States - Lox_Sample_4.5 | ecosystem: Environmental > Terrestrial > Soil > Wetlands | place: USA...
AGCTGCGCATTCTCGCCCCGCAGCGTCGCCTCGGCATCGAGATCGGCGGGCGGCAACGCGCCGCCGGCGCCGTTGCGGATGCGCAGGCCGCGTCCGGTCGCGCGAATCGTGCCTTGCGGCGCGGCGAGCGTGCCGCCGAGCTTCGCATCGGCCGACAAGCTGCCGGTGCCGTTGAGATCGGGCAGGAACGGCTTGGCCAGCGCCGGCGTCACGTTGCGCAGCGCCACTGTCGCCTGCAGCTTCGGCGAGACTTCGCCCGCGATCGTGAGCGTCGCACCGCCGCTGCCCAACCGCAACTGATCGACCGCGATGCCGTTGACCAAGTGTAACTTAGCGGGCCCGAGCAACTTGATCGTCTCGCCGCGGTAATCGGCTTGCAGCGCGGTCAATTGCAGGGTGCGCTGCGGCAGGTTCGCGGTCGCGCCGCCGGCGATGTGCGCTGGACCTTCTGCCGTGTTGAGATCGGAGACGAGCTTCAGCGCCAGCGCTTCTTGCGGACCGTTGGCCTCAATCCTGGTGCTGCCGGTGATGCCGTTCGCTGCGGTGATGCCGGTCAGAGCGATCTGCATCGCCGCGAGCGGATGCACCGCCGGATCGGTGATCGTCGCATCGAGCGTCGCGCGCGCGGCGCGATCGCCGAGCGCCGCAAGATCGCGCCCCTCGGCATGGAGCTTCGCTTGCGGCTTGCCGTTGGCGTCGGCGGTATCGAGCGTCGCATCGATGCTGCCGGCGAGCTGCATGCCGATGAGCGGCGCAAGATCGGCGAGCCGCGCGGCATGAAGCTGCATGCGCCCGAGCGGCACGACCGCGCCCGCCGGCAAGGTCAGATCGCCTTGCGCATTGATGCTTTTCCATTGCGCGCGGCTGAGCGCGATCTGCGTCGCGCCGTCATCGCCACGCTGGAGCTTGGCGGCGAGCGTGACCGGCGCGCCGACAAGCTGGCCGCGCACATCGACCTGACCGGTCGGATGCGACGGCAGACCGGTCACGTCGATCGAGGCATCGACCGCGCCGCTGGGCACGCCCGGCGCCGCGATCTGGCCATGGCTTTGCATGCTCAACGCGAGATCGTCCTGCGGTCCGTGCACGCGGCCTTCAACCGAAAGCGGCCCCGAGAGATTGGGATCGAGCGCGGCGAGATTGGCGAGGGTCGCGCCCCAGGCGACATCGAGCGCGCCGCCGATGGAGGAACCATGCGCCGAGAGATGGAGCCCCTTGCCGTCGATCGCGGCGCGATCGAGCGTGACATCGCTGCCGGCCATGCTGCCCGCGACGACGAGCGTCGTGTTCTCGCCGACCAGGGACATGGCCATCGGCGCGCCGCCGGTGATGTCGAGCGTGCCGTCGAGCGAGAATTGCGTCGTGTCTTTTTGCTCGGCGATCTTCGCAACCAAGGCACCATGGCCTTCGACCGCGACACCGCCGAGCGCGGCGAGCGGTGCGAGATTGGAGAGACTCACCGTCGCCGTCGCATTCATCGCGCCGCCGAGCTGCGCCGCGCCGGTCACGCCGATGAGCGGATGGGTCACCGTGAAGGTGAGCGGCAGGCTTGGCTGATCGAGGATCGCCTCAGCCTGCAGCGCGATCGGCGCGGCAGCGAGGAGATCGGGCTGCGGCCCCGGCACGTGCACATTATCGATGACGCCGTTCACATCGATCTTGCCGCGATTGCCGGAAAGAACGGCGGCGATGTGGCCGAGACGGGCGCCCGAGGCCGCGAGATCGGCGATGGCGAGCTTTCCGGTCGCATCGGGACCGGTGAACGGCCCGTGCACATGCAGATCGAGATTGGCCGATTGCCAGCGGAGATCGGGGCTCGGAGCCATCGCCGGCGCGGCGACGGTGAGATCGAGATCGACGCTCCGGGCTTTGACATCGATCGTGCCCTTGCCGTTGCCGTCGAGCGCGCCGGCCTTCATCGCGAGTCCGAGTTGCTCGGCATGACGCGGCCCCGCGAGCGTCGCCGCGATCGAGACAGCGCCAAGGTCGGGCAGGCCGGCAAGCTCCGCCAAGAGACCGTGCGACGGCTCGCTCACTTCGAGCGCGAGGTTGTCGCCCGCGTCGCTCATCTTGCCGGTGAGCTTGTAGCTGCCCGGTCCGTCGAGCCGCTCGATATCGAGCGCGACATCGCCATCGGTCAGCGAGGCGAAGCGCAGATGGCCGCTGGCGCGGACGCTGGCCGGCACGCCGGCGAGCGCCGCGCCGAGATCGAGCTTATCGACGCGCAGCTCGCCGAGCGCGATGCGCAGCGGCGGTGCGCTCGATTTGCTTTTGCTCGATGAGGTTTCGCTGACCGGCAGCCGCGCGACGGCGATATGCGCGGCGGTCAGGCGGTCGATCTTGGCCTCGCCGCCGAGCAGCGCGAGCGGCGACCAATCGAGGGCAACATCATCGAGGGTGAGCCAGGCGCCGTCCTTGTCGCGGATCTCGGCATGAGCGAGGCGCAGCGCGCCGGGGAACCGCCCGCCCAGACCCTCAAGCTGGATATCGCCGCCGCTGACCTTCGCCGCGAGCGTCTCGATGGCCGCGCGGCCGGTATCGGTATTGGCGAAAATCAGGATGAACAAAATCCCGAGCAGCGGCAGGCCAATGACCACGCCGACGATCGCCGCCGCTATTCTCAACCGCCTTCGTTTCGTCAATCAGAAGCCAGTCTCTCAAAAGGCTTGGCCAAGCCCGATATAGAATTCGAACTTGTCCCCGCCCGGCGGCCGGTTCACCGGCAGCGCCACGTCGAGCCGGACGGGACCTACAGGCGTGTAATAACGCAAACCGAAACCGGTTCCGATCCGGACGGTACCTGAGAACGGCAGGTTGCCAGCACTGACCTGGCCGCCATCGACGAAAACCGCGGCCCCGAAACTCTCGAAGAAGCGCTGGCGGTACTCGACCGTGCCCGCGTCGATCGCGGTCCCGCCCATCGGATTGAGATCGGGGAAAAGCGGCCCAACCGATTGATATTTGAAGCCGCGGATGGTGTTGCTGCCGCCGCCATAGAAGCGCTGGTCCGGCGGCAGCTCGAATTGCGAGGCGCCCTGGACGCTGCCGATGAGGCCGCGGAAGGCGAGAATGCTGCGTCCCGGCTTCGCGGCAAAAAGCCAATCGCCGATATCGAGATAGGTCGAGCCCGAGATCTGAAGGATCGCGAAAGTGCTGCCCGGATGGCCGAGCGATTCCGTCGGCGTCGCGATGAAGGCGGCACGGATGCCATGCGTCGGGTCGATCGTCGGATCGGTGAGGCCGGTGCTGTCGTAATTCGCAGTCAGCGGCAGGGCGACGAGGGTGAAATCGCTGCCGACATGCTCCTGCAGGATGTGCTCGCGCTCGCCGGTAATGCCGACAGTGCCGGTCCAGAGCGGCCCGAATTTTCGATGCAGCGACGGGCCGGCGGTGAAGGCGGTCTGCTCGTAGGCCTCGAGGCTCTGCTGCAGCGCCGAAGCGTCGAACTCGGCCGAGGTGTCGCGCTGCGGGAAATCCGGCTTGATGAATTGCGCGGTGACGTTGTAGCCCGGGGCCGTCGTCGCCGTGCCGCCGAGGCCGGTCGCCGCCGCCGAAAGATTGAGCTGCTCGGCATTGCCGAAAAGGTTGCGATCGGACCAGGTCAGCTTCGCGCTGGCGCCGAGATCGGTGGAATAGGCGCCGGTGACGCCGACGGCATGGCCGGGCCGCTCCTGAAAATCGAAGGTGACCGGCAGGCTGCCATCGGGCGCGATCGCGTCGGCGGCTTTCACCGTGACGCCGGAGAAGACGCCGAGCGTCAAGAGATCCTGACGCGCGGCATTGATCTTGCTCGGCTGATAGAGCTGGCCTTGCTGCAAGAGCAGCCGCCGGCGCACGAAATCCTCGTTCACGTCGTGCAGGCCGGTGAATTTGATCGCGCCGACCGTCGCGCGCTTGCCCGTCGTCGCGGTGAACACGACATCGATCGACAGCGCCCCCGCGTCTTCCGTCGCGACCGGCGGATCGACCTTGGCGAGCGCATAGCCGTCCTCTTCGAGCGCGGTCAAAAGCTTCGTGCCGGCGCCCAAAATGTCCGCGGCCACCGCCGGCTGGCCCGGCTTTAGGCCGAGCTTGTCGATCGCGTTGATGTCGGGCGGCAACGCGCCATGCACCTCGATCTTGCGCAATCGGAAGAGCGGGCCCTTCTCGATCGCGATCTTGGCCTCGACCGATTGGCCGCTGGGCACCTTGTCGAGTCTATCGGCGAGGCTCGTATCGTTGACCGAGATGCCATCGATCGTGATGTTGACCGTCGCCTGGTAATAACCGAAGGCCTGCAGCACGGTCTGCACGCGGTCGTAATCGTTCTTGGCACGGGTGATCAGCGCGAAGGGCCCGGCCGGGGCTTTGTCCTTGAGCGATTGAAGCTGCGAGGCGTCGCTCAAGGCGCCATCGAGCGTCTTGTCGCCGGTTTCGCCGATCGCGACGGTGTAGTCCTGCGGATCGCTCGCATGGCCGGGCGTGATCGCGAGCGCCGACAGGCAAAGAAAGAGCGCAAGCAGGCTCCCCGCCGCGTTGCGAATATGCTGCTTCCGCCAAGCCACCGCGCCCCCAACCTCCCCGATCGCGCCGAGCCTTGCGCCCAATTACGGCGAAATTGGGACTTGCCCGCCGAAGCGGGCAAGTCGAAACGATCGAGCGCTATTCCGCCGCCGCGACCTTGCCGGTGCCGCCGACCGCGCCCGAGGCTTTCACCTCGGCGACGCGCTTTTCGTCATAGCGCAGCACCTGGCGCATGATTTCGTCGGTGTGCTCGCCGAGGAGCGGCGAGCGGACGACCTCGGAGGGGCTGGCCGAGAGCTTGATCGGGTTGCCGACCGAGAGATACTTGCCGCGCTTCGGGTGATCGACCTCGACCACCGTGCCGGTCTCGCGCAGACTCTTTTCCTCGGCGAGCTCTTTCATCGAGAGGATCGGGCCGCAGGGAATGTCGTACTGGTTGAGAATGTCCATCGCCTCGAACTTGGTCTTGGTCATCGTCCAGGCTTCGATGCGATCGAAGATCTGCTTGAGGCGGGGCAATCGCGCTTCGGGCTTGGCGTAATCGGGATGGGTGATCCAGCCCTCCTCGCCGATCACCTTGCAGATCTCGGCCCAGACCGGCGCCTGGGTGATGAAATAGATATAGGCGTTGGGATCGGTCTCCCAGCCTTTGCATTTGAGGATCCAGCCCGGCTGGCCGCCGCCCGAATCATTGCCGGCGCGCGGCGTCGCCTCGCCGAAGGGAATGCCCTGGCCGTACTGGCTGTATTCGGTGAGCGGCCCGGCTTTCAGCCGCTGCTGGTCGCGCAGCTTGACGCGGCAGAGATTGAGCACGCCGTCCTGCATCGCGACGGTGACGCGCTGGCCCTTGCCGGTGGTGGTGCGCTGGAAGAGCGCGGTGACGATGCCGAGGCAAAGATGGAGCCCAGTGCCGCTGTCGCCGATCTGCGCGCCGGTGACGAGCGGCGGGCCGTCGCGGAAGCCGGTGGTCGAGGCCGAGCCGCCGGTGCATTGCGCGACGTTCTCATAGACCTTGCAGTCCTCGTACGGGCCGGGCCCGAAGCCCTTGATCGAGGCGTAGATCAGGCGCGGGTTGATCTCCTGGATGCGCTCCCAGGTGAAGCCCATGCGATCGAGCACGCCGGGGCCGAAATTCTCGACCAGCACGTCGCAAGTCTTCATCAACCCCTCGATCAGCTCTTTGCCGACCGGGTTCTTGGCGTCGATGGTGATCGAGCGCTTGTTGTGGTTGAGCATCGTGAAATAGAGGCTGTCCACGCCCGGCACGTCGCGGAGCTGGCCGCGCGTGACGTCGCCCGCGCCCGGCCGCTCGACCTTGATGACGTCGGCGCCGAACCAGGCGAGAAGCTGCGTGCAAGTCGGTCCCGATTGCACATGGGTGAAGTCGAGAACCTTAACGCCGTCGAGTGCCTTGCCCATCTTCGTCTCCAGAAATTCCTTCGTTGGGTTCGTTTGATTGAATCCGGCGCGGCGATGGCGCCGCGCCGGTGCGAAATCGTCCTATTTCTTCTTCAATGCGCTTTGCGGATTGAGATTGCCGATGCGGCCGCTCTCGCTGCCCGCCGCCGGATCGATGACGGCGTTGACGAGCGTCGGCTTGCCCGAGGCCAGAGCGGCATCGACTGCCTGTTTCAGCGCGTCGGGCGTTTCCGCCGAGACGCCGACGCCACCGAAGGCTTCCATGATCTTGTCGTAACGTGCGTTCTTGACGAAGACCGTCGTCGCGGGATCGGCGCCGTTCGGATTGACGTCGGTGCCGCGATAGATGCCGCCGTTGTTGAAGACGACGACGCAGACCGGCAGGTGGTAGCGACAGATCGTCTCCACCTCCATGCCGCAGAAGCCGAAAGCGCTGTCGCCTTCGATCGCGAGGACGCGGTTGCCGGTCTCGATCGCGGCGGCGATCGCCTGGCCCATGCCGATCCCCATGACGCCCCACGTGCCGACATCGAGGCGCTTGCGCGGCTTGTAGATGTCGATGATGCCGCGCGCGAGATCGAGCGTGTTGGCGCCTTCATTGACGAGGATCGTGTCCGGCCGCTCCTTGATGACGGAGCGCAAGGCGCCGAGCGCGCCGTGATAATCCATCGGCGAATTGTTGTTCATGAGGCGCGGCGCCATCTTGGCGATGTTCTCTTCGCGCTTGCCGTTGACGGTGTTCGTCCATTCCGCCGGCGGCTTCGGCCAGTTGCCGCCCATGCCCTCGATCAAGGCGGCGACGCAGGAGGCGATATCGCCGACCAAGGGCGCGGCGATCTCGACGTTGCTGTCCATCTCCTTGGGCTCGATGTCGATATGGATGAATTTCTTCGGCGCATCGCCCCAGGTCTTGCCCTTGCCGTGCGACAAGAGCCAGTTGAGCCGTGCGCCGATCATCAGCACGACGTCGCTGTCCTTCAAGACCGTCGAGCGCGCGGCGCCGGCGCATTGCGGATGCATGTCGGACAAGAGACCCTTGGCCATGCTCATCGGCAGGAAGGGCGCGCCGCTCTTCTCGACCAGCGTCCTGATCGCGTCGTCGGCTTGGGCATAGGCCGCGCCTTTGCCGAGGATGATGAGCGGCCGCGACGCGGATTTGAGGACGTCGAGCGCGCGCTTCACCGCGTCCGGCGCCGGGATCTGCGCCGGCGCAGGATCGATGACCTTGACCAGCGATCTCTTGCCCTTGTCCGCATCGATCACCTGGCCGAAGAGCTTGCCCGGCAGATCGAGATAGACGCCGCCCGGCCGGCCCGAGACCGCGGCGCGAAGCGCGCGCGCTACGCCGATGCCGATATCGGCGGCGTGCAGCACGCGGAACGCCGCCTTGCAGAGCGGCTTGGCGATGGCGAGCTGGTCCATCTCCTCGTAATCGCCCTGCTGCAGATCGACGATCTCGCGCTCGGACGAGCCCGAGATCAGAATCATCGGGTAGCAATTCGTCGTCGCATGGGCGAGCGCCGTCAGGCCGTTGAGGAAGCCGGGCGCCGAGACCGTGAGGCAAATTCCGGGCTTCTTCGTAAGGAAGCCGGCGATGGCGGCGGCGTAACCGGCGGCCTGCTCATGCCGGAAAGAGAGCACGCGAATGCCCGAAGCCTGCGCCATGCGGCCGAAATCGGTGATCGGGATGCCGGGCACGCCGTAGATCGTGTCGAGCCCGTTGAGCTTCAGCGCCTCGATGACGAGGTGGAAGCCGTCGGTCAGCTCTTGGGCCTCGTCCGCTTTCGGCTGCGTTGTCGCTTGCGCCATGTTGCCTCCCTCGAGAGCCGTTACGCGAAGAAATTCCAGTATCTCTCGACATGCGCCGCGAGATCGAGCGTGTGCTGGCGCGTCAGCGCCTCGGCAAGCTCGGTGTCGCGCTGCTCGAGCGCCTCGATGATCTTCATGTGATCGATCAGCGAGCGCTGCGCCCGATTATCCTCGCCGATCGTCGCCTGGCGAATCGCACGGACGTGAATGAAGAGGTTTTCGGTCATCTCGGCGATGAGCTGGCTGCCCGACAGCCGGATGATTGCCTGATGGAACTGGATATTGGCGTCGGAATATTCGTCGAGCTGCCCTTCCGGCGAGCCGTCCTGGAACTCGGCGAAAAGCTGGCGCAGGGTCGCGATCTCGTCGTCCGAGGCGTTGAGCGTGATCAGCCGCGCGGCGAGGCTTTCGAGCGCCGCCCAGACGCGGATCATCTCGATGATCTCGGCTTTCGATTTGCGCACGAGGAAGACGCCGCGGCGCGGCGCGGTGCGCACAAAACCCTCGCGCTCGAGCACGGTCATCGCTTCGCGGATCGGTGTGCGCGAGACGCCGAGCTCGGCCGAGAGTTGGCGCTCGTCGAGTCTGATCTCGTCCGCCTGAGCGTAGAGATTGACGGCGGTGATCGCCTGTTTCAGCGCGTGATAGGCCTGGGTGCGAAAGCTCGATTGCGTATCGATCGGCTTCACCTTGAGCTTCGCTGACGTCATCAAAAGGCAATCTCCCCGATCTACGCTCTGCGTTTTGTCCTTGGTGGAATGTATCTGGTATACCAGGGAGCAATCTTCCTCGCTACCTGCCCTGGCATGATCCCCACGACACGAAGCGAGCACCTGACGGGTTATGCCGCGCCGCAGCATCACCTTGACCCGGCTCAAGCCAACCTTTAAGCGGAGCGCGTCATGGCGCGTACAACCAAATTCGTGAAATTCCGCGGCCGGCTGGTGATCGTCGGCTTCGGCAGCATCGGTCAGGGCGTGTTGCCGCTGATCCTCCGCCACGTCGACATGAAGGCGAACCAGGTGACGATCGTCACCGCCGAGGATCGCGGCCAGAAGGAAGCGAAAGACCTCGGCGTCCGCTTCATGGTCGAGCCGCTGACGCGCGAGAATTACGCCACGATCCTCGAGCCGCTGCTCGGCCCGGGCGATTTCCTGCTCAATGTCTCGGTCGAGGTCTCGAGCCTCGCCTTGATCGAGCTCTGCCGGACGCGCGGCGCGCTCTATCTCGACACCTGCATCGAGCCCTGGCCCGGCGGCTATACCGATCCCGATCTCACCCCCTCGCTGCGCTCGAATTATGCGCTGCGCGAGAACGCGCTGGCGCTCCGGGCCAAGAACCCCGGCGGCCCGACGGCGGTGCTGACGCATGGCGCCAATCCCGGGCTCGTCTCGCATTTCCTCAAGGTGGCGCTGCTCGATCTCGCTGAAGAGCAGGAGATCAAATCGCCGCCGCCGAAGACGCGCGAGGACTGGGCGCGGCTGGCGGCGGAGCTCAACGTCAAGGTGATCCACATCGCCGAGCGCGACACCCAGGTCTCGCGCATCCCGAAACAGCCGGGCGAGTTCGTCAACACCTGGTCGATCGACGGCTTCGTCTCCGAGGGGCTGCAGCCGGCCGAGCTCGGCTGGGGCTCGCATGAGCGCCACTTCCCGGCCGATGGCGGCCGCCACGAATTCGGCACCGGCTGCGCGATCTTCTTGAATCGCCCGGGCGCCACGACGCGCGTCCGAAGCTGGACGCCGCTCGAAGGCCCCTATCAGGGCTTCCTCATCACCCATAACGAAGCGATCTCGATCGCCGATTATTACACGGTGCACAACGGCCACGAGGTGCGTTATCGCCCGACCGTGCATTACGCCTATCACCCCTGCGACGACGCGGTCCTGTCGCTGCACGAGATCTGGGGCAAGAATTTCCGCATGCAGGAAGCCAAGCGCCTGCTGATGGAGGAGATCGAGCACGGCATCGACGAGCTCGGCGTGCTGCTGCTCGGCCATTCGCAATGCGCTTATTGGTACGGCTCGCGCCTGTCGGTGGAAGAAGCGCGGCGGCTGGTGCGCTTCAACAACGCGACCTCGCTGCAGGTAACGGCGGCGGCGCTCGCCGGGATGATCTGGGCGCTCGAGAATCCCGAGCGCGGCATCGTCGAGCCCGACGAGATCGACCACGAGCGCATCCTCGAGATTTGCCGGCCCTATCTCGGCAAGGTGGTCGGCGAATACAGCGACTGGACGCCGCTGGTCGATCGCGAGCGCCTCTTCCCCGAGGATCTCGACAAGGGTGACCCCTGGCAGTTCAAGAATTTCCGGGTGGTGTAGTTCACCTCGGCGGTAACCCTCTTTCGTCTTCCCCGCGAAAGCGGGGATCCAGGGTTACGTCGTGCTGTCTTGCTGGATTCCCGCTTTTGCGGGAATGACGGAGGGCTAATCAACCCAATAAATCTCGCCGCCCTCGACCTTGATCTCGATCCGCGCGAGCGAGCGGCCGATGCAGGGACCCTCGAAGCAATAGCCATCTTCCGGGCGGAACACGGCGCCGTGGCCGCCGCACATCAGGAATTCGCCGTCGAGCTCGAAGAAGCGGTTTTCCGGCCAGTCGATCGGAATGCCGATATGCGGGCAGGAATTGCGATAGCCGAGGAGCGCGCCCTTCCAGCGGATGACGAACACCGCTTCGCGCTCGATGCCGGTGCCGAAGGCGAAGCCGCGGCCTTCGCCTTCCGGGATGTCGCTCTCCGCGCAGAGCTTTCGCATCAAGCCTTGATGCCGCCCATCTTGCAGATCGTCTTCCATTCCTCGGCGCCGACCGGCGAGACCGACAAGCGGCTTTGCTTCACCAACTTCAGCTCTTTGAGCTTCGGCTCCGCTTTGATCGCGGCGAGCGTCACCGGCTCTTTCAGCGGCTGCACCGGCACGATATCGACCTGGACGAATTTGCCGGTCTTGTCGCTGGGATCGGGATAGGCGGGTTTGACGATCTCCGCGATGCCGACGACGGCGAGGCCTTCATTCGAGTGATAGAAGAAGGCGCGATCGCCGGGTTTCATCGCTTTGAGATTGGCGGCGGCCTGGAAGTTGCGCACGCCGCTCCAATTGGTGCGCTTGTCCTTGACGAACTGCTCCCAGGAATAAGCGCTCGGTTCGGATTTCATCAGCCAATAGGCCATCGTCATTCCCCCTCAATGTCAGGCGCGCGCCACAAAAAAGAGGCGGCGGAATTTCAGCAAGGTCTTGCCGTCCGCGCGGCGCGGAAACGCCGCGGCGAGACTTTGCGCATAGGCTTCGAGAAATTCCATACGCAGGCGGTCGTTCAGCGCATCGAGCACCGGCCGCAAGGTGGTGCCGCGCATCCATTCGAGCACGGCGTTGTCGCCCCTGAGCTGATGGACGTATTCGGTTTCCCAAAGCTCGATGCCGCCTTTGGCGCGGGGCGCGAGCAGGTCGTAATAGAAATCGGGCGGCGCGACCGGATCGGGGCGCAGCATCGTGGGCGTCGGGCAATCGGGCGCGAAGAGCGGCGCGAGCGTTGCCGCCCAAGGCCCCTTCGCCGCGGTCTCGCGCAGCAGGACCTGCGAGGGATTGTCGAAATTGCGCGGCATCTGCACCGCGAGCACGCCGCCCTCGGCGAGCATCGCGAAGAGCCGCGGGAAAAGCTGCGCGTGACCGGTCAGCCAATGGAGGGTCGCGTTGGAGAAGATCAACGCGGCCGGCGCGTCCGCTCGCCAGGCCGCGATATCGGCATTCACCCAAGCGATGGGCGAGGGATCCTTGGCGGCTTCGGCGAGCATCGCGGCGGAATTATCGACGCCGGTCGCCGGACGGCCCGGCCAGCGCGCCGCGATGGCGCGCAGATGGGCGCCCGGGCCGCAGCCGAGATCGAATAAAGCTCCGTCCGGCAAGTCGTTGATTTGAGCGAGAAGATCGAAGCCGGGCCGGAGCCGCTCGTCGGCGAACTTAAGATATTGTTGAGGATTCCACGCCATAACCATCACAGCATAAATCGGGCCGCTTTCCGGCGCAGCAAGCGTTTCGCGACGCCCGCGTCAGCGGCATGAGGAAGGATGGATCATGACCAGTTGGACCAATTGGACCGCAACGGTGGCGGCCGGGCTCAGCCTGATGCTCGTCATCATCAACGCTGTCCTGGTGTCGAACAACCAGTCGAATCAGCTCGCGGTCACGCAGCGTCAGCAATTCATCAATCAGGGCGCCGATCTGGTGCGGATCGAGCAGGCGATGGTGCGCAGCGCGGTCGCCGCGAACAATCCGAAGGACGACGCCTTCACCAAGCTTTTGGCGCGCTACAACATCAAGCCGGCGGCCCCGGCTGCTGCTCCGGCGGGAGGCAAGTAATGACCGTTTTCGAGAAATTCACCGACGGCAAGCATGGCGGCCCGTCGCTCTCCGTCGCCGTCGCCATGCTGGCGATCGGCTTCCTGACCGCGATCGGCTTCCAGACCGTGCAGCTGATGCGCGACCGCAGCAACCTCGCCAATGTCTATGCCGGCCAGCAGAACGCGGTCGAGCAGACCTTGCGGCTGCGGAACTCGGTCGACGCCTTCGCCGGCGAGACCGCGACCCTCGCCCAGCAGGGCGACGGCTCGGCCAAGCAGGTCGTCGAGACGCTGCGCAGTCAGAACATCACCATCCGGCCGCCGGCAGCCCAGCCTGCCAATCCGCCAGCCAAGTAAGCCGGACCCGCTTTCGGGAAAGGGCGCCTTCGGGCGCCTTTTCTTTTGCCTCTATTATACTGAGATAAATTGTTATTTATTTTGATTGAAACACAAAGTTCCGTGAAATATCTTAGACGAAGAGGCTAATTAGCAATCTCGTTGTGGAAAATATGCTTCCCCTGTCGCTCGACCTGGCGCGGCTGACGCTCGTTCTCATCGGGAACGGTAACGCCTGCCTGCGGCGGTTGCGGCTGCTGCGGGAGGCCGGCGCGCGCTCCCTCGCCGTGTTCTCGGCCCATCCTTCGCCCGCCCTCGCCGAGGAAGCCGGCGGAACGCTGCACCGGCACTGGCCGAAGCGCGACGAGTTGCGCGGCGCGCAGCTTGTCTTCATCGCCGATGTGCCGGAGCCGCAGCGCACGGGCTTGGCCGGGCTGGCGCGCTCGGTGGGCGCCCTTCTCCATGTCGAGGATGCGCCGGCTCTCAGCGATAGCCATGCGCCGGCGGTGCTGCGCCGCGGCGCGCTGACCGTCGCGGTCGCGACCGGCGGCAAGGCGCCGGGCCTCGCGGCCGAGATCAGGGATTTCCTCGCCGCAGCAATCGGGCCCGAATGGCAGGACCGGCTCGATGAAATCGCCGCGCAGCGCCGCGCCTGGCGCGATGCCGGCGCCGATCATGCCGAGGTCCGCCGCTTGACGGCGGCACGGATCGGCCGCTACGGCTGGCGCAAACAACATCACGTTGCGGCGCCCGCGAACGATCGCGGCACCGAGATCAAAGAACCAACCGGAGGAGGTCTGTCATGACGCTGAAACTCGGCGACGTCGCCCCTGATTTCACACAGGAATCGAGCGAAGGCCCGATCCATTTCCATCAATGGCTCGGTAATTCCTGGGGCGTGCTGTTCTCGCATCCCAAGGACTTTACCCCGGTCTGCACCACCGAGCTCGGCACAGTGGCGCGGCTCAAGAGCGAATTCGACAAGCGCGGCGTCAAGGTGATCGGCCTGTCGGTCGATAGCGCCGGCGACCACACGCGCTGGGCCAACGACATCAAGGAGACCCAGGGCACCGCGCCGAACTATCCGATCCTGGCCGACAGCGATTTCAAGGTCTCGACGCTTTACGGCATGCTGCCCGCCAGCACCTCGGGCGATCCGGCCAAGCGCACCCCGGCCGATAATCAGACCGTGCGCAACGTCTTCGTCATCGACCCGAACAAGAAGATCCGCCTGATCCTCGTCTATCCGATGGCGACCGGGCGCAATTTCCAGGAAATCCTGCGCGTCATCGATTCGCTCCAGCTCACCGACAAGCACAAGGTGGCAACGCCGGCCGATTGGAAGCAGGGCGATGACGTGATCATCACCACGGCGGTCAATGACGAGCAGGCGAAGACACTCTTCCCCGGCTTCAAGACGCTGAAGCCTTATCTGCGCACCACGGCGCAGCCGCGCTGAGCCAAGAGAGGCGGGCAGCGTTCATGCAGATCGTCACCGGCAATCGATTGCGCGACGGCGTGGTGATCTATTTCGCCGGCGCCGGCGACTGGACGCCGTCGATCGACAAGGCGCTGGTCGCCGAGGACGATCACGCCAACGCGCTGCTCGCTGAGGCGCAGGTCGGGCTGCCGCCGCTGCCCGCGGTCGGGCCGGTGCTGATCGAGGTGACGCGCGAGGGCGACCATCTGCGCCCGGTGAGCTTGCGCGAGCGCATCCGCGCATCGGGCCCGACCACGGGCCCGATGGCCGGCCACACCGCGCTCGATGCCAACCCCGCCGCCTCGGGCGTCGACGATTATTCGATTTAGGTCCAGAGGGACCTGAGAGAGTTCGCACCCGGAGACCGAGAGTGTATCGCTACGACGATTTCGATCATCGCTTCATCGACGAGCGCGTCGCGCAATATCGCGACCAGGTGCGCCGGCGTCTTGCGGGACAACTGAGCGAGGACGAGTTCCGGCCGCTGCGGCTGATGAACGGGCTCTATCTGCAGCTCCACGCCTATATGCTGCGCATCGCCATCCCCTATGGGACGCTGGATTCGACCAAGCTGCGCAAGCTCGCGCATATCACGCGCAAATACGACCGCGGCTACGGCCATTTCACGACACGGCAGAATCTCCAGCTGCACTGGATCAAGCTGGAAGATACGCCGGATATTCTCGCGGAGCTCGCCAGCGTCGAGATGCACGCGATCCAGACGAGCGGCAATTCCTTCCGCAACACGACGACCGATCCTCTCGCCGGCGTCGCCGCCGACGAGATCGAGGACCCGCGGCCTTACGCCGAGATCATCCGGCAATGGGCGACGCTGCACCCGGAATTCTCGTTCCTGCCGCGCAAATTCAAGATAGCGGTGTCGGCCTCGAAGGAAGACCGCGCCGCGGTGAAGATGCACGACCTCGGCCTCTATCTGCACAAGAACGAGCAGGGCGAGGTCGGGTTCGAGGTGCTGGCGGGCGGCGGGCTCGGCCGGACACCGCTCTTGGCGCAGACGATCCGCAAATTCATCCCGCGCCGCGACCTGCTCTCCTATATCGAGGCGTGTCTGCGCGTCTACAATCAGTACGGCCGGCGCGACAATCTCTATAAGTCGCGCATCAAGATCCTGGTGCAAAGTCTCGGCGCGAAGAAATATGCCGAGGAAGTCGAGGCCGAATGGCTGGCCTCGGACCGCGACGCCGCGGCTTTGCCCGAAACCTATGTCGCCGAGATGCAATCGGCCTTCACGCTGCCCGATTACGACAAGCGGCCCGTCGATGAGGCCGCACTCCAGAAGGCGATCGCGGGCAATCCCGCTTTCGCGCGGTGGGTGAAGCACAACGTCCATGCGCACAAGGTGCCGGGCCACGCCGTGGTCACGATCTCGCTGAAAGAGGTCGGCAAGACCGGTGGCGATTGCAGCGCCGAGCAGATGGATCTTGTCGCCGATCTCGCCGACGAGCTGAGCTTCGGCGAAGTGCGCGTCGCCTACGAGCAGAACCTCGTCCTGCCGCATGTGCGGCGCGACGCGCTTTTCGAGCTGTGGCAGCGGCTCGACGCCGCCGGCCTCGGCAGCTCCAACATCAACCAGATCACCGACATCATCTGCTGCCCGGGCATGGATTACTGCAGCCTCGCGACCGCGCGCTCGATCCCGGTGGCGCAGCGCATCGCAGAGCATATGGCCGCGAAAGAAGATTTGATCGGCGCGTTCAACATCAAGATTTCCGGCTGCATCAATGCCTGCGGCCATCACCACCTCGGCCATATCGGCATTCTCGGTGTCGATAAGAACGGCGAGGAGGTTTATCAGATCACGCTCGGCGGCGATGCCGGCAACGATGCGGCCATCGGCACCATTGCCGGGCCATCGGTGAAGAGCGACGAGGTTCCGGCGGCGATCGACCGGCTGGTCGACGCTTATTTGAAGCTCCGCCAGGAAGGCGAGCGGTTCCCCGAGACCTATCGCCGCGTCGGCCAAGCCCCGTTCAAAGAGGCGCTTTATGCTCCTCGCTGAGGACGGCACCCTCGGCGTCGACGATTGGCATCACCTCGCTGACGAAGAACCCATTCCGGCCAGCGGCGCCATCACCGTGTCGTTCGCTCGCTGGCAGACCGATGAAGCAATATTGCATGCGCGTGCCGACAAATTGGGCTTGCGGTTGCCGAATACGATCGCGCCGCAAGAGATCGCCGGCGATGTGTCGCGGTTTGCGCTGATCGTCCTCAATTTCCCGAAATTCACCGACGGCCGCGCCTATTCGCAGGCACGGCTGCTCCGCACCCGTTTCGCCTATAAGGGCGAATTGCGGGCCGCGGGCGAAGTCTTGCGCGATCAGCTGTTGTTCATGCGCCGTTGCGGCTTCAACAGCTTCGTCGTCGGCGAGCGCGCCATCAAAGAGAATTGGGCGAAGGCGTTCAGCGAGTTCGACGTCTTCTATCAACAGCCGACCGACGGCCAAGGGCCTTGGGTCATGCGACAAAGGCTGAGCCCGCGCAATCCTTGAATTGCGCGCGACCCAGCCTTTGCTTCGAGATCAGACTTTAAGCGTCAGCCCCGATCAGCAAACCGAGCCGGCCGGGCAGATCACCGTGGTGGTCGCCGGCGGCGATGCCGGCACGACGACGGTCGCCGGCTGCTGTGCACGTGGCGGCGGATTGTGAACGTCGACGCAGGCCGTGAGGCCGAGCGCCAGAACACCGAAAATCATCAAGCTACGCATGGCGTGCTCCCTTACGCGAAATCACTGCTCCGCTTTAGAACACGCACTGCCCGAGGGGGTTCCGCCGCTTGGGTCGAGGAGATTTGACGGCCGAGCTTATGGTTAACGACGTCGTTTCGTCTTCTTCTTGCACGCTGAAGAAGTGCGATAAGTGTTGATTTTACGGTTCCTTAGATTGTTTTCCCTAGCGTGTTTCTCAACCGAGCGATCATGGGCTCGGCCGTGATGTGTTTCGCGCGCGATGGTCGCGGTCGGTGTCGGTCCCCCCTCAACCGCATCGGCCGCGACCGCTTTTTTGGGGGCACGCCCTCAGCCGAGCGGATAATCCGCCTGGTCCTCGTAGATCGCGCCGCTCTTCGTCAAATAGCTCGCGATCAGCGAGAAGTGGTCGACGCGAAACGGCGGCGCACGATAGAGCGCGTGCTCGGTGAGATAGGATTGCAGCCGTCCTTCGCTGGTGCCTTTGAGCCGCGCCAGGCTGACATGCGGCGTGTAGCGCCGCTCCTCCGGCGGGAAGCCGAGCCGCCTCAGCGCGCTTTCGATCTTGCCGTGAAGATGCTGGAGTGCGTCGTTGCGCTCGACGCCGACCCAAAGCTGGCGCAAGCCGAAATGTCCGACGGTCGCGAGCGCTAGGTCGAAGCGCGGCGCATGGATCTGGCCGAGCGCCGCATCGACATCCTCGGCCTGGCCCTCGTCGATCTCGCCGATGAAGCGCAAGGTGAGATGATAATTTCCGGCATCGACCCATTTCGCGCCGGGCAAGCCGGTCGCGATCAAGGACAGCGACAGTTTGAGCTCGGGCGGCAGATCGATGCCGACGAAGAGCCGCAACACGGGGCTCACTCCACTGGCTTGCCGAGCAGGCGCTCCACCGCCGGCGCGATGCGGCCGGCGATCACGGCGACGCCGGCGGCGGTCGGATGCAGCCCGTCGGGCTGGTTGAGCTTCGGGTCGAGCGCCACGCCATCGAGGAAGAACGGATAAAGCGGCACGTCGTATTTCTTGGCGAGCATCGGATAGATCGCATCGAAGGATTTCTGATAGTCGATGCCCCAATTGGGCGGCGCGCGCATGCCGAGCAGCAAGACCTTCACCTTCGCCGCTTTGAGCTTGCCCAGCATCGCATCGAGATTGGCCGCGGCTTTCGCCGGCGCGAGGCCGCGCAGCATGTCGTTGGCGCCCAATTCGAGCAGAACGACGTCGGGATGATCGCCCATCGTCCAATCGAAACGCGCGAGGCCGTCGGTGGTCGTATCGCCCGAGACGCCGCCATTATCGACGATGACGTCGTAGCCGTCGGCTTTTAGCCGCGCCGCAAGCTGTGCCGGAAACGACTGGTCCGTCGCGAGGCCGAGGCCGGCGGTGAGGCTGTCGCCGAAAGCGAGGATGCGCGTCGTCGCGGCCGCGGCCGGCGCCATCGATGAGAGAGGCGCCAGCAGCAGCGCGATCAGCGCCGCGAGGATCGTGCGATTGACAAAGCATGCCACGCAGCCATAACCCCGGCGCGCCCAAATGAGATCAAAAGACATTGGAAAACCGCTGATCCTCTTGGAGGATGTGCGCCTCACCCTGACGAGCGCGGCGGGTCCCGTCAACGTGCTGCGCGGCATTTCCGTCGCGATCGAACCCGGCACCACGGTCGGCTTGGTCGGGCCCTCGGGCTCCGGCAAATCGACGCTGATGATGGTGCTGGGCGGGCTCGAGCGCGTGACCGGCGGCAAGGTGACGATCGCCGGCACCGATCTGGGCACGCTCTCCGAAGACGCGCTGGCGCGGTTCCGGCGCGACCGTATCGGCATCGTCTTCCAATCCTTTCATCTCGTGCCGACGATGACCGCGCTCGAGAATGTCGCCGTGCCGCTGGAGCTGGCGGGCCGCGCCGATGCTTTCGCCGCGGCGGCCGCCGGGCTCGAAGCGGTCGGGCTGAAGGACCGTCTGCTTCATTACCCGTCGCAGCTCTCGGGCGGCGAGCAGCAGCGCGTCGCCATCGCCCGCGCTTTCGCGCCGCAGCCCTCGCTGCTGCTGGCCGACGAGCCGACCGGCAATCTCGACGGCGAAACCGGCCAGCAGGTGATCGATCTGCTCTTCAAGCTGCATGCCGAGCGCGGCACGAGCTTGCTGCTCATCACGCATGATCCGGCCTTGGCCGAGCGCTGCGACCGCATCATCCATCTGCGCGACGGGCAGATCGTCGAGGCGGCTCCATGAGCCAGGCTGGCCTCGCCTGGCGCCTGGCGCGGCGCGAGCTGCGCGGCGGGCTCAAGGGGTTCGGCGTGTTGCTTGGCTGCCTCTGCCTCGGCGTCGCGGTGATCGCCGGCGTCGGCTCGCTTGGCGCGTCGATCGACGCCGGCCTCAACGGCGATGCGCGCGCCCTGCTCGGCGGCGATATCGAATTCAGCCTCGCGCAGCGGCAAGCGACCGACGCGGAGAGCACTTTCCTCGCCGCGCAAGGCACGCTGTCGCGCGTGACGCGAATGCGCGCCATGGCGATCGCCGAGAGCGGGGCGACGCGCAGCCTCGTCGAGCTGAAAGCGATCGACAATGCCTATCCGCTCTACGGCAGCGCCACCCTCGATCCGCCGCTGCCGCTCGCGGCGGCGCTGGCCGAGAGCGACGGCGCCTGGGGCGCAGTGGTCGCCCCGGCGCTGCTCGATCGATTGGGGCTGAAGCTCGGCGATGCGATCCGCATCGGCAGCGGGCGCTTCATCCTGCGCGCGACTTTGGCGCATGAGCCCGACAGCGTCAGCGGCATCTACGAGCTCGGCCCGCGCGTGATGGTGGCGCAAGCAGCGCTCGCTTCGACCGGATTGCTCGCGCCCGGATCGCTCGTCGCCTACGCTTATCGCTTGCGTCTGCCGCCAGGGAGCGATGCCGCCGCGGTGATCGAGGCGGCGAAAGCGAAATTCCCCGAAGCTGGCTGGCGCATCCGCTCCTTCGCTGACGCGGCGCCCAATCTGCAAGAGCTGCTCGATCGCGTCACCGTGTTCCTCACGCTCGTCGGCCTCACCACCTTGCTGGTCGGCGGCGTCGGCGTCGCCAATGCGGTCGAGAGCTATCTCGCGACCAAGATGGATACGATCGCGACCCTGAAATGCCTCGGCGCGTCGCGGCGGCTGGTTTTCCTCGTCTATCTCTTCCAGATCCTCGTCCTGGCGGCTTGCGGCATCCTGCTTGGGCTCCTCATAGGGATCGCCGTGCCCTTCGCCGCGGTGCCGCTGCTGCCGGCGGCGCTGCCGGTCGAGGCGCAGCTCGGAATCTATCCGCTGCCGCTCTTGCTCGCGGCAGCTTACGGCATCCTGGCGACGCTGTGCTTTGCCGCCTGGCCGATCGGCGCGGCCTGCGAGACGCGCGCGGCGACGCTCTTCCGCAATGCGCTGGCGCCGCAGCAGGCGCGGCCGGCTTTGCTGCCGGCGCTGATCGCGATCGGCGCGGCGCTCGGATTGCTGCTCCTCGCGCTCGCCAGCGCGCCCGACCGCATTGTCGCCGCGTGGTTCATCGCCGGCGCCGCGGGATCGATGGTCGTCTTCCGCCTGGTCGCGCAAGGCATGATGAAGCTCGCGGCGCTGGCCGGGCGGCCGCGCCACGCGGGCCTGCGTCTTGCGCTCGCCAACCTGCACCGCCCCGGCGCGACCACCGCCGGCATCGTCGCCTCGCTCGGCCTCGGCCTCGCCGTGCTGGTCGCGGTCGGGCTGGTGCACGGCGATCTTGCCAGCGAGCTCAGCGAAAGCCTGCCGCAGCGCGCGCCGTCTTTCTTCTTCATCGATATCCAAGCGGATCAGATCGCGGCTTTCGACAAGCTCGTGCAATCGCTCCCGGGCGTCAGCGACGTGCGGCAAGTGCCGAGCCTGCGCGGGCGGATCAGCGCGCTCAACGGCGTGCCGGTGGAGAAAGCCTTTGTCGGCCCCGATGCGCGCTGGGCGACGAGCTCGGAGCGCGGCCTCACTTATGCGGCAACCCTGCCGGCGGGATCGCGTCTCGTCGCCGGGCAATGGTGGCCGGCCGATTATCATGGGCCCCCGCTGGTTTCCTTCGCCGCCGATCTGGCGCGCGGCATGAAGCTTAAAGTCGGCGATACGATCACCTTCAACGTGCTGGGCCGCGACGTGACGGCGACGATCGCCAATCTGCGCGCGATCGACTGGACCTCGCTCAACATCAATTTCGCCATCGTGCTCTCGCCCGGCACGCTCGACGGCGCGCCGCAGACCTTCATCGCGACGGCGCGCGCCGCTCCCGGCAACGAGGCGGCGCTCGAGCGCGCCGTCACCGATACCTTCGCCAACGTCTCGGCGATCGATGTGCGCGACGCGCTCGGCACGCTCGGCGATATCGTCGGCGCCATCGCCGCCGCGGTGCGCATCACCGCCGCGATCACGCTTGCCGCCGGTGCGCTGGTGCTGGCCGGCGCCATCGCCGCGACGCATCGCCGCCGCGTCTATGAATCCGTGGTGCTGAAAGTCCTCGGCGCGACCCGGCGCCAGATCGCGGGCAGCTTCCTCATCGAATATGGGCTCATCGGCGCGGCCGCGGCGCTGATCGCCTGCGCCATCGGCACCATGGCCGCCTATTTCCTGCTGACGCGCGTGATGCACGCGCCGTGGGATTTCCTCGCCGGCACCGTCGCGCTCACCGGGCTCGGCGCGGTCGCCCTGACGCTTGCCGCGGGCCTCGCCGGGACCTGGCGGGCCCTCGGCGCCAAGGCCGCGCCTTTCCTGCGCAACGAATAGCCGCCCTCACGCGATTGTCATTACGCCACGCGCCGCCCGCGCGTTTAGGCTGACGGCAGCCGCGAGGAACGGCTATCGAGGGAGAAACGCGATATGAGCGAAGAATCCGTCGACCCCAAACGCCTCGTCTTTCCGGCCCTCGCCGGGCTTTATCAGGCCGGCTCGCCTTTCGCCTACGCTTTCATGCGTTTCTGCACCGGCGCGGTCCTGGTGCCGCACGGCATTCAGAAGCTGATGGTGCTGCCGCCCGATCGCTATGCCGCCAACATCGCGCAACACGGGATGCCGTTCCCGATGCTCCTGGCCTGGCTCGTCGTGCTCACCGAATCGGTAGGTGCCGCAGGCCTTGCCATCGGCCTCTTCACGCGGTTTTGCGCCGCCGCGATCTGGATCGAGATGGCGGTGATCATCCTCTTCTACCAGTGGCACTTCGGCTATTTCTGGACGCAGCGAGGCATCGAATACGCGCTGCTCTGGCTGCTGCTCTGCACCGCGATCTTCTTCCGCGGCGGGGGGCGCTATTCCGTCGACCACTATCTCGGCCGCGAGCTTTAGCGCCGCTTGCTATAGGGCCGCGCCGTTGCGTCGGTCAGCCCTTTGCGTATTCGTCGCGCAGCCGCACCCAGGCCATGGGATGCGGCATCCCTTCCTCGCCGCGGCCTTTCGGTACGATATCGAGGTAGTGATAGGCGCCGTTGAGCATGTCGAGGCCGCGCGAATAGGTCGAATAGGTGTGAAAGAGCGCGCCCGCCTCGTCCTTGGCGAAGACGCTCAACCCCGGCGCGTCTTCCAGGCCGAAATGGATGGAGCCGTAATTGTAATTCTTGTCGGTCGTCTTCGTCTCTGCCGGCGTGAAATTGACGCCGAGATCGCGGTTGAAGGCGCCGGCGGGACCGCAGGACACCCATTCGAAGCTCCAGCCCATGCGTTTCTTGAAGGCTTCGAGCTTTGCGAGCGGTGCGCGCGAGACCGCGGCGAGATTGGTGTCGCGCGCGTTGAGATGGACGATCGCGCGCTCGAAATTATCCGCCCAGAAAGAGCAGCTCTTGCACGCCGCATTCCAATCCGGATGGAACATCAGGTGATAGACGATGAGCTGCGAGCGGCCGCGGAAGAGGTCCGAGAGCCGCACCTCGCCCTGGGGGCCGGCGAAGCGATAGTCCTCGACCCTCTCCCACGGCAGCGCCCGCCGTGCCGCGCTCAGCCGGTCGCGCGCCTGGGTGAAGGATTTCTCCTCGGCCAGCAGACGCTTGCGCGCCGCGAGCCATTCCTCATGCGAGACAGTCTGATGCGTGGTCATCGCGCTATTCCTTCAGCCGTTGGCTATCGTCCCGGGGGCGGCGGCGGTGTGGTGTTCTTGAAGCTCGGCCGCGCCGCGTGGCGGTCGTAATAGCCGGCGAGGTTCTTCGCGCCGTGCATCGCCGCCGCGCCCTCCGAAAACATTCGCAGATAGTAAAGTACCGGCATGAGGTTCATGTCGGCGAAAGTGAAGCGGTCGCCCGCAAGGAAACCCGTCTTGGCGACGGCTTGATCGAGGACCGCGACCTGTTGTTGCATCTTCGGCACTGCCGCGTCGATCACGGCGCGATTCGGTTGCTTGTCCGCGGTCTTCGGGAAGATATAGGCGAAGCCATAGGTGCGCAGCAGATGGGGATCGAAGTCGATATTGATCATCGAAACCCATTGCTCGGCCTTCGCGAGATCACGAGGATCAGCCGGGAACAACGCCGGCCCGTCAAAAACGCGATCGAGATAGGTCGCGATCGCTTTCGATTCGCAGAGCTCGAAATCGCCGTGACGCATGACCGGAATTTTGCCGAAGGGATGGATCGCATTCACCTCGGGCGAATGCGGCGGCACCTGCTTCAGCTCGTAGGGCACGCCCTTTTCTTCGCAGGCAATGCGGATCGCCCGTACATAACTCGACGGCGCGACGCCGTAGATTTCGACAGTTGCCATGATCGCGTCCTCCTTCTCGCTAAGGTTTAAGCCGCGACGACGCGGTCGAGCTTGTCGAGCGTCGAGTTCCAGCCGCGGCCGTGCTGGTCGCGCGCTTCCGCCGTCTCGAATTCTTTTTGCAGCAGGGTCAGCTTGGTGCCGCCCGGGGCGGCGGCGAAGGTGATCGTCACCTCGGTCTCGAAGCCGCGATTGCCTTTGTCGTCTTCCCAGGCCCAGGTGAAGACCAGGCGGCGCGGCGCCTCGACCGCGCGATAGATGCCGCCGACCGTCATGTTCTTGCCGTCGCGCGAATGCATCGTGGTGCGCCACGCGCCGCCGACACGGACATCGAGCGCCTGCGCCGTCGATGTCATGCCTTCGGGTCCCCACCATTTCGTAAAGAGCGTGGGATCGGTGAAATATTGAAAGACGCGCTCGGGCGGCGCCGCGATCAGTCTTTCGATGCGCAATTCCCGGTCGTTCATCGTCGCCTCGCTCATCATTGCCTCCGTTTCGGATTCTCAGCGGCGATGGCGGCTTCGAGCCGATCCAGGGCCGCATCCCAATGGGCACGCTGCCGCGCCACCCAATCCTCGACCGGCGCCAGCGCCTGCGGGCGCGCGCGTATCATGCGTTTTTGCGCCTCGGCGCGGCGCTCGATGAGGCCGGCGGCTTCGAGCACGCGAAGATGACGCGAGATCGCGGGAAAGCTGATCGCGAAATTGCTGGCGATCTCGCCGGCGGCGAGTTCGCCGCGCACCAGCAACCGCTCGACGATGGCCCGCCGGGTCGGATCGGCCAAAGCGCCAAACAGATCGTCGAGCCGCGCCGCCTGCACCATACCGAAAGCCCTCATTATTTAACTGATCGGTTAAATAACACAGCCGCCGGGCGCGAGTCAACGATCTTCGTCGCATGGCGGCTTCAGACGACGGGCTTAGACGTTCACCGGCGCGAGCGGCGTGCGGCCGCGGATCATGTCGGCGGCTTTCTCGGCGATCATGATCACCGGCGCGTTGATGTTGCCGCCGACGAGATCGGGCATCACCGAGGCATCGACGACGCGCAAGCCGTCGATGCCTTTGACCTTGAGCTCGGCATCGACCACCGCGCTTTCGTCGCGCGCGCCGCCCATCTTGCAGGTGCCGAGCGGGTGATAGACCGTCGTCGCGGTGGCGCGGATGAAGGCGTCGAGCTCGGCGTCGCTGCGCTTGTCGACGCCTGGTGCGCTCTCGCTGGTGCCGAAGCGTTTGAGCGGCGCTTGCGCGAAGACCTCGCGCGCCATGCGCATGCCGTCACGGATCACCTTCAGATCCTTGTCGCGCGAGAAGAAATTCGGCGCGATCTTGATCGGCGCGTGCGGATCGGCGGAGGCGAGCGACAATTGCCCGCGGCTTTCCGGGCGCAGCACCACGGCGCGCACGCCGTAGCCGTCGAGATAGGGCGGCTTGAACGGCGGCAGATAGGCACCGGCGTCGAGCGGCGCGACGCGGAACAGGAATTGGATATCGGGCAGCTTCTGCGACGGATCGCTTTTGAGATAGGCCTGCACGTTGTTCATGACCGTCGCCGCGGGGCCGGTGCCGAAGAAATGCGCGCGCGCGATGTCGACCGCGATGCGATCGAGGCGAAGCCCTTTCTGCAGCGGCCCCGGCTCGGTGCGGATCGCCTCGACCGAGGCGCCCATATGGTCCTGCAAATTCTTGCCGACATGAGGCTGGTGCAGCTTCACCGCGATGCCGTGCGCGCGCAGTTCGTCGCCATCGCCGATGCCCGAGAGCATCAGCAATTGCGGCGAATTGATCGCGCCGCCGCAGAGGATCACCTCGCGGTGCGCCCGCGCGGTTCTGATCGCGCCCTTCTGCTCGTATTCGATCCCGACGGCGCGCGCGCCGTCATAGATCAGCCGCCGCGCCAGCGCCCTTATCTCGACGGTGATGTCACTGCCGCGCGCCAGCGCCGGATGCAGATACGCGACCGCGGCGCTGCAGCGCTTGCCGTTCTTGATCGTCGACTGGCTGCGGCAGAAGCCTTCCTGCTGCGCGCCGTTGTAATCCGGCGTGAAAGGAAAGCCGGCGCGCGTGCCGGCCTCGAGGATCGCATCGTTGAGCGGATCGCTCGATTGCGGCTCGATCGTATAGAGCGGCCCGTCGCCGCCGCGATAAGCGCTGGCGCCGCCCTGCCAGCGCTCCTGGCGGCGGAAATACGGCAGCACATGCGCGTAGGACCATTGATCGAGGCCCGATTCCGCCCAGCGCTCGTAATCGCCGCGATGGCCGCGCACATAGGCCAGCCCGTTGATCGAGGACGAGCCGCCGATCACCTTGCCGCGATTGATCGCGATGTGGCGGTTCGCCGTGCCGGGCTCAGCCTCGCTCGAATACATCCAATCGGCGCGACGCTGCAGCACGTTGCGGCCCCAGGCGAGCGGTATGTGCAGCCAGAAATCGCGGTCCCAGCCGCCGGCTTCGAGCAGCAGCACGCTGATTCCAGGATCGTCTTCGGTCAGGCGATTGGCCAAAGTACAGCCGGCGGAGCCGGCGCCGACGATGATGTAATCATATTCATCTTGTTTCGGCATTTTTCCTCCGTGACAGCGATTTTAGCTGAAAACCGCCGGATTCCCCATGTCCTGCCTGCCGCCGGCGGAGAAACGGCATTGAATTCGCCGCCGGACCTGCCAATATCTTTGCCAACTCTCTTCCTTCCCAAGCCTCCACGGGGGTTTCCCATGTCCTACGATCCCACCAACCGCTGGTCGGCGAGCGCCAATGCTGGCGTCTCGCAAGTCGGCATCGACGCCGGCCTGCGCAGCTACATGCTGCGCGTCTACAATTATATGGCGGGCGGCCTCGCGATCACCGGCCTCGTTGCCTGGTTCAGCCAGGACTTCGTGCTGCAACTGGCGGTACAGCATTCGCCGCTGATGTACGTGCTGATCTTCGCGCCGCTCGCTTTCGTGCTGGTGCTGAGCTTCGGCATCCAGCGCATGAGCCTCGGTGCCACGCAAGCAACCTTCTGGGGCTATGCGGCGGTGATGGGCCTCTCGATGTCGACCATCTTCCTCGCATACACGACCGCCAGCATCGCGCAGGTGTTCTTCATCACCGCAGCGACGTTCCTGGCGATGAGCCTCTGGGGCTACACGACGAAGAAAGATCTCACCGGCTTCGGCTCATTCCTGTTCATGGGCTTGATCGGCATCATCATCGCCTCGCTGGTCAACTTCTTCGTGCAATCGGCTGCGCTGCAATTCGCGGTCTCGGTGATCGGCGTGCTGGTCTTCACCGGCCTCACCGCGTACGACACGCAACAGATCAAAGAGATGTACTTCGAAGGCGACAGTACCGCGATCGCCGGCAAGAAGTCGATCATGGGCGCGCTGCGCCTCTATCTCGACTTCATCAACCTCTTCCTCATGCTGATGCAGCTGATGGGGAACCGCCGCAACTGATCGGCGCTGCTTCGAACGACAAAGGCCCGGCGCGAAAGCGACCGGGCCTTTTTCTTTTGTGCGCCTTGTCCTTTGCGTGCGGGCGCGCGCTCTAGGCTTTGCCGTAGACCGGAATCACCGCGCCGCTGGTGACGCGATTGCTCGGCGCGGCGAGGTTGCAGATGATCGAGGCGACCTCAGCCGGCTTCGGCCAGCCCGAATGGTCGGCGCGCGGCATCGCCTGGCGATTGGCTTCGGTGTCGAGCGTCGAGGGCGCGATCGCGTTGACGAGGATGTCTTCCTTGATCAGCTCGGCGGCGAGCGCCTGGGTCAGCGCCGCAACACCCGCCTTGCTGACGGTGTAGCCAGTCGCGCCCGCGCCCGAGCGCGGATCGAGCGCCGGCCGCGCGGCGATGTTGACGATGCGGCCGCCGCCGCCGGCTTTGCGAATCGCCGCCACCGCCGCCGCGCAGCAGAGATAGCAGCTGAGCAGATTGTTGCGCACCATGCCCATCAACTCCGCCTCGTCGGTCTCGGCGATCGGCCAGGCGGCGTAGCCGCCGGCGAGGTGGATCGAGGCCCAGAGCTTCGGTACGCCGTCATAGATCCGCTTCACCACCATCTGCGAGGCGAGATTGGCGCTGCCGATCAGCTTGACGCGCGGATGCGTGCGATGCGGGAAATGCTGTTCCTCCGCATCAATGAAGTAAGGCACATGGCAGGTCGCGCCGCTCGCCAGCAGCTCGCCGACGACCGCGGTGCCGAGGGCGCCGGTGCCGCCGGTCACGACCACGTGACGTTCGCGAAAATCAGCCACGACGCATCCCCCCTTGCCTCGCGTTCCGCATCATCAAAAATCCGAGCAGCGGCCGTTGATCTCCCAATCGCCATAGCGCGTCGGCTCGGGGCCTTTCGGGCCGCCGATCTCGCGCTCGGCCGTTTGATTGAGACGGGCGGGGGGCGCCGGCTTCGGCGCGGGCTTGGTATCGCTGCTCGGCTTGGGATCGGTTTTGTGCTCAGACATGCGCATAATATGGCGTCCCCGCGCAAGCCGTGCCAGAGCCTCGCTTGCGAGCGCATGAGCGCGCCCCTATAGCGCCACTCATGGTTCATCTTGATGCACCCCTAGAGGGCGCCGCCACCGAATGTGCGCGCTGCGGCAAGCCGACCGCGCTGTGCGTTTGCGCCGGCATCGAGCCGATCGACAATCGTATCGCGCTCTTGATCCTGCAGCATCCGCAAGAGCAGGACCGCGAGCTCGGCACGGCGCGTCTGACCACGCTGCATCTGAAGCGCGCGACGATGAAAACCGGATTGAGCTGGCCGAGCCTGGCGAAAGCGCTTGGCCGCGAGGTCAATCCGAAACGCTGGGCCGTGCTTTATCTCGGCGCGGCCAGCGCCGCGACATTGCCGAAAGATCGCGAGCTCACGCTGATCGACGGCAAAGGCAAGCCGCTGCCCGAGCAAGAGCGCGCGCTCGCGGAGATCGACGGCATCATCGTCCTTGATGGCAGCTGGAGTCAGGCGAAGACGCTGTGGTGGCGCAATCCCTGGGTCTTGAAATGCCGCCGGCTCGCGCTCAATCCGAAGCAGCCGTCGCGCTACGGCAAATTGCGCCGCGAGCCGCGGCGGGAAGGCTTGTCGACATTGGAAGCGGCGGCGCTGGCGCTGGCGCGGCTCGGCAATCAGCCCGAAATCGAGAGCGCGCTTGGCTTGAGCTTCACGCGACTTCTCAGCGCATATCGCTCAGTTCATACACAGTCAAAATGACCGAACTGGGGCTGTTTTCCGGCCAAACTAAGATCGCCCCGCGCGTATTGAAGCGCCAAGTTCCAAGCGCCAGTTTATGACGATGCCGAGTTTGTCTGCTGTCAGAGGCACCTCTAGTTCCGTTTCGGCGCGCGGCGCGGCGCTCGATCTGATCGGCGCGGTCTTGCGACAAAAACATCCGCTCGATGAAGCGATCGACGATCATCCCGCGATGTCGGAACTGCCAGCGCGCGATCGCGCTTTCGCGCGGCTCCTCGTCGCGACCGTGCTGCGCCGCCTGGGACAGATCGATGCGCTGATCGAGCATTGCCTCGAGAAGCCGCTGCCGGCGCGCGCCGCCGCGACGCAGGATCTGTTGCGCCTCGGCTTGGCGCAGCTCCTGTTCTTGCGAACGCCGCCGCATGCCGCGGTCGCGACGTCCGTCGATCTCGCCGAGGCGCGCGGTTTCCTTTCCTATAAGGGACTCGTCAACGCGGTGCTCCGCCGCTTGAGCCAGGAAGGCGCGGCGCTGATCGCGAGCCAGGACGAAGCGCGGCTCAACGTGCCGTCCTGGCTGTGGCGCAATTGGTGCGAGGCTTACGGCGAGTCGACGACGCGCGCGATCGCGATGGCGCATCTGCACGAAGCGCCGCTCGACATCTCGGTGCGCAGCGATCCCGAGCGCTGGCGCGAGCGGCTCGACGCGATCTTGCTCCCGACCGGCACCTTGCGCCGCCAGGCCGGCGGACCGATCGCCAATCTGCCGGGCTACGACGAAGCCGCATGGTGGGTGCAGGACGCCGCCGCGGCGCTGCCGGCAAAGCTCTTCGGCGCGTTGAGCGGCGAGACCGTGTTCGATCTCTGCGCCGCGCCCGGCGGCAAGACCGCGCAGCTCGCCGCCGCCGGCGCGCATGTCATCGCCCTCGATCGCTCGCCGCGCCGCATCGAGCGGCTGAACGCCAATCTCACGCGGCTGCATCTCAATGCCGAGACGCATGTCGCCGACGCGATCCAGTGGCGGCCGCAACAGCCGGCGAAATACATCCTGCTCGATGCGCCGTGCACCGCGACCGGCGCCATTCGCCGCCATCCCGACGTGCCGCATCTCAAGACGCCGGAAGACGTGACCCGGCTTGCCTCGGTGCAGGAGCGCTTGCTCAATTCCGCGGTCGACATGCTCGGCCCTGGCGGCATGCTGGTCTATTGCACCTGCTCGCTCGAGGCGCAGGAAGGCAAGCAGCAGGTCGAGAAGCTTTTGGCGCGCGGCGCGCCCGTCAAGCGCGTGCCGATCGACGCCGCCGAGATCGGCGGCCTCAAGGAGTGCGTCAGCGCCGAGGGCGATGTGCGTACCCTGCCTTGTCACCTCGCCGAGCTCGACGGGCTGGACGGCTTCTTTGCCGCGCGGCTAGTGCGCAACTGACTTGCAGTTGCGGGGCGGTTTGCCGCCTTGACAGAACGGACCGTCCGGTGGCTTGCTCGCCGCCATGCGCAACGAAGAACCCCTGATCGAATGGCCGAAAGAAGGCCCGACCCGTGCGCCCTATCGGGTGATGCACGACCCTGACATCTACCGCCTGGAGATGGAGCGCATCTTCCGCGGCCCGACCTGGCATTATCTCTGCCTCGACGTCGAGATCCCCAATCCCGGCGACTACCGGACCACCTTCATCGGCGAGACCCCGATCATTGTCGTGCGCGACGAGGGCGGCGGGATCAACGCGATGGTCAATCGCTGCGCCCATAAAGGGGCGATGCTGTGCATCGACCCGTGCGGCACGAAGAAGGAATTCGCCTGCGTCTACCACGCCTGGACTTACGATCTCAAAGGCAATCTGACCTCGATCGCCTTCCAGCGCGGCCTCGCCGGCGCCGGCGGCATGCCGCCCGATTTCGACATGAAGCAGCGCGGCCTCGAGCGCGTGCGGGTCGAAAATTTTTGCGGCATGGTTTTCGGCACATTTAGCGACAGTGTCGAAAACGTCGAGACCTATCTCGGACCCGAGATGAGCGCGCATGTGCGGCGGATCTTCAACCGACCGATCGAGGTGATCGGCTATTCCCACCAGGTGCTTCCCAACAACTGGAAGCTCTATATGGAGAATTCGCGCGATCCTTATCACGCGACCATTCTCCACGCCTTCTACGCGACCTTTAAGCTCAACCGCCTGTCTATGCTCGGCGGCGTGTCGCTCGGCCATGACGGCTGGCACAATCTGCTCTATTCGGCGGCCGCCCGCGATATTCAAAAGGACAACTACCAGGGCAAGGGCCTGCGCTCGGTCATCGAGGATGTCGGGCTCGCCGACAGCTCGTTCCTGACGCGGCTCCAGGAATTCGACGACGGCATCACGGTCGCCATTCAATCGATCTTCCCGACCTGCAACACGCAGCAGATCTACAACACGCTGGCGATCCGCCAGACCGTGCCGCTCGGCCTCGACCGTTCGGAATTGCACGTTACCTGCTTCGGCTACAAGGACGACGACGCCGAGTTGCGGCGCATGCGTACGCTGCAAGCCAATCTGATCGGACCTGCCGGCTACGTGTCGATGGAAGACGGCTCGGTCGGCGGTTATGTCCAGCGCGGCACCGCCGGCGCGCGGGCCGATGAAACCGCAGTGATGGAAATGGGCGGGCGCGACATCAAGCAATCGCCGGGTGTCCGCGCGACCGAAGTCGCGCTGCGCGGTTTCTGGCAGGGCTATCGCGAGCTGATGGGCTTCTGACATGGCTGATGTTTCGGAAGCCGTGCGCCGGCAGATCGAGGCGCTGAACGCGCGCTATGTCCGCGCGATCGATGACGACAAGCTCGAGGAATGGCCGTCGCTGTTCACCGAGCAATGCCTCTATCGCATCACCACGCGCGAGAATTTTGCGCAAGGCCTGCCGATGCCGCTGATGGAATGCGCTAGCCGCGGCATGCTGATCGACCGCGTCACCGGCTATCGCCGCGTCAACATCTACGAGCCGCAGCGCTACACGCATATGCTGTCGGGCCTCGCCATCGATTCCGCCGATGAGGCACGTGTGACGACGCGCCAGAGCTATCTTGTGGTCCGCACGATGGTGACCGGCGAAATGACGATCTTCTCTGCCGGGGTCTATTTCGACAAGATCGCGCTTGGCGCCGACGGCGCGCTGTTCGAGGAGCGCATCGTCGTCCAGGAATCGCGCCGCGTCGACACGCTGCTCGTCATTCCGATCTAGGTCGACCGATGGGGGCGCGATGGCCGAGTCCGATTATCTCACCCTGAGCGAAGCCGAAGCGGCTTTCCTCAAGGCCGCCGTCGATACGATCATCCCCGCCGATGCGTTGTCGCCGTCGGGCAGCGAATGCGGCGTGGTCGATTTCATCGATTGCGAGCTCGCCGGACCTTACGGCGAAGGCGCGCGGCTTTATCGCGACGGGCCGGTCGCCAAGGGCAAGCCGGAACAAGGCTACCAGCTCGACCTGACGCCGCGCGAATTCTTCCGCCAGGGCATTGCCGCGGCCGATGCGTGGACGACGGCGACATTCGGTGCGGCCTTTGCCGCGCTCGATGAAGAGCAGCGACAGGCAGCCTTCACGGAGATCGATCGCGGCACGGCGCAATTCGAGAATTTCGAAGCCGGCGCGTTCTTCGAGGCGCTGTTGCAGATCGTGATGGAAGGCTTCTTTGCCGATCCTTATTACGGCGGCAATCGCGACATGGCGGGATGGAAGATGATCGGCTATCCCGGCCTGCCCGCCGATTATCAACACGCGATGGAGCATTCGCGCGGGCAAAAGCATCGCCCAAAGCCCCGCTCCATCGGCGATTACGCGTGAGAGAGCGTGCGCGCGTCACCCCCCTCCCTAACCCTCCCCCTCAAGGGGGGAGGGAATATCATTGGGTGCAATTCCTGCTCAGCCTCTTCTTCAATCCCCTCCCCCCTTGAGGGGGAGGGTTAGGGAGGGGGGCCGTGACGACAAAGCTCAAGCCCACCGACGCGGTCGTCATCGGTGTCGGCTGGACCGGGAGCATTCTGGCGCGCGAGCTCACCAAGGCCGGCCTCAAGGTCGTCGCGCTGGAGCGCGGCAAGTTCCGCACGCCGGAAGCCGATTTCGCCCTGCCGCATATCCGTGACGAGCTGAAATACGCGGTGCGGCAGGAGCTGATCCTCGATCCGTCGCTCGAGACGCTGACCCTGCGCCACGAGGTGGGCGAGACCGCGCTGCCCTTCCGCCGCTTCGGCGCTTTCATGCCGGGGATGGGGCTGGGCGGCGCCGGCACGATCTGGAACGGCATGACCTGGCGCTTCACGCCGTTCGACCACGCGATGCGCAGCCGCATCGCCGCGCGCTATGGCGCGAAATCCATCGCCGAGGATCTGACCATCGCCGATTGGGCGATGCGTTACGACGAGCTCGAGCCGTATTACGATCGCTTCGAGAAGCTTTGCGGCACGTCGGGTAAAGCGGGAAACCTGCGCGGCGAGATCATCGACGGCGGCAATATCTTCGAGGGGCCGCGGCAAGCGGAATATCCCAACCCGCCGCTGCCGCCCTCGCAGGGCGGCGCGCTCTTCGCCGCCGCCGCCAAGAGCCTCGGCCTTCACCCTTATCCGACGCCTTCGGCCAATCTCAGCCGCGAATATCGCAATCCCGAAGGCGCAGTGCTCAACCCGACGATCTTCTGCGGCCATTGCGATCGCTTCGGCTGCGCCACCAATTCGAAAGCCAGCCCCAATTCGACGATCCTGCCGGTGCTGCTGAACGAGCCGCTGTTCGATCTGCGCTGCAATTCCTGGGTGACGCGGATCGTCTATGACAAAGCCGCGCGCAAGGCGACCGGCGTGCGCTATGTCGACACGGTAAGCGGCGAGGAATACGAGCAGCCCGCCGACCTCGTCCTGCTCTGTGCCTATCCCTTCAGCAACACCAAGCTGCTGCTGATGTCGGGCATCGGCGAGGCTTACGATCCCGCCACCGGCAAAGGCGCGGTCGGCAAGAATTACTGCTATCAGGTCACCGGCCAGGTGCAGGTCTTCCTCGAGAACGAGGAGATCAATCCGTTCATGGCGACCGGCGCCAATGCCATGAATCTCGACGATTTCAACGGCGACAATTTCGATCACGAAGGCTTGGGATTCTTCGGCGGCGCGCTGCTCTTCGCGAGCCCGACGCATGGCCGGCCGATCATGGGCCGGATGACGCCGCCGGGCACGCCGCGTTGGGGCCGCGGCTGGAAGGAGGCGACGGCGAAATGGTACAGCCACGCTTTCACGATCCACGCCTCGGGCGCAAATTTCGCGCATCGGCATAATTATCTCGATCTCGACCCGACCTATCGCGACAAGCTCGGCAATCCGCTGGTACGCATGACCTATAATTTCCGCGACAACGACCGGAAATTATCGAGCTACGTCACCGGCAAGGCGGCCGAGATCGCCCAGGCGATGAAGCCGACGATCATGGGCGCGCCGATGCCGCGGCGCGGCAATTTCAACATCGTGCCCTATCAATCGACGCACAACACCGGCGGCACGATCATGGGCGCCGATCCCAAGACCAGCGTCGTCAATCGCTATCTCCAGAATTGGGATGCCGACAATCTCTTCGTCATCGGCGCCTCGACCTTCCCGCAAAATCCGGCGCCGCCGCCGACCGGCGCCGTCGGCGCGCTGTCTTATTGGGCGGCCGACGCAATCACCAAGCGCTACCTCAAGGCGCCCGGCCGCCTCGTCTGACGGCGCACGCGCGTTCGCGCTTTATTCGATAAAACGGCAAAGTCGAGGCAAACGCGGGTCGCGCGTGCCATCTTTTCGCCAAAACAGGCTCCTAGGATGGCGGGTTAAGAAGGGGCTCCCGACGACAAAAGGGTTGGCGGAATGGAAGACGGCAAGTATTGGCGGTCGCGGGCCTCGGAAATGCGCGAGCGGGCGGCCCATACCAGGGACCCCTTCGTATCGGGCGGCTTTCTCGCCCTCGCCGAACAATACGATCTCCTCGCCCATGACGGCGCGCGGTGGATCGAAGCGGTGGAGCCGCTCGACGACCACGGCCATATCGAAGTCGTCCCCGCAGAGCCGGTCGAGCTTCGCGCGCGGCTGCGCCGCTGAATCATCCTCGCCTGACGTCGATTGAGCTTGCCGCCCCGGCGGCATCATCGATGCGCCAGACACCGCACCGCGCGCCGGCGCGGCGCAGCGTTTCCATAGGCTTGAAATAGGCTGCGAATCGGCCCGGATGGCGCCCGGGCCGCTCTCGCGGTTTCCTTGCCCCGCTTCGCCTTCCCTGTTACCTAGGACGGCATGCAGCAACCGGTCCGCATCGCGCCCTCGATCCTTTCCGCCGATTTCGCGAAGCTCGGCGCGGAAGTGCAGGCGGTCGATTCGGCCGGCGCCGACTACATCCATATCGATGTGATGGACGGGCATTTCGTACCCAATCTGACGATTGGGCCGAACGTGGTGAAGGCGCTGCGGCCGCATTCGAAGCTGACCTTCGACACGCATCTGATGATCGCGCCGGCCGATCCCTATATCGCGGAGTTCGCCGAAGCGGGCGCCGACATCATCACCGTGCATCCCGAGGCCGGGCCGCATCTCCATCGCACCATCCAGCTCATCAAATCGCACGGCAAGAAGGCGGGTGTCGCGCTCAACCCGGCGACGCCGATCGAGCATGTCGATTATGTGCTGAACGACATCGATCTCGTCCTGGTAATGAGCGTCAATCCCGGCTTCGGCGGGCAGAGCTTCATCCCGGAAGCGCTCGCGAAGCTCAAATCGCTGCGCGCGCGCATCGACAAGCTTGGCCGCAAGATCGATCTCGAAGTCGATGGCGGCATCAACGAAGCGACGGCGCGCCAGGCGATCGCGGCCGGCGCCGACGTGCTGGTGGCCGGCACCGCGACCTTCGCCGGCGGCGCCAACGCCTATGCCGGCAACATCCGCCGGCTGCGCGGCCCGGCCGTGCCCGACAAGGCTGGCGGCTCTTAAGCCATGGGCCCCGGTCTGCGCGCGCTCTATCACGGCTCGGCGATTTATCACCTCAGCCTGACCGGGCGCTCGCCGCGCGAATTGGCGCTGAAGCTCGATCCCTGGCCGGGCGATGCGGTGCAGGGCGAGGCGCTCCTCGCCGGCGAGTTCCGCTTCCAGAGCGAGGCCGTGCGCGCGCCGTCGCCGCCCTGGCGTGCCGGCACCAGCGATGAGTTTCGCGCCGATCTGCAGCGCTTCCAATGGCTCGGCGATCTCGCCGCGCTCGGCAGCGAGACAGCGTGGGACGCGGCGCGGCGCTGGACCGCGGAATGGCTGCAGCAATTCGACGTCTATGACCGGCTCGCCTGGCGCGCCGACGTGATCGGCGACCGGCTCTTCGCCTGGCTCGAATATTTCGACCGCCTCGCCATGGACGAAAACCTGCGCGCCGCGCTGCTCAAGAGTCTCGCGCGGCAATCGCGCCATCTCGCGCGCGTCGCGCATCGCGAAGCGCCGGGCCTGCCCCGGCTCGCGGCGCTGCGCGGCCTGATCGCCGCGCTGGCGGCACAGGTGCTCGATCGCGCCCTCGCCCGCGCGCTCGGCCATTTCGCGCGCGAGATCGAGGCGCAGATCCTCGCCGATGGCGGCCATGTCACGCGCAACCCCGAGGCGCAGCTCGGCGCGCTGCGCTATCTCGTCGATGCGCGCGCCGCGCTCGCCGCCTCGCACAACGAGATTCACGGCGCGATCCAGCAGGCGATCGATCGCGCTGCGCCGATGCTGCGCTTCTTCCGCCATGGCGACGGGCGCTTCGCGCTGTTCAACGGCGCCAATGAGGGCGACGGTGCGATCATCGACCGCGTGCTCAACCGCGCCGACGCCAAGGGCCGCGCGCCGGCGACCGCGCCGCATTGCGGCTATGAGCGGCTGCGCGCCGGGCATTCGCTGGTGCTGTTCGATTGCGGCAAGCCGCCGCCGCCCGGGCTCGACGGCGATTACCACGCCGGCGCGCTCGCCTTCGAGATGAGCTATGGCCGCGAGCGGCTGATCGTCAATTGCGGCGCCTATCACGGGCCGAGCGCGGAATGGCGCACGGCTTTGCGCGCGACCGCGGCGCATTCGACCTTGATCGCCGCCGATACCAGCTCGGTCGAGTTCCGCCCCGACGGCAGCGTCGCGCAGGGGCCGCAGGAGGTGACCGCGATGCGCGCCGAGGATGGCGGCGCGCAATGGGTCGCGGCGAGCCATGACGGCTTCAAGAAAAATCTCGGCCTCACCCATGCGCGGCAATTGTTCCTCGCCGCCGATGGCGAGGATCTGCGCGGCGAGGATCGCCTGACCGGCCGCTCCGGCCAGGGTTTCGCCATCCGCTTCCATCTTCACCCGAGCGTGCAGGCGTCGCTGACCCAGGACGGCAACGCCGTGCTGCTGCGCCTGCCGGGCGGCGCGGGCTGGCGGCTGCGGATGCAAGGCGCGGTGCTGAGCATCGCCGAGAGCATCTATGTCGGCGCCGGCGGCACCAAGAAAACCCGACAGATCGTGCTCGACGGTCATGTCGGCAGCAACGGCGCCATCGTCAAATGGGCGCTGCGCCGCGAAGCGAAGAAGACGAATGAGGACACGCAGCCGTCGCTGGCCGAGGATTTATGAGCGCCCCGCGCGGCGACGCGAGGGCTCAGCTTGATCGGCCGTCGCGGCGACAGATCCTGCGCGGCGGCGCGGCGTTGGCGGGCACCGCGACGCTCCCTGGACTGATCG
>Ga0335085_10002210_pt1 | contig 37151 bp, 37 predicted proteins | sample Lox_Sample_45_FD_206712 | JGI IMG/M metagenome (GOLD analysis project Ga0335085, IMG submission 206712) | Soil microbial communities from Loxahatchee National Wildlife Refuge, Florida, United States - Lox_Sample_4.5 | ecosystem: Environmental > Terrestrial > Soil > Wetlands | place: USA...
CCGCCCCTCAGCAAAGGGATGCACATCCACCCCGAGTCCCACCCGCGGCAACCTATCCACGGCAGAACCCTACCGGCGCCGTCCCTGGAGACGGCGATGGGCCGCCCAGACCATTTCCTCGCGGCCTTCCGAAGGAGTGCCGCGAGAAATCGGCCCGGGCGGCCCAGCCACCGCCAAGCTTTTGACTTGAGAAGATCCCTAGCTGGTAAGGACCTCGTCCAGGAGCGCCTCGGCCTTGTCCTCGTTGGTCTTCTCCGCGAGTGCGAGCTCACTGACGAGGATCTGCCTGGCCTTCGCCAGCATCCGCTTCTCGCCGGCGGAAAGCCCGCGCTCCTTGTCCCTGCGCCAAAGGTCCCTGACTACCTCGGCGACCTTGTTCACGTCACCGGAGGCAAGCTTCTCCAGGTTGGCCTTGTACCGACGCGACCAGTTCGTGGGCTCCTCGGTGTGCGGTGCGCGGAGCACCTCGAACACTCGCTCAAGCCCTTCAGCGCCTACCACGTCCCGCACACCGACGAGTTCCGCGTTGTCCGCGGGGACTCGCACGGTAAGGTCGCCCTTGTCGACCTTCAGGACCAGATAGGTCTTCTCCTCGCCCTTGATGGTACGGCTCTCAACGGCTTCGATGCGAGCAGCCCCATGGTGGGGGTAAACGACGGTATCGCCGACCTTAAAAGACATCTGGCAAGTACCCCTTCCGCTGAAGGCTATCTTACCACGGCCTAGACCACCGATAAAATGCCCTTGCCGGCAAATATGCAGGTCAATACGCCAATTTCGAGCACACGCAAGTATGCTCAACAGGCATCTACGACGGTTGGCACGGCCGACGACGCACCCTTAACCGGCTGCACTGCCACCGCGCTGACCCGCCGCCAAGGCCCCGGTCCCGGTGCGTCGTCGCTGACGATAGATACCTAGTCTACCTGAGGGATGCGGTGGAGCTCCGGAAATCACCCGGCACGGGTGCCCGCGCACGCCGGGCGGGCTCATACTTGACTGAAAGGGTCAGTGGCTACGGCCACCGCCAGAAGAGGTGCCAGTGAGCTTCGCCAGTGAACCGGGGCGGGATGACGGCAACCTGCCCCCGGTGAACATCGTGGTTCCCGACGACGCGCGGGAACTCGATCGCGACGTGCTCGCTTACCATCGCGAACAGCGTGCGCGGCGGCGACGGCAGCGGGCGCTGCGGTTCTTCCGGCCGTTCCGGGTGCGGGACGGCGGGCAGGCTGCGATCATTCCGCTCATCGCGGCCTGCCTCGCGATCTCCCTGGTCGGCGGAGCGCTGCTGTCGGTGCTGACGATGAGCCCCGCGCTGGCGCCCACGGTCAGCGGCCGCCGCTCGGCGACCCCGTCGGCGGCACCGCCCGCCACCCTGAAGACGCTGCCCGCGGGCGACATTCAGCTCGACGGCCGGACCGCGCCTGTGCGGTCGCTGGTGAGCTCGGTGATCGCGCTCATCCCGGCCGGCTGCGGCTGCGACGCGCAGTTGAGCCGCCTCTTCCGGCAGGCGGTCGCGGCGCACGTCCGCCGCGTGTACTTCGCGGGGACCGGGCGGGTGGCCGCCGAGCTGACCGGCTACGCCCGCAAAGACGGCAACGGCGAGGCGGTGGCAGCGGTGGACAAGGGCAACGTGCTCGGTGCCGCCTATCACCCGGGCACTCAGCTGACCGTGCTGCTTGTCTACAAGGACGCCACCGCCAGGGTTTACCGCAGCCTTTCCGGCAGCTTCCAGCTCAAGCCGGCGATGGGGGAACTGACCCAGGCCGGCGCTGCTTCGGGCCCGGCGGATTCGCCCGCCAGCTGACCCGGCCGCGACGCCTGACCCCGGAAAGCCAGCCCCCGCGTATCGGTCATTCCGTGGACCGATACGATTTCTACCGCCTGTAGTGGACAGCTAAATGGGAGGCATCCGCCGTGATCCGCGAAAGCTCACGGAAGACCGCAGCCGGCCGCCTGCTTTTCGGTGCTGGCGTCCTGGCCTTGCTGATTCCGGCCGTCGCCGGCTGCGAAGCCGGGAGCGACGCCCCGACGCTGCAGTTCCACTCCGCGTCCTCGGGAGCGCACGCCGTCCAGGACGACATCACGATCACGAACGTGTTCGTGCTCGGCGCGCCACGCGACTCGTCGCTGCCGTCCGGCTCGTCGGCCGGCCTGTTCCTTTCGCTGTACAACGGCGGAAACAGCTCAGACAAGCTGGAGAGCATCACGGCGCCGGGCACGGCCGCGAGCGTCTCGCTGCCCGGCGGCGCTGTCGCGCTCCCCGCGGACGCGTCTCCGGTCAACCTGACCGGGCCGCAGCCCGAGGTTGTGCTCAACAACCTGAAGACGACGCTCACCGGCGGCTCGAACATCACGCTGTTCCTGCAGTTCCAGCACGCGGGCCAGGTGCGGCTCGTGGTTCCGGTGATGGCCCAGTCCTACTACTTCCAGACCTACTCGCAGGCGCCGAGCACGGCGCCCGCCGCGCCGGCCGCCTCGGCGACGGCTAGCGCGTCGCCGGCCAGCAGCTGACGGGCACAGACAGCGAAACGCCGCGGCCCCCGCACCAGGCTGACCTGGTGCGGGGGCCGCTGCGTCTGACGGGACTGCCGGCGCCTGACCTCAGCCCGCCGATTCGAACTTGTAGCCGAGTCCGCGCACGGTCACGATGTGCCGCGGCTTGGCGGGGTCGGTCTCGATCTTGGCGCGCAGCCGCTTGATGTGCACGTCGAGGGTCTTGGTGTCGCCCACGTAGTCGGCGCCCCACACCCGGTCGATGAGCTGCATCCTGGTCAGCACCCGGTCGGCGTTGCGCAGCAGCACCTGGAGTAGCTCGAACTCCTTGAGCGGCAGCTGAACCTGGTCACCGCGAACGCTGACGACGTGACGCTCCACGTCCATGCGCACCGGCCCCGCCTCGAGCGTGGCGTCCGCGACCTCCTCGACGTCACCGCGCCGCCTGAGCACGGCCCGCATCCGGGCCACGAGCTCCCTGGACGAGAACGGCTTGGTGACGTAGTCGTCGGCGCCGAGTTCGAGGCCGACCACCTTGTCGATCTCGCTGTCCTTGGCGGTCAGCATGATCACGGGCACGCTTGAACGCTCGCGCAGCGAGCGGCACACCTCGCTCCCCGGCAGGCCGGGCAGCATCAGGTCAAGGAGCACCAGGTCGGCACCGGTACGTTCGAAGGTGTCGAGCGCGTCCGGGCCCGTCGCGCAGACGGCGACCTCGAATCCCTCCTTGCGGAGCATGTAAGAGATCGCGTCGCTGAACGATTCCTCGTCCTCGACCACGAGCACGCGTGTCACTGAACTCCCCTCCTGAGGGGTCGGGCGGATGGGCGGGATCGGGTGGGGGATGGGCGGGATCGGGCGGGGAATGGGCGGGAACGGGCGGGGAATGGGCGGGATCGGGCGGGGAATGGGCGGGATCGGGCGGGGAATGGGCGGGATCGGGCGGGGAATGGGCGGGATCGGGCGGGAAAGAAATTAGGCGCGCGTCCGACCGGCGCTAGAGCCGTCATTGTCGCTCCGCAGTGGTAGCCACAGGGTGAAGGTAGAGCCCGCGCCCTCCACGCTCCGCACGGTGACGTGGCCGCCATGGGCGACCGTCACGTGCTTCACGATGGCGAGCCCGAGGCCGGTGCCGCCGGTGGCCCGCGAGCGGGCCGGGTCGACGCGGTAGAAGCGCTCGAAGATCCGTTCCAGGTCACGTTCGGGTATGCCGATGCCCTGATCCGTCACGCTGATCTCGACGCCGCCGTCACCAGGCTTCTTCACGCACACGACGACCCGTGTGCGTTCCGGGCTGTACACGACGGCGTTCTCGAGCAGGTTCCTGACCGCGGTCACCAGCAGGTCTTCCTCGCCGAGGACGCTCAGCCCGCGGACGCCAATCGAGGCGAGGGTGATGCCGCGGGCGTTCGCCTTCATCCGGCACCGGTCGAGTGCCTCGGCGACCACCGCGTCGATGGGAACGGGCACCGGGTCGGGCACCGGCTCCGCGGCCTGAATCCTGGACAGCGTGATCAGGTCCTGCACCAGGAAGGTGAGCCGCGCCGCCTCCTGCCGCATCCGGCCCGCGAACCTGCGCACGGCCTCCGCGTCGTCGGCCGCGTCCTCGATCGTCTCCGCGAGCAGGGCGAGCGCCCCCACCGGAGTCTTAAGCTCGTGGCTCACGTTGGCGACGAAGTCCCTGCGGACCTCTTCCACCCGGTGCCGGTCGGTCTGGTCCTCCGCGAGCACCAGGACGAGCCCGCCGCCGCCGACAGTCCCGGACAGCGGGGCGACCCGGACCGCGAAGGTGGTGGTGCGCCCGCCAAAGCGGGGCACCGGCACCTCGAACTCGGCCTCGCGGATCTCCCCGTCCCTGCGTACCTGCCTGGCCAGCGCGGCGAGCTCGCTCACCATGAGCCGGTCACCCTTGACGATGCCGAAGGCGCGAGCCGCGGCGCTCGCCCGGAGCACCCGGTCTTCGCTGTCGACGACAACGGCGGAGGAGGAAAGTACGGAAAGGACTGACGCGATACCAGGAGGCAGCTTTGCTGGCTGCTGCGCGGCCCTAAGCCGAGCGCTTCTCGGCTGCCGCACTCCGTTCCCCGCGCGGGTCCTTATCGCCATACCACGTGCCTTGCCTGCGGGGATTTACCTCTCGGCGGTGGCGCGCACGGGTGTGACCAGTCCATACTCACGTATCTGATGGTATGCGGACCTTCCGGGGCGTCCACAATCGGCAGGTTGTCGGAAATTTCACTCTTTTCGCGATGTTCACCTTGCCGACCATTCCCGGCTACCTTCGAGGCGCGGTCCATTTACCTTGTCTCCGATTTCAGCGACCCTGGTTCTTCACGGCCTCTGCGGCGGCTTTGGCCGCCTCCGGGTCGAGGTACCTGCCGCCGGGCACCCGGGGCGCGAAGGCATCGTCGAGGTCATAGAGCAGCGGTATGCCGGTCGGGATGTTCAGCTCGGCGATCGCCGCGTCGCTGATCCCGTCCAGGTGCTTGACGAGGGCGCGCAGCGAGTTGCCGTGCGCGACAACGAGCACGGTAAGGCCGGCCGCGAGGTCGGGAATGATGGCGTCGTACCAGTAGGGCAGCATCCGCACCACGACATCGGCAAGGCACTCGGTGCGCGGCATGAGCTCGGGCGGCAGCGTCGCGTACCGCGGGTCGCCCACCTGGGAAAGCGGGTCGTCGTCGGCAAGCGGCGGCGGCGGCACGTCATAAGACCTGCGCCAGATCATGAACTGCTCGTCGCCGAATTCCTCGCGCGTCTGGGCCTTGTCCTTGCCCTGGAGCGCGCCGTAGTGGCGCTCGTTCAGCCGCCACGAGCGGCTGACGGGGAGCCAGCTCAGGCCGGCCGCCTCGAGGGCGCCGTTCGCGGTCGAGATCGCCCGGGTAAGCACCGACGTGTGCACGATGTCGGGCCGCAGCCCCGCCTCGAGCAGCATCCGGCCAGCCGCCGCGGCTTCCTGACGGCCCTTCTCCGCGAGCCCGACGTCTACCCAGCCGGTAAACAGCCCCTTGGAGTTCCATTCACTTTCACCATGACGCAGCAGCACGAGGGTTCCCATGCGGGCCAGCCTAGCTGGCGGTCTCCTGGTGCCCATAGCGTGTCCGCCAGTATCGGCCATCTGCGCGGGAACACGAACAACCCCGGCGCGGTTGGTTACATCTGTGTCCAGCCTGCCGAATGGCCTTCCGCAACGGGTCGCAACGCTCAGCGTCCACACCTCTCCGCTCGACCAGCCGGGCACGGGCGACGCCGGCGGCATGAACGTTTACGTAGTGCAGGTCGCCAAGCGACTGGCCGCTCGCGGTACTGAGGTGGAGATCTTCACCCGTGCCGTGTGCCGGGACACACCGCCGATCGAGGAGATCGCCCCTGGCGTCCTGGTCCGCAGCGTCGCGGCCGGCCCGTACGAAGAGCTGGACAAGCAGGAGCTGCCCGGCCAGGTCTGCCAGTTCACCCTCGAGGTGCTGCGCGCGGAAGCGGCGTCGGAGCCCGGCCGGTATGACCTGCTGCATGCGCATTACTGGCTGTCTGGCAAGGTCGGCACGGCGGTAAAGGAACGCTGGGGCGTCCCGCTCGTGCAGTCCATGCACACCCTGGGCATGGTGAAGAACGCCGCACTGGCCAACGGCGACGCCGCCGAGCCCGACGAGCGGATCCGCGGCGAACTTGAGGTAGTGGCGGCGGCGGACCGGCTGATCGCCAACACGGCCGAGGAGGCGCGGCAGCTGACTGGCCTGTACGGCGCGGACCCGGCCAAGGTGCACACCGTCAACCCGGGCGCGGACCTGAGCGTATTCACACCGGGCGGTCCGCGTGGCAAGGCGGAGGCACGCCGCAGGCTCGGCATCGCCGCGGACGCGGCGGTGCTTCTTTTCGTTGGCCGGGTGCAGCCGCTGAAGGGACCGGACGTCGTGCTCAGGGCGGCGGCGCGGCTGCTCGAGATGGATCCCGGGCTCAGGAGCACCCTCCAGGTCGTCCTGGTCGGCGGCCCGAGCGGCCGTCAGGAACGGGCCGACCCGGACCGGATGCGCGAGCTGGCCGCGCACCTGGGGATCGCGGACATCGTCCGCTTCGAGCCGCCATGCCCGCAGGATGAGCTCGCCGACTGGTATCGCGCGGCGACCGTCATGCTCGCCCCCTCGCACTCGGAGTCGTTCGGACTCGTCGCGCTCGAGGCGCAGGCCTGCGGCACCCCCGTGGTGGCGGCAAGCGTCGGCGGGCTGCGGACCGTTGTCAGGGACGGGAATTCCGGCGTGCTCGTCGACGGCCACGATCCTGGCGACTGGGCTCGCGTGCTGCGGCGACTCATCGGGGCACCACAGCGGCTTCATGAGCTCTCGGCTGGCGCGCTGCGACACGCGTCGGCCTTCGGCTGGTCCGCGACCGTGGACCGACTGGTCGGGGTGTATACCGGTGCCATGGATGAGGTAGCCACGCGAGTCGGGGCGTAACCCCCATGGCGGCCGACGAAGCTTCCGCCTGTGACGCCGTCCAGGCAGCCCTCGACTCACTTGGCCTGTCCTATGAGCGTCCAGAGCCTGCCGCCTTCCTGGTCCGCCTGGAGGGTCAGCACAAGCTCGCCACCATGACCTGGCTCATCGCCGGGCAGCACAGCCTCCAGGTCGAGGCCTTCTTCTGCCGGCAGCCGGACGAGAACCACGCGGGCTTCTACCGGTTCCTGCTCGAGCGCAACGCGCGGATGTACGGGGTGCACTTCGCACTCGACAGGACTGGCGACGTCTACCTGACCGGCCGCCTGCCGCTCTCCGCGGCGACTGAGACCGAGATCGATACGCTGCTCGGCTGCGTGCTCACCTACTCCGACGAGACGTTCAATGAGGCGCTTCGCATCGGTTTCGCTTCCGCCATCATGCGAGAATGGGCCTGGCGGGAAAAAAGGGGTGAGAGTCTCGCGAACTTGCGGCCCTTCGCGTCCCTTGTCTCCCGGGAAGACGATCCCCGTTCCGCGTCGGATGCCATCAAGGCCGATGGCCAGGCAGACGCGAGCGATGAGAAGAGTCCGGCGTGACAACGATGGACAAGGCCGCACTTCACGTACACCTGCACACCATTGGCGTGCACACGCTGCTTTGTGTCTTCTTCGCGCTGCTCACCGCGGGCAGCAACGCCTGTGCCGCGGTCCTTCAGCGCAAGGCGGCGGCCCAGGTGCCGCCCGACCGGTCTATGCACGTGTCGCTGATCGCCGACCTGGTCAGGCGCCGCGTCTGGCTCGCGGGCATCGGCATGGTCATCGTCGCCGCCGTCGCCCAGGCGGCGGCGCTCGCGACGGGGCCCATTGCCCTCGTGCAGCCGATCTTCATCATCGAACTGCCGCTCACCCTCGTGCTCGCGGCCCTCGCCTACCACAACCGCCGCGCCCTGAGGCGACTGCCGTGGGCGGCCATCGGCACGGTGACGATCGCGCTCGGCGCCGGCCTCGCCATCGCCCAGCCGAGCGGCGCGATCGATTCCGCGCAGGACACGAGCTGGATGATCGCGCTCATCGTCACCGCCGCCTTCGAGGCGGTGCTGATCGGCGTGGCCACCGGCGTGCGCGGCGAAGTGCGTGCCGCCCTGCTCGGCCTGGCCGCCGCCTGCGGTTACGCGCTGACCGCCGCGCTGATGAAGAATGCGATGTCCGACCTCGACCAAGGGGCTGTGGAGTTCTTCACAAGCTGGCACATCTACGCCGTCGCCGCGGCGGGCGTCGGGTCGCTGTTCCTGCTGCAGAACGCGCTCCAGGCGGGCAGCCTGGTGGCCTCGCAGCCGATGCTCACCGTCGGGGACGCGCTGATCAGCATCAGCTACGGCGTGACGCTCTTCAGCGAGCAGCTGCGCGTGGGCTGGTGGCTGATCCCGGAGATCGTCGCGCTGGCCTGCATCATCGTGGGCTGCGTGCAGATCGCGAAGTCGCCGCTTGCCGCAGAGGCCTCAGGACTGGTCACGGAAACGGCCTCGCCGGTACTCTAGTTGTGTGAACAGGCTTGGCGATCTTGAGCGTGCCATCATGGAAGTCCTCTGGCAGACTGATTCCTCGCTTACGGTAAGACAAGTCAGCAACGGGCTCAGCCAGAGCCTGGCTCACACCACCGTCATGACAGTGCTCGACCGGCTGGCGAAAAAGGGCTTCGCGCGCAGGGAACGGGACGGCCGCGCCTGGCGGTACCGCCCCGCCGCTACCCGCGAGGCCTATGTGGCAGAGTTGATGCTGACCGCGCTCGCGCAGACCGGAGACAGGGACGCCGCCCTCGCGAGGTTCGCGCAGAGTGTTTCCGGGGCAGAGGCGGAGATTCTCCGGGACGCCCTGTCGGGCCTTGAGCGGGAGCACCAGGTGAACGAGACCGAAGGAGACATCGGGGGCGGATTATGGGGGCACTGGCCGACGCGGTACTTCTGGCCGCGGTCGCCGTGGGAAGCGTGCGATGCGCGCGCGGCATGCTGCGCGCAAGCTGGCCGCGCCGATCCCCGGCGGCCGCGATTTTGCTGTGGCAGGCCCTGGGCCTGGCCGGCGGCCTCGCCGCGGTCGGCGCGCTGCTCGCGATCGGCGTGAGCGGCCAGGAGATGCGCCAGGGAGTTGTCGGCGGCCTGGCCTCGCTGGCCAGGCGGCTCGACGACGGTCAGCTTGTCGCGCCCCATCAGCCGCTCGCTCTCACCTGCATCCGGCTCGCCGCGCTCGTCGCCGGATTCGCCCTGTTCACCGCCCTCTGCGGAGTTCTGGTGATGGCATTCGCCGATGCCGTGGCCGCCCGGCGGCGGCAGCGGGAACTCCTGGCCTTGCTCGCGCACGGCGATCCCAAGGTGCCAGGCGCACTGGTGATCGACTATCCGGCCGCGGCCGCCTACTGCCTGCCGGGCATCCGTTCGCAGATCGTGGTGAGCGTCGGCACGCTTGACCTGCTCGCCCCTGCCGAACTGGCCGCGGTACTCGCGCACGAGCGCGCCCACCTGCGGGCCAGGCATGACCTGGTGCTGATCCCGTTCACGTCACTGCGCCGCGCGCTGCCGAAGTCCCGGGTGATCGCACAGGCCTACCGGACGGTCGCACTGCTCGTCGAGATGATGGCCGACGACCGCGCCCTGCGCGTCCGCGGCCTGCTGGCACGGGAACTCGCCACCGCACTGCTCCGCTTCGGCACCGCGGGAAGCGACGGCGCACCGGCGGGAGCGCTTGCCGCCGCCGAGGGCGAGTTGACCGCCAGGGTCAACCGGCTGCTCGCACCGCAGCCGCCGCTGCCGCGCGCCGCCCAGGCGAGCGTCGTCCTTGCGGCGGCCGTCCTGGTGGCTATGCCCCTCCTGCTGCTGCTGGTTATCCCCTAGCGGGGTTACCAGGGGCCGTACGGGCCAGAAGAGGAAGAGCGGTTGCCGCGCTTGCTGTACTCACGGACCTTAGGCCGGACGCCGGCCAGGTAGACCGCCGCGGCGACGAACGCGAGGACCGACAGGAAGCCGATGGCGCCGCCGTAGGCGGCCGAGTACAGCCCGATCACGAAGGCCACGCCCAGGATGATCAGCCAGATCGGCTTGGTCAGCCGTCCCGCCGCGTTGTCGCTCATGGTCGCCGCGGCCGCGAACGCTGCCTTGGGCCTCATGATCGCGTCGACGAAGGCCCATGCCTCCACGACGAACGCCGCGACGGCGAGCGCTACGAAGAAGTAGTTGAGCGGGCCGTACACCCCGCTGCCGAGTATCGAGACCACGGAACTAACTTACCTCCCTGCGGCGGTTATGCGGGATCCGTGCCAGAAGGCTGGGCCGTGCTCTCCGATCAGGTGTCCTCGCCCGCGGCCTGCGGCCGCTCCGGCGCAGGCGTGTCCCTGACGACCGCCACGACCTCGGCGGAGTGCGAGTTGCGGCTCTCCCTGCGGAAGGACTCGTAGATCTCGATAAGTACCTGCTTCTGGCGCTCGGTGAGCTGCGGGTCGGTGAGCAGGGCCGAGCGGACACCGGAGTCGCCCGGGCGGTCTTCGAGAATGCCCGCCTGCACGTAGAGGGCCTCGGCGGAGATGCGCAGCCCCTTGGCGATCTGCTGCAGGATCTCCGCGCTTGGCTTGCGCAGCCCGCGCTCGATCTGGCTCAGGTAGGGGTTGGAGACACCGGCCTGGTCGGCTAGCTGGCGCAGCGAGATCTTCGCCTGCTCGCGTTGCTGCCTGATGTACTCGCCGATGCTGTTCATGTTCGCCATGATCACCATGCTAGCTCGCCTGCTTGCAATTGCAAATGCTCTGCAAGCAGTACCCGGGTCAGATGACGGGGACCGATGAAAGGTGCGTTCTGGCGAAGGTAAGCGTCTCCGCGAGGTCGGCGAGCCTGTCCTCCGCCGTCGCGGCGCGCCGCGTGTTCACCTCGGCGACCACCATGCCGCGGTAGCCGGTGGCGGCGACGCCGCGCAGCAGTTCGGCGCACGGCTGCTTCCCGCGCCCTGGGACAAGATGCTCGTCGGGAACCGGGCCGCTCGACACGCCGGTGCCGTCCGCCAGGTGGATGTGCGAAAGCCTGGCGCCGAGGTCGTTGGCCATCTCGATGGCGTCGGACGCGCTCGCTGCGGTGTGCGACAGGTCAAGTGTGACGTTGGGCACGTCGAGCCTGACCGGATCCCAGTGCGGCGCGTATCCGGATACCTCGGTGGCACCGGCACGGATGGGAAACATGTTCTCCACCGCGAAGATGACGTCGGTCTCTTCCGCCATCCGCCTGATGCCCTCCTCGAAGCCGCGGGTGTAGTCCCGCTGCCAGCGGAAGGGCGGGTGCACGACGACCGTCTTCGCGGCGAGCCGCTCGGCGAGTTCCTTGGCGCGCACCAGCTTCGCCCACGGCTCGCGTCCCCAGACAAGCTGGGTGAGCAGCAGGCCGGGCGCGTGCACCGCGAGGACAGGCACCTGGTGATAGTCGACGAGTCTGGCCAGGGCATCCCCCGACTGGCTCACCGGGTCGGTGTAGACCATCACCTCGAGCCCGTCATAGCCGAGCCGGGCCGCGGCGGCGAACGCGTCAGTGGTCCGCTCCGGATAGACGGACGAGGTGGAGAGCACGACGGGAATCGCGGGCAGTCCTGGCAACGCCTTTCGTCCCTCCTCCGTGCGGCAGTCGTCAGACCCAGCTTATTCCGCGATCCGAATGTCGGTGCCCGCCGATATGGTGCCGTCATGGCGAAGTCGACGGCGGCCTTCCGGTGCACCGAGTGCGGCTGGCAGACGGCGAAGTGGGTTGGCCGGTGCGGCGAATGCCAGGCATGGGGCACGGTCGAGGAGAGTGCGGTGCCCCGCCTTGTCCGGGCCGGGATCAGGGCAGCGGGCTACCCGGGGGCTGGAGGCGGCGCCCGCCTCGGCGGCGGCCCGGTTTCCACCGCGGCGACGCCGATAGGCAAGGTCGACGCGGCGCACGCCGCCGCACGGCCGACCGGTCTCGACGAGCTCGACCGGGTGCTCGGCGGCGGACTCGTTCCTGGCGCGGTGCTGCTCATCGCGGGCGAGCCGGGCGTTGGCAAGTCGACACTGCTCCTCGAGGCCGGTGCGCTTGTCGCCGCGTCGGGCCCAGTGCTCTACATCACCGGCGAGGAATCCGCCGCCCAGGTGCGGCTGCGGGCGGACCGGATCGGCGCGGTGCACGAGAACCTCTACCTGGCGGCGGAGACAGACCTCGACGCGATCATCACCCACGTGTCGGCCGTGGAGCCGAAACTGCTGATTATCGACTCGGTGCAGACCATCGCCGCGGGCGACGTCGACGGCGTGCCGGGAGGCGTGACCCAGGTCCGCGAGGTGGCGGCCGCGCTGACCGCCGTGGCCAAGGACAAGGCAATGGCGACCATCCTGGTCGGGCATGTCACCAAGGACGGCTCAGTCGCTGGCCCGCGCACCCTTGAGCATCTGGTTGACGTGGTGCTGCACTTCGAGGGCGACAGGCACTCGCGGCTGCGGATGGTCCGCGCGATGAAGAACCGCTACGGACCGACCGATGAGGTCGGCTGCTTCGACCTCGGAGAATACGGCCTGATCGGCCTGGCGGACCCGAGCGGCCTGTTCCTGTCCAGGCACCGCGAGCCGGTGCCAGGGACCTGCGTCACCGTCACCCTCGAGGGTCGGCGTCCGCTGCTCGCCGAGGTGCAGGCGCTCGTGGGCCACTCGGTGCTCGAGGTGCCGCGCCGGGTGACCTCTGGGCTGGACGCGTCACGGATCGGCATGGTGCTCGCCGTGCTGCAGCGCCGTGCCGACGTCAAGGTCGGGAAGTCGGACATCTACGCGGCAACCGTCGGCGGCGTGCGGCTTACCGAGCCATCCGTCGACCTGGCCGTGGCACTCGCCATCGCGAGCTCGGTGGCCAACCTGTCCCTTCCCCAAGGCGTGATCGTGGTCGGGGAGGTGGGCCTGGCCGGAGAGGTACGCAACGTCGCGGGCGTGCCCCGCCGGGTGGCGGAAGCCGAACGGATGGGTTTCCGCCAGGCGATTGTCCCCGCCGGTTCGACCGGCGGTTCCTCCTCCGGCTCCGCGGTGGAGATCATCGAGGTGGAAGACGTGCGCGAAGCACTCAAGGCGGCCTTCCGCGGCTAACCAGGCAACGCGGCTATCCGGCGATTCTGAAGGGCCCGGCCGGGCTGGACTGGCCATGGCTCATCGCCACGGACTCAGTGATGGGCTCGGCGAGGGCGTGGAACTCGACCACCGCCCCGTACGCGGCCGGAGGAAGAGACTGCCGGGTTGCCGCGGCCGCCATGGTCCCCACCCGCCGCGGCGGACGTTCCGGGGTCCTGGCGGGCTCCCGGAAGCAGCCAGGCACACACCCCGGTACGATCGCGGCTTTTGCGATCAGGTCCGCAGGAACGGCGGATAATGCTCCTCATGTCCTCGCTATACGCTGACCGGGTGCTCGGCTGGTACGCGCTGCACGCGCGCGATCTTCCGTGGCGGGCGCCAGGCGTGTCGCCGTGGGCCGTGCTTGTCAGCGAGATCATGCTGCAGCAGACGCCGGTCAGCCGGGTCCTGCCCGCCTACCAGGCGTGGCTCGCACGCTGGCCGACGCCCGCGGCACTCGCCGCGGACGCGCCAGGCGAGGCGGTCCGCCAGTGGGGACGGCTCGGCTATCCCCGGCGCGCACTGCGGCTGCACGAGACGGCCACGATCGTGACGCAGAGGTACGCGGGCGAGCTTCCGCCGACCAGGGAGGAACTGCTCGCGCTGCCCGGCATCGGCGCGTACACCGCCGCCGCGGTAGCCGTCTTCGCCTTCGGCGGCAGGCACGCGGTCCTCGACACGAACGTCCGCAGGGTCCTGGCCCGGGTGGAGACCGGACGCGAGTTCCCGGGCGCCCAGCCGTCTGCCGCCGAGTACCGGCTAGCGGAATCGCTGCTGCCGCAGGACGAGTCGGTGGCGGCGCGCTGGTCGGTCGCCGTCATGGAACTGGGCGCGCTGACCTGTACCGCGGCGGCGCCGCGCTGCCAGGAGTGCCCGGTGACCGCGGCCTGCGCCTGGCTCGCCGCGGGAAGGCCCGCAGCGGCCGTGCGCCCGGCGGCGCAGTCCTACGAGGGCACTGACAGGCAGTGCCGCGGCCGCCTGCTCGCGGTCCTGCGAGACTCACCGGAGCCGGTCACGCAGGCCCGCCTGGACGCCGTGTGGCCGGACGCGGTACAGCGCGCCAGGGCCCTCGACGGCCTGGTGGCAGACGGCCTCGTCGACCCGCTGCCCGATGGCCGCTTCGCCCTGCCCGCGTGAGCGCCCGCGCCTGCCGCGGGACACCGGAACGCGAAGCGGGCCGGGGACGTGATGTCCCCGGCCCGCTTCGCGCTTGCGGACTGAGCGGTTAGCCGACTGCCTGGGCGGTACCCGGGCCGTCGCTCGACGACGAGCTGGTCGGGTTGGTCCCGCTCACCGGCTCGCTCGCCGTGGCGGCGACCAGGGCCGCCGCGTCCGGAACCGAGTCGGGCTTGGGCCGGCTGGCGAAGGTGAACTTCGCCTCCTCGCCGGTGCCCTCGGTGTCTACCGTCACGATCGTCCCCGGACGGAGCTCACCGAACAGGATCTTCTCTGACAGCATGTCCTCGATCTCCCGCTGGATCGTCCGGCGGAGTGGCCGCGCGCCGAGCACCGGGTCGTACCCACGCTCGGACAGCAGCTGCTTCGCCGCAGGCTGGAGCTCGATGCCCATGTCGCGGTCCTTGAGCCGCTCGTCGAGCTTGGCCATCATCAGGTCGACGATCTCGAAGATCTCGCTCTGATCCAGCTGGTGGAACACGATGATGTCGTCGACTCGGTTGAGGAACTCGGGCCGGAAGTGCTGCTTGAGCTCCTCGCCGACCTTCGTCTTCATCCGGTCATAGGACCCGCGGCTTTCGCCCTGCCTGGCGAAGCCGACCGACACGCCCTTGGAGATGTCCTTCGTCCCCAGGTTCGTGGTCATGATGATCACGGTGTTCTTGAAGTCCACCATGCGGCCCTGCGCGTCGGTGAGGCGCCCGTCCTCGAGGATCTGCAGCAGCGAGTTGAAGATGTCCGGGTGGGCCTTCTCGATCTCGTCGAACAGGACCACGGAGAACGGCTTGCGGCGGACCTTCTCGGTGAGCTGGCCGCCCTCCTCGTAGCCGACATAGCCGGGCGGGGAGCCGAACAGCCGGGAGACCGTGTGCTTCTCCATGTACTCGGACATGTCGAGCATGATCAGCGAGTCCTCGTCGCCGAACAGGAACTCCGCGAGCGTCTTCGACAGCTCGGTCTTGCCGACGCCCGACGGGCCGGCGAAGATGAACGACCCGCCGGGCCGCTTCGGGTCCTTCAGGCCGGCGCGGGTACGCCTGATGGCCTGCGACAGCGCCTTGATGGCGTCATTCTGCCCGATGACCCGCTTGTGCAGCTCGTCCTCCATGCGGAGCAGCCGCTGCGACTCCTCCTCGGTGAGCTTGAAGACGGGAATGCCGGTCGCGGTCGCGAGAACCTCGGCGATGAGCTCCTCGTTGACCTCGGCGACGACATCCATGTCGCCGGCCTTCCATTCCTTCTCCCTGGTGGCCTTCTTGGCGAGCAGCTGCTTCTCCGTGTCCCGGAGCGCGGCCGCCTTCTCGAAGTCCTGGGAGTCGATGGCCGACTCCTTCTCCTTGCGGACCTGGGCGATCTTCTCGTCGTACTCCCGCAGGTCCGGCGGAGCCGTCATGCGGCGGATCCGCATCCGCGACCCGGCCTCGTCGATCAGGTCGATCGCCTTGTCCGGCAGGAAGCGGTCGCTGATGTAGCGGTCCGCGAGCTGCGCCGACGCCACGAGGGCGCCGTCGGTGATGGACACCCGGTGGTGCGCCTCGTACCGGTCGCGCAGGCCCTTGAGGATCTCGATGGTGTGCGCGATCGTCGGCTCCGCGACCTGGATCGGCTGGAAGCGGCGCTCGAGGGCGGCGTCCTTCTCCAGGTACTTGCGGTACTCATCGAGCGTGGTCGCGCCGATGGTCTGCAGCTCACCGCGGGCGAGCATGGGCTTGAGTATCGACGCGGCGTCGATCGCGCCCTCGGCCGCGCCAGCGCCGACGAGGGTGTGGATCTCGTCGATGAACAGGATGATGTCGCCGCGAGTGCGGATCTCCTTGAGCACCTTCTTCAGGCGCTCCTCGAAGTCACCGCGATAGCGGGAACCCGCGACGAGCGCACCCAGGTCGAGGGTGTAGAGCTGCTTGTCCTTGATCGTCTCCGGCACCTCGCCCTTGACGATCTTCTGCGCAAGCCCCTCGACCACCGCGGTCTTGCCGACACCGGGAGCGCCGACGAGGACCGGGTTGTTCTTGGTGCGGCGGGACAGCACCTGCATGACCCGCTCGATTTCCTTCTCCCGGCCGATCACCGGGTCAAGCTTGCCCTCGCGCGCACCCTGGGTCAGGTTGCGTCCGAACTGGTCGAGCACGAGCGACGTGGACGGCGCTGCCTCGGTGCTGCCCGCGGCGGCCGATGTCGGCTCCTTGCCCTGGTATCCGTGGAGCAGCTGGATGACCTGCTGGCGAACCCTGTTGAGGTCCGCGCCAAGCTTGACAAGGACCTGTGCGGCAACGCCGTCGCCCTCGCGGATCAAGCCAAGCAGGATGTGCTCGGTTCCGATGTAGTTGTGGCCGAGCTGAAGCGCCTCACGAAGCGAAAGCTCAAGCACCTTCTTCGCACGCGGGGTAAATGGGATGTGCCCAGAAGGTGCTTGCTGGCCCTGGCCGATGATCTCCTCGACCTGCTGCCGCACCGCCTCAAGACTTATCCCAAGCGACTCGAGCGCCTTGGCCGCAACACCCTCGCCCTCATGGATGAGGCCGAGCAGGATGTGCTCCGTGCCAATGTAGTTGTGATTGAGCATCCTGGCTTCTTCTTGCGCCAGGACAACAACCCGCCGCGCCCGGTCGGTGAACCTCTCGAACATGTCGTCGCTCTCCTCACAGCGGGGATCCGGCAGGTTTCGGCGTTCCTGCCTGCTCCGCATGGTAGCCGCGTGCCCGACCCTGTACGTAACGCGATTGTGCGCCAACTACAGGAAACGTTCCCCGGACACAGCGCCTTCACCCCATCCAACAGCGTCAAATGGCGACGTAGTTCCAAGTACGCCACCAGCGAACGAGGCTGGCTACGCCCCCAGCGAACAGGGGATCTGCTGCGGGTACGCCGGGCAGTCGGTGACCGGAGGTGCAGGCCGCCTCCGGACCGCGGACCGGTCACCTGACATGCCTGACGGCGAGGAGCCGGGACGAACGTGGCGACTGGCGCAGGGGGTGGAATCGCGGTTCGCCGTATGGTCTACCCGGAAGAAGAGAGCCGGATTGCCGGCTAGTGGGCCGCCTCGTACTCGGCAACGATGTTCGCGGGGATTCGGCCGCGCTCATTCACCTTGTGCCCGTGAGACCGGGCCCACTCGCGGATTCGCGCGCTCTGCTCGCGCCCGGCGCCGTTGCGCTGGCGGCGACGGCGAACCAGTGCGCCACCGGATTTCCGCGCGTGTTCCACATACTGGGCCAGTTCGGTGCGCAGCGCGCTCGCGTTGCCTGAACTCAGGTCGATCTCATAGGCGACACCGTCGAGTCCAAAGCTCACGGTCTCAGTTGCCTCACTACCGTCGAGGTCGTCGACCAGTAGCACCTGTACCTTCTGCGCCATGTACTTTCAGCCCTTCTGCGGAGAGACCATTTCGAGTGCTAAACATATACCCAGGTCTTGACCCAGACAATTCACGCGTACGCACTTTTCGTGTAGTCAGATAGTCGCGCGGCGAACTGCATGCGGCGGCACCCGCACGGGAAGTTCACATCTTGTATCGGCTAAGTGACGTATCGAACAATGGGCACACACTTGGCATATCACCCAGACACGGACGTGGATGTGTGCAAACTCACCGCAACGCCGACTGAAGCGGGCGCGTGCATACCAGGACCCTGGAACTAGAGAAATCGCAGATGGTACGAAATGTCAGGTTCCGTCTTGATCGCGGTCTTGGGCGTGCTCCGCACTTGCCGTTACCGCGTCCCTGCGCGCTCGGCGCTTTGGCGCCAGTTCCTTGCGCACGAGTACCCACGCGCCGACCAGAAAGGCGGCACAGACAATCGCCGGCGGGGCGAGCGCGGCGAGATCCTGCAACATGGAAAGCACTCTACCCGCCGCCACCTGGCGGCCTGATGACCGCCGGGCGCCGCCTCTGCCTGCGCCGGACCCCGGCGTGCGCATCTAGTGCCGCCGCGAGCGGCAGGAAGGCGCCGCAGGAAGGATTGCCGATAACAGCCGGAGCAGCATCCGGGTGTTTCCGAGTGTGTTCGGCTTCACGCGATCCAAGTCAAGGAACTCCGCCACGCCGTCGTCGTAAGAGCGAAGCAACTCCGCGTACACCTCTGGCGCAACCGGCGTGCCGCTGATTTCGCTGAAACCATGGCTCGCGAAGAAGGGCACGGCGAAGGTGAGCACGAAAACGCGTGACACGCCGACGTCCCTGGCGCGGTCAAGCAACTCGTCCACGATGAGGTGCCCGATGCCCTCGCCCCGCCTGCGCTCGTCAACCGCGACGGTCCTGATCTCGGCCAGATCGTCCCACATAACGTGCAGCGCGCCGCATCCGGCAACAGCGCCGTCGGCCGCGGCCTCGGCGACGGTGAACTCCAGGATGTCCTCGTAAAGATTCACCGTGGGCTTGTCGAGCAGCCGGCCAGAGTCGACGTTCTGGTCGATCAGCCGCCTGATTACCGGGACGTCTCTGGTGCGCGCATGCCTCACTATGTACTCCATCGCTGCACCACTGTAGCGCTTAAATACAATCGCGCGGCAACGCTGGGTATCGGCGTGAGAACGCAGAAAATGTTTCACCCGGCGATCAGTCCGTTACAATCCGGCGTCATACCGGGCGTCCCTTACCACAATCCGCCAATCAGCGCGGCAGAACGTTTGCACCGTCAGAATGGCAAAACTTCTCCCGAGTCGGTTGGCAGCGGGATCTGCATCTAATATTGTCCATCGACGTGCGTATAGTCAGTGGGCGAGTCGCGCCGCTAGCCGTAGCCGCGGCCACCGTTGCCGTCCTGCTGCAGGGCGGCGCAAGCGATGCGCAGACGGTCCGTTCCCAGCCAACCCTCACCCAGCTTGTCGCGCAGGCGAAGAAGCTGACGAACGAGGTCGACTCGCTGGGCCAGCAGTATGACGGACTGCGCATTCAGCTGGCCCATGCCAAGTCCGAGGTCCGCATCGCGAAGCTGGCGGCCGACAGGGCCCAGCGGGCGATGGAGGGCAGCCAGAAGGCCGTCGCGCAGCTCGCCGCCATGGGCTACATGAACGGCGGGATGGACCTGACGCTCCAGATGCTCACCAGCGGGGACCCGGAGCATTTCCTCGGCCAGGCGTCCACCGTCGAGCAGCTCAACGCCGAGGCGGGCATGCGGCTGAGCACGCTGCAGAAGGAGCAGATCGCCGCCGCGCGTGCACAGGTGACCGCCAAGGAGCAGATCGCCACCGCGAACCAGCTGCAGTCGGAGATCAACGGCAAGGTCAAGTCCATCCACGCCAAGCTCGCACTGCTGAACAGCTCGGCGATGACACAGGCGATGGCCATCTTCGAGAAGACAGGCTCCTACCCCGACGTGGTGCTGCCCGAGGCCACCACAGTCGGCATCACGGCGCTGCGCGCCGCGCTGACGCAGCGCGGCAAGCCGTACGTCTGGGGCGCCGCGGGCCCTGACTCCTATGACTGCTCTGGCCTGGTCGTCTGGGCCTTCGCCCAGGAGGGCATCTCGCTTCCGCACTACACCGGTTCGCTGTGGAACTCCGGCATGCACGTATCGCAGGCCGACCTGGAACCCGGCGACCTGGTCTTCTTCGGGGCCGACATCGGCCACGTCGGTTTCTACATCGGCAATGGCCTGATGCTTGACGCGCCCGACACCGGGGCGGTCGTCCGCGTCGAGCCAGTCTGGTGGACCTCCTACGTAGGCGCCGTCCGCATCGCCTGAGCCCGCAAGGCATCGCCTGAGCCCGCAAGGCGGGCTCAGGCGACTGAGACGAAGGCTTAAGCGCCCGGCCTGACGAACGGGAACAGGATGGTGTCCCTGATGTTCTCGCCGGTCAGCATAATCATCAGCCGGTCCATGCCCATCCCCATGCCGCCGGACGGCGGCATCGCGTACTCCAGGGCGAGCAGGAAGTCCTCGTCGAGTTCCATCGCCTCCGGGTCGCCGCCGGCCGCGAGAAGCGACTGGGCGGTGAGCCGCTCCCGCTGCACCACCGGGTCGACCAGTTCCGAGTAGCCCGTGCCGAGCTCGGTCCCGAACGTGACCAGGTCCCAGCGCTCCGCCAGCCTCGGGTCAGTGCGGTGCTGCCTGGTCAGCGGCGACACCTCGACGGGGAAGTCACGGTAGAACGTCGGCTCGACGGTCTGCTTCTCCACTAGCCGCTCGTACATCTCCAGGATCACCTGGCCGCGGTTCCACGACGGCTGGAGCGGGATGTCGAACTTCTCGCAGTAGGCGATCAGTGCCGGCAGCTCGGTGTCCGGCGTGATCTCCTCGCCGAGCTTCAGCGAGATCGCCTCGTGCACGGTGACCGACCGCCACTGCCCGCCGATGTCCCACTCGGAACCATCGGCCCGGCGGATCACGGTGGAACCGAAGGCGGCGACCGCGGCGTTCTGCACCAGCGTCTGGGTCAGCTCGCCGATCCCGTTGTAGTCCGAGTACGTCTGGTACGCCTCGAGCATGGTGAACTCGGGGTTGTGCGTCGTGTCCACGCCCTCGTTCCTGAAGATCCTGCCGATCTCGAATACCGACTCGATCCCGCCGACGACCAGGCGCTTCAGGTAGAGCTCAAGCGCGATGCGCAGGTAGAGACGCGAGTCGTACGCGTTCCCGTGCGTGATGAACGGCCGCGCGTTGGCGCCGCCGTGCAGGCTGGTGAGCACCGGCGTCTCCACCTCGAGGAACCCGCGGGAGATCAGCGTGGACCGCACGGAATGCGCGACCGCCGAGCGCATCTCCGCGAGCTGCCGCGCCCGCGGGTTGATGATCAGGTCCACGTAGCGCTGCCTGACCCGGGACTCGGGGTCGGTAAGCCCGGCGTGCTTGTCCGGCAGCGGCCGCAGCGACTTGGCGGTGATCGCGAACGAGTCAGCGAGCACGGAAAGCTCGCCGGACCGCGAGGTGATCACCTCACCGGTCACGCCCACGTGGTCGCCGAGGTCGACATCCCGCTTCCACCGGGCCAGCTCCGCCTCGCCCACCTTGGCAAGCGAGATCATCACCTGGATGTCCCCGGTGCCGTCGCGGAGCGTCGCGAAGCACAGCTTCCCGCCGATCCTGAACAGGATCACCCGCCCCGTCACGCCCACGGTCTCGCCGGTGGCGGTGTCCGGGGCGAGCGCCCCGTGCCTCGCCCGCACCTCGGCGATGCTGGCGGTGCGCGGGTAGCTCACCGGATACGGCTCGAGGCCCGTCTCAAGCATCCGGGCACGCTTCTCCAGCCGGACGCGTACCTGCTCAGGAACGTTGTCGTCAACCACGACCGAAGGTTACCGGGGATCGCTCCCCGCGGTCACATCGGTTTCAGCATGTGCGGCATCACCGCGGAAGGAATCTGCTCGCGCGCCCGCTCCGTGGTTGCGTTCCCAGACCAGCCGCAGGCCGATCAGCGTGAGCCACGGCTCGTGGGCGTCGATGAACGGCACCTCGTCGATCACCAGCGGCGCGAGTCCGCCGGTCGCGATCACCGTCACGGCACTGGGGTCCTCGGGGGACAGTTCCGCGGCCATCCGCTTCGCGATTCCATCGACCTGCCCGGCGAACCCGTACACGATTCCCGACTGAAGCGCCTCGACCGTGTTCTTGCCGACCACCCGCGGCGGCCTGGTCAGCTCGACCTTGAGCAGCTGCGCCGCGCGCCGCGACAGCGCGTCGACGGAGATCTCGATGCCCGGCGCGAGCGCGCCGCCCACGAACTCGCCCTTCGCGCTCACCGCGTCGAAGTTCGTCGAGGTGCCGAAGTCCACCACGATGGCGGGGCCGCCGTACAGGTGCACCGCGGCGAGCGAGTTCATGATCCGGTCGCTGCCGACCTCCTTGGGGTTGTCCATCCGGATCGGCACCCCGGTCTTCACGCCCGGCTGAACGATGATCGTGGGTATGTCCGGGTAGTACCTGCGGCACATCTCACGCATCTCATGCAGCACAGACGGCACCGTGGAGCACAGCGAGATCCCGTCGAGATCCTCTTCCTTGATCGCGGTCGACCGTGCGAGCAGGCCGTGCAGCAGCGCCGCGATCTCGTCCGCAGTCCGGTCGGGCACCGTGGCGATCCGCCAGTGCTCGATGATCGTGTCCCCGCTGAACACGCCGAGCACAATGTTGGTGTTCCCGATGTCAATCGCCAGCAGCATGCCGCTCCGTCCCGAATTCAATAACAACATTGTCGATCAGCCGGGTGCTCCCGATCCTCGCGGCAATGGCAAGTACAGCAGGCCCGTGAAAATCATCATCATCCCGAACGGGTCCGTAGCTTTGCGCGTCGGCCAGTGCGAGATAGTCCACGGTGAACAGGGCGCCCTCGTCGGCGAGCACCCGCCAGGCGGCGTCGAGCACGGCGCGCGGACCGCCACCCGCAGCGGCGGCACCCGCCGACAGCGAACGGTACAGCGCGGGCGCCGCCACCCGCTCCTGCTCTGACAGGTACTTGTTCCTGCTTGACATTGCGAGCCCGTCCGCGGCCCGCACCGTCGGCACCGCCTCCACTTCGATGCCGAGCCCGAAGTCGGCGGACATCCGGCGCACGAGCACGAGTTGCTGCGCGTCCTTCTGCCCGAAGACCGCGATGTCGGGACGGACCAGGCTGAACAGCTTGACCACCACGGTGAGCACGCCGCGGAAGAACCCGGGCCTGAACTCACCCTCGAAGGTCTCGCCAGCCGCCCCTGGATCGACCGTGACCAGCTGCTCTTGCGGGTACATATCGCCGACCCCTGGCGTGAACACCAGGTCCACGCCCTCGGCCTCGCAGGCCGCGAGGTCGTCCTCGAGTGTGCGCGGGTAGCGGTCCAGGTCCTCGTTGGGACCGAACTGGAGCGGGTTCACGAAGATGGAGGCAGCCACCACCCCACCGGGCCCGGCGAGTTCCCTTGCCCTGCGCAGCAGCGCGAGGTGCCCGTCGTGCAGCGCGCCCATCGTGGGCACGAGAACGAGGGGTGCGCCCAGCTTCTCCCGCGCGGCGGACAGCTCGGCGCGGGTGCTTGCGATGATCATCGTTGGTCTCCGAGTACGTCGAGCAGGCGTTCCGCGTCGCTCGCGCTGAGCATTCCCGCCGCGAGCGCCCGGTCCGCGGTCAGCCGCGCGAGCGCGAGATAGGCGGGGAGGGCGCCAGGCTCGGCGGCCGCTATGGCCGCCACGTGCGCGGCGACGGTGCCGTCGTCGCCGCGGGCCACCGGCCCGGTGAGCCCGGCGTCGCCGAACCGCAGCGCGTTGTCAAGCGCGGCGCCGAGCAGTGGCCCGAGCATCCGGTTCGGCACTTCAGCTCCGGCGTCCCGCAGCAGGGTGGCCGCCTCGGCGACGAGCGTCACCAGGTGGTTGCCGGCGAAGGCGAGCGCCGCGTGGTACAGGGAACGGTTCTCCTCGGCGATGAACACCGGCTCGCCGCCCATCTCGATCACCAGCGCCTCGGCGGCGGGCCGCAGCGGCTCAGGAGCGGTCACGCCGAAGCAGACGCCCTTGATCCTGTCGACGTCGTCCTCCCGGCCGGTGAACGTCATCACCGGGTGCAGCGCCAGCGGCAGGGCGCCCGCCTGGGTGGCGGGGTCGAGGACGCGGATGCCGTGCGCACCGCTCGCGTGCGCGATCAGCCGGCCGGCGAACGGGGCCTCGGTCGCGGCGAGGCCAGCGACGAGCCCGCCGAGCACGTCGTCGGGAACGGTCAGCAGCACCAGGTCCGCGTCCGCAAGAACCTGCGCGGGCTCGGTGAGCCTGGCCCGCGGAAAGTGCTCCGCCACCCGCTGCCGCGACTTCTCAGAAACGGCCGCGGCGGCGGTTATCTCGTGGCCTGCGCGCGCGAGAGCGCGCGCCAGCGCGGTCCCGGCCCGCCCTGGGCCGATGATCCCGATCCGCAGCCGAGCCGGATGCTCGCTCGTTCCAGTCTCCACAAGTACCGGGCAGTCCCCTCTTACCCTGGCCCCTCTTACCTGGCCAACGCCCTGACAAGGATAGCCACTCGCACCGCTCGCCTCCCGGCCATGTCACCCGTTGGGCCCTGTGCGCCCCAGGAACGAATTGGCCTTGTGTGCCACGGGGCCAATAGAGCTGGCCGCGTGTGCCACAAAGCCAGAATGAATTGGCCGTGTGTGCCACAAGGCCAGAACGCGGGATGTGACCGATGCGGCTAGGGGTGGAACGGGGACTGGCGTGGCGGGGGCGGCACCTCGTCGTCGTCGCCGTCGGGCTTCTTCGGCACCCGGCAGCAGTACTCGAGGAACAGCGCCGCGGCGAGCAGCACGATGCAGGCGCCGAACGACAGGCTCGCATCGACCAGGTCACCGCGCGGCGTCGGTGCGCTCGCCATTCCCGACAGGTAGATCATGAACCCGGCGCAGATCCCGGCGAGCAGGGCGGCCGTCTGCGAGCTCGCCTTGGCGAGCGCGACCATCCGCGCGACGAACAGCGGCGGCGCGGGCCGCGTGCCGCGCTTTCCCTGGATGCGTCCCCGCAGGTCGCGGCCCATCCAGACCTCCGCGCCCGCCGCGATTAGCAGGGCGGGCACGCCCGTCCAGGTGAGCGGCGGCAGGCTGGCGTACACGGCGGTAAGCACCGCCCAGGTCACGGCGGCGGCGATCACCAGGATGAGGCCGAGCGTCCATGACCTGGTGGGGTTCATGATCCAGCCTCCAGCACGAGGGGCGCAGCGGAGCGGCGGATGCCCGCCTGGTCTGCCGCCGCGAGCAGGTCCGCGACCGCGCCGTGCCCCGGCAGCACCGCGTCCGGGTCGGCGTCATGCCACGGCGCGAGCACGAAGGCGCGCTCGTGCGCCCGCGGATGCGGCAGCGTCAGCTCGGGATCGTCGCTGCGCTCGCCCGCCACGGTGATGATGTCGATGTCGAGGGTGCGCGGCCCCCACCGCACCAGGCGAACCCTGTCGAACGCCGCCTCTACCTCATGCAGCCGGTCAAGCAGTTCCAGTGACGGCAGGCTGGTGGTGATGAGCAGCACGGCGTTCAGGTAGTCGGGCTGCCGTGGGCCGCCCACCGGCGCGGTCTCGTACACCGGGGACGCCGCGGTGACGCGGACGCCATCGATCCCCTCGACGGCGTCCACGGCCCCCTGGATGATGTCCCGCCGGTCGCCGAGGTTGCTGCCGAGAGCCAGGACCACCGCCCGCTCGCCGCTCATGAGGACACCTCGCTGGCGCTCGGAGTCCGCATTCGCGGACGCACTGCACTTACCGATCCGCTCGCAAGCTCGCTCATGAGGACACCTCGCTGGCGCTCGGAGTCCGCATTCGCGGACGCACTGCACTTGCCGATCCGCTCGCAAGCTCGCTCATGAGGACACCTCGCTGGCGCTCGGAGTCCGCATTCGCGGACGCACTGCACTTACCGATCCGCTCGCAAGCTCGCTCATAGCGGGTACCCCGCCTCGTCGGGCAGGACCAGCCAGGCCTCGCCGTCCTGGAGGACCAGGCGCGGCTGTACGGGCGCTATGGTCCGCGTGGTGCCGAGGATGTCCGCGACGCCGCCGCCCGCCGCGACGGCGGACGCGAAGTCGTTCAGCGTTGTCGCCGTCGGCGGGAGCAGCGACATCTCCCCTGCCTTCGCGGCCTCGATGGCCGCGGCCGGGCGGATCCACGCCACATGGTCGGCCTCCGCCTCGTGGCCGGTGGCCTCCTGCCCGTCGGGCAGCGCCGCCGCGAAGAACCGCGCGTCGAACCGGCGGGACTCGCCCGCCGGCGTGATCCACCGGGTCCACGGGATGAGGAGGTCCGCGCGCAGCACGAGTCCTCGCCGGCCGAGCAGCTCAGCGAGCGTCAGCGTGCCGGCGGTCAGCGCGGCCCGGTCCGCCTCCCAGGACGGACCCGACGGCGCGGCGAGCGATCCGCCTGGCGCCCCGGCGAGCAGCACGCCTGCTTCCTCGAACGTCTCCCTGACCGCGGCGCACACCAGCGCCCTCGCCACCTCGGCCGTCGCGCCGAGCCTGCCGCCGAACTCCTCGGGCGACGGCCCCTGCCAGCCGATCTCCGCGCCGTAGTCGGCCGGGTCGACCGAGCCGCCGGGGAAGACATACGCGCCGGGAGCGAACTTCATCGCGGCGGTCCGCCGCAGCATCAGCACCTCGGTTTCCGGGGCAGACCGCAGCACCATGACCGTGGCCGCGTCGCGTGGCGCGACGGGAGTGGCACGGCCCTGCTCGATGTCGGCGAGCCGCGCGGCTGTCTTCTCGCCGAACCATTCCAGTTGTATCCGCACGCCTTCTCCGCCTAGTTGCCGACCTCGGCGATGAGCTCGACCTCGACAGGAGAGTCGAGCGGCAGCACCGCCATGCCAACAGCGCTGCGTGCGTGCCGCCCCGCGTCGCCGAGCACCTCGATGAGCAGTTCGCTCGCGCCGTTGGCGACCTGCGCCTGGCCGGTGAACGAGGGCGCGCTCGCCACGAAGCAGGTGACCTTGACGATCCGCTTGATGGCGTCAACACCGCCGGCCACGCTCGCCGCGGCCGCGAGCGCGTTCAGCGCCGCTATGCGGGCCAGCGACGCCGCATCCTCCGGCGCCACGCCGTCCCCGACCTTGCCCGTGCCCTGGAGCTTCCCGTCCACCAGCGGCAGCTGGCCCGAGGTGTAGACGTAGCTCCCGGTACGTACCGCGGGCACGTAGGCCGCGACGGGCGGCGCCACTGGCGGCAGCGTCAGGCCCGCCGCCGCCAGCCGCTCAGCTGCTTGTGAACCTTCCATTTTCTTCCCTTCAGAGCCGGGATCTGCCACCAGGATCGCGAGAAAAGGGAAGGGTCATCATGCCTTCTGCCGCTTCATGTAGGCGACGAGCTGCTCGGCGTTCGGGCCGGGCACCACGGCGACGAGCTCGTATCCCTCATCGCCCCAGTTGTCGAGTATCTGCTTGGTCGCGTGCGTCAGCAGCGGCACGGTCACGTACTCCCACTTGGTCATGCCGCTCACACTAGCGCTCGGGGGCTTTGACTTCTTCGGCCACTTCCTCGCCGGCGGCGCCGGCGGCGGAGATCCCCGGCACGTCGGGGATGGGCGGTACCGCCATGTCGTTCGCCGCGGAACCGAGCTCAGCCGTCGAGCCGTGCGAGATCGCCGCCTCCGCGGCCGCCACCTCGGCGTCGCCGAGGTCTTGGGCCTCCGCGTCGGCCAGGGCAGTCGAACCCGTCGGCGCGGACGGACCAGGCGCCATCTTTTCGAAGAACCGCAGCATCTCGACGGGGACAGGCATGACGAGCGTGCTGTTCTTCTCGCCCGCCACCTCGACCACGGTCTGCAGCAGCCGCAGCTGGAGCGCCGCCGGGTCCTTCGCCATCACCGCGGCCGCCGCGGCGAGCCGCTTGGACGCCTGGTACTCGCCGTCGGCGGTGATGATCCGCGCGCGACGCTCCCGCTCCGCCTCCGCCTGCCTGGACATGGACCGCTTCATGCCCTCGGGCAGCGACACGTCCTTGATCTCCACGCGCTCGACCCGCACGCCCCAGGGCTCCTCGGTCGGCTCGTCGATGATGCGCCGCAGCTCCCTGTTGACCGTCTCGCGCTCGGCGAGCAGCTGGTCCAGCTCCGACTGGCCGATGATCGACCGCAGCGAGGTCTGCGCCTGCTGCGAGATCGCGTTCATGTAGTTCTGCACGTTGACCGTGGCCTTGATCGGCTCGATCACCCGGAAGTACACCACCGCGTCAACCCGCACCGACACGTTGTCGCGGGTCATGCCCTCCTGCGCGGGCACGGTCATGGCGACGATCTGCATGTTGACCTTCTGCAGCCGGTCACCGATGGGCCTGATGAAGGTCAGGCCGGGCTGGACCACCTCGGGCTGCACACGGCCGAACCGGTACAGAACACCCTTCTCGTACTGCTGAACGACCTTCATCGACCGCGAGACCGCGATCACTCCCGCGATCACCAGGAGCACTATGACAAGAATTACAGCCTCCACGCCGATTGCGCCTCCTCAATAGCCGCCACCGTAAGGGCTCGGAATCAGCCTAATCCGCACCGACGGTGTCTGTTGTACTACGGGCGCAGCCACGCAACCGTTCGGAAGAACCTTGATCTTTTCCTCGGCCTTCCCCGGACGCGGCCGGACGCGCGACGCGGAGCGGAACCAGAACGTACCGGTCGGCAGCCGGCGATAGCCTCCTGTAGAGCGCACGACAAGGCGCTCGCGATCACGACCAGGGACAGGGTATGGCGAGGGATACCGACTGGGATGGCGTGCGGCTGCACGTCGTGACCGGCAAGGGGGGCACCGGCAAGACCACCGTCGCCGCTGCCCTCGCGCTCGCACTGGCGCACGCCGGCCGCAGGGTGCTGCTTATCGAGACCGAGGGACGGCAGGGCATCGCCCGGCTGTTCGACCGGCCGCCGCTCCCCTACGAGGAGCGCAAGATCGCCATCGCACCCGGGGAGGCGCAGGACGGCCGCGACACGGGCGGCGACGTGTACGCGCTCGCCATCGACCCGGAGGGCGCGCTGCTTGACTACCTGCAGATGTTCTACGGCATGCGCAGCGCGGGAGTCGCGCTGAACAGGCTCGGCATGGTGGACTTCGCGACGACCATCGCGCCAGGCCTGTCCGACGTGCTCGTCACGGGGAAGGCCACCGAGGCGACGAGGCGCAGGCAGCCGGGCACGCGCACCGGCTTCGCCTACGACGCCGTCGTGCTCGACGCGCCGCCCACCGGCCGCATCGGGCGGTTCCTCAACGTCTCCGCGGAGGTCTCCGGCCTCGCGAAGGTGGGGCCGGTGAGGGCGCACGCCGACAGCGTGGCCAACGTGATCAAGTCACCGCAGACCGCGGTGCACTTCGTCTGCACGCTCGAGGAGATGCCTGTCCAGGAGACGCTCGACGGCATCGCCGAGATCCGCGGCGTTCCCGGCATGCAGGTCGGCGGCATCGTGATCAACATGGCACGGCCCGCGATGCTCAGCCGCGAGGAGCTCAAGGACCAGCCGGACCTGGCCGCGATGGCCGCCGCGCTCGGCGCGGCTGGCCTGTACGACGCGGAATCGCTCGCCGCCTCACTCGCCGACGAGCTCAGCGAGCATGCCCGCCACGTCGAGCTCGCCGACCGCGAGCGGTCAGAACTGGAGGCGGCGGGCCCGCCGATCTACGAGCTGCCGCTGATCGCCGAGGGAATCGACCTGGCCGCGCTGCACAAGCTGGCCGCCGAACTGCGAGAGCAGGGGGCAGCGTGATTAACCCCGTCTTGGACATCGACAGGATCATCGAGGACCGGCGTACCAGGATCATCGTGTGCTGCGGCTCCGGCGGTGTCGGCAAGACCACCACGGCGGCGGCGATCGGCCTGCGGGCGGCGGAGCGCGGCAGGCAGGTCTGCGTGCTGACCGTGGATCCGGCACGCCGCCTCGCCCAGTCGATGGGGCTGTCCTCGCTCGACAACACGCCGCGGCTTGTCGACGGCATCGACGACGCGGCGGGCGGCAGCCTGCACGCGATGATGCTGGACATGAAGCGCACCTTCGACGAGGTCGTCGAGGCGCACGCGGACCCGGCGCGGGCGGCGCAGATCCTGGCCAACCCGTTCTACCAGTCGCTGTCGTCGAGCTTCGCCGGCACGCAGGAGTACATGGCGATGGAGAAGCTCGGCCAGCTGCGGCGATCCAACGAGTGGGACCTGATCGTCGTCGACACCCCGCCGAGCCGGTCGGCCCTGGACTTCCTCGACGCGCCTGAGAGGCTCGGGCGGTTCCTCGACGGGCGGCTGATCAAGCTGCTCACCGCCCCGGTGAAGGCCGGCCGTCCGTTCGGGCGGGTGCTCAACGCCGGGTTCTCCGTGATGACGGGCGCGCTGACCAAGCTGCTCGGTGCGCAGGTGCTGCGCGACGCGCAGACATTCATCACCGCCTTCGACACGATGTTCGGCGGCTTCAGGGAGCGCGCCGACGCCACGTACAAGCTGCTCCAGGCGCCAGGCACGTCGTTCCTCGTGGTCGCGACCCCAGAGCCGGACGCGCTGCGCGAGGCCTCGTACTTCGTCGAACGGCTCGACGAGGAGCGGATGCCGCTCGCCGGGCTGATACTCAACCGGGTGCATGCCGCGGGAGTCAGCGAGCTGAGCGCGGCGCGGTCGATCGCCGCGGCGGAGACCCTGGAAACAATGATCCCGAACGGGAGCGCGGCTACCGCGCCACCCGCCCACGTCCCCGTGGCGGCGGCGGGCCTGACCGCGGCGGCACTGCGCTTGCACGCGGAGCGGATGAACCTGGGACTGCGGGAGAGGCGGGTGGCCGGGTCGTTTATGTCGGCGCACCCGGCCGTTCCCGTCATCGAAATACCTGCACTGCCAGAGGATGTGCACGACCTCGCCGGGCTACAGCGCATCGGCGGATGCTTCGGTCACACTGACTGAGGTGAGAGGCCCGCCGCGCTTGGCGGGGGAGCTGGTTTCGGCCGGCGTCATTGCCGGCCCGGCGCACCAGCAAGCCGCTGCGGATCTGCCGGACTGCTAAGGCAGCAGGGTCACGCGCTCGCGACGAGCTCGTCGATCCCCTGGCGCTCGTAACGGTCACGGGCCGTCTCGAGCAGTTCGCGCCACGACTTGACGTCGGGCCTGCGGCGCAGCAGTGCGCGGCGCTCGCGTTCGGTCATTCCGCCCCAGACGCCGAACTCAATGCCGTTGTCGAGTGCGTCCGCAAGGCACTCGGTACGGACCGGGCAGCCCCGGCAGATGAGTTTGGCGCGGTTCTGGGCAGCACCCTGGACAAACAGCTCGTCAGGGTCGGTCCCCTTGCAGGCGGCGCGTGTGGTCCAGTCGGTGATCCACATGTGCCCAACTCCTCTTGATCGCCGGGCACGCATGTACCCGGGCGGTCTGCATTGACGGATTGCGTGTCGTGCGGGTGTGCGGCCACCCAGGCACGGTTACCTGTTCGTGATAAAGGAACTTACGGAACAGGTGGCACTTCTGCCAAGACCCCGGTATGGCCATTTCAGAGATAGTCCGGATGGGCTATGTACAGACCGTGGATAGTCACATAATGGTGCCGACCACACCCCCAGTGTGACGAAAACGGCAGCGTAATGGCCTATACCAATGATCAGGTGCGGTAGTACCGTACTCACCCGCGTACGCTATGACGCGTGCAGCTCTTGGACTGGATAGCCAGGAAGACAAGTTCTGTCGGACGCCTGATCTTGCTGTCGGCGCTCGGCGGCGTGCTCGCGGCAGCAATGGTGCTGCCCGTTGTTGCGGCTACTGGCATCGTGGTCAGGAACACCGCGGACAAGTTCACCACGCTGTCGATCAACGCCTCCAGCCTCCCCGAGCGGTCTGCCATCTATGACCGCAACGGAAAGCTCATCACCTACATCTACGGCGTCGACCAGGGCCCGGGTATGACCTACACCGGCGGCGTCGACCGGCAGTCCGTGCCCTATGACCAGATCAACAAGACGATGCTCGTCTCGATCGTCGCGATCGAGGACGACCGGTTCTGGCAGCACGGCGCGCTCGACATCAAGGGCACTTTCCGCGCGCTGGTGAACGACCTTGAGCACAAGCCGATCCAGGGCGGTTCCACCCTTGAGCAGCAGTACGTGAAGAACGTGCTCATCCTCCAGTCGCTCGACGACCCGGCGGCGCAGCTGGCGGCCGCGGCGGACAACCTGAACCGCAAGCTCAACCAGCTGCGGATGGCTGTCAACATCGCGCACACCATGACCAAGCCGGAGATCCTCGCCGGGTACCTCAACGACTCGTACTACGGCAGCGGCGCCTGGGGCATCGAGGCGGCGGCCGAGACCTACTTCGGCACCACGGCGGCCAAGCTGACGCTTCTCCAGGCCGCCACGCTCGCGGGCATCGTGGAGAACCCGTCACGGTACGACCCGCTGACCAACCCGGACCTGGCGCTGCAGCGGCGCAACACCGTCCTCGCCAGGCTCTCCCAGACCAACCCGCAGGCGCTGAAGCCCGCCGACGCCACGGCACTCGAGGCGCAGAAGCTCGTGCTGCACCCGGGCCAGATGCAGAGCGGCTGCTCCGCCCCCTCGGTAGGAGCAGGCAACGGCTTCTTCTGCGACTACGTGATGCACACCCTGCTAATGGACGCGCAGCTCGGCGCGACCAGCGAGGCGAGAGCGAAGCTGCTCGCCACCGGCGGCCTCAAGATCTACACGACGCTCAGCCCGCAGGACCAGTCCGCGGCGGCCAAGGCAGTCAGCTACGTGCTGCCCCCGCACTCCAAGACCTATAACCCGTCGCACAACGCCGCGGCCGAGGTGCTGATCCAGCCGGGCACCGGCAAGGTGCTCGCGATCGCCGAGGACCGGCAGTACGGCACAGGACCTGGGCAGACCGAGGTCGACTACGCGGTCAACACCCAGTACGGCGGCGGCGCCGGCGTGCAGACCGGTTCATCCTCCAAGCTGTTCACCCTGGTGACCGCCCTTGAGCAGGGCATACCTTTCGGGTTCCAGCTCACGGTGCCCGGCACGGACACGGTCGGTACCTACTACAACTGCGCGGGCCAGCCCGTGGGCACCATCCCTGGCAACCCCCAGCCGGGCTTTTTCAACGTGTCCAACTCCGAGGGCCCTGGCACCACCACTGACTCCCTGTACACCGGCACCACCGACTCGATCAACGTCTTCTTCGCTCACCTGGAGCAGAAGGTCGGGCTGTGCAACACGGTGAAGACCGCCGTGGCCATGGGCGTCACCCATGTCGACGGCAAGTCGCTGCTCAAGCCCGGCGGCGGCCAGGGGCCGGCCGATGACCTGCCTGCCTTCACCCTCGGCGTGGTCAACGTCTCGCCGATGTCGATGGCCGCCGCCTACGCGGTCCCTGCCTCCGGCGGCATCTACTGCAAGCCGATCGTCCTCACCAAGATCATCGACGACGACGGCAAGTCGCTGCCCGTCCCGACGGCCGGCTGCCACCGGGCCATCCCCGTCCGTACCGCCCAGGCGGTGAACTACATCCTGCAGGGCGTGCTCACCTTCCCCGGCGCAACCGGCGCGGGCCTCAGCCTCGCCAACTACCAGGCGGCGGGCAAGACGGGCACCTCGAACGTGGAGAGCGGCAACGGAACGCCGTTCGCCGCGTTCGCCGGCTACACCACCGCGCTCGTCGGCTACGTCTCGGTGTTCAACCCGAAGTCGCCGGTGAAGTACACGATGACCGGCCTGAGTGCGTCCTACCGCGACGAGTACGGCAACCTGAACCAGCCCTACGAGATGTTCGGCGCGATGGCGCCAGGTCAGATCTGGCACATGACCTTCGACCACGCCAACCTGACCGGCTCCGTTGACTTCCCTGTGGTCCCTCCGACGAGCTCCCTGTGGAACGCGGGCAACGGCCAGGTGGTCAAGCAGCCCAAGAAGCCCAAGAAGCACGGCAACGGCAACGGGACGGGCAACGGGAACGGCACGGGGAACGGTAACGGTCCGGGTACCGTTCCCAGCCCGCCCGTCGCGACGCCCTGAGCTGGGTCACAGCACGCGTTAGCGGCGCCGTCGGGGTGGTTTCACCCGGACGGCGGCCGTTGCCGTCTGCGGGGCTTCGGCTCTGCTGTCGCCTGGCGGGCGCTCTGCCGGCGGCGCGTCACTGGCGGCGCGTCACCGGCTGGGCGTCCTCACGCGCCAAGCTGGCGGCGCACCTCCGCCGCCACGCGCCCGCCTTCGGCCCGGCCCGCGACCTGAGGCGTGACGGCCTTCATGACCTTCCCCATGCCCGCCATGCCCGCCGCGCCCGTCTCGGCGATGGCCGCGCGGACGAGACCGGCTAGCTCGTCGTCGGAGAGCTGGGCAGGCAGGTAACCGGCGAGCACGTCGCCCTCGGCCCGCTCCGCCTCCGCCTGGCCGGCACGGCCCGCGGCTTCGAACGCCTCGGCGGCCTCCCGGCGCTTCTTCGCCTCGCGGGTCAGCACCTTGAGCACTTCCTCGTCGGAAAGCTCGTGCACCGAGTTGCCCGACACCTCCTCGTTGGTGATGGAGGTGAGCGCCATCCGCAGGGTGCGCAGCCGCACCTGGTCCCTTGATCTCATCGCGTCGGTCAGGTCGGCGCGCAGCCGTTCCTTGAGTTCGTTCACGTACCTATCGTGCCATCGAGGGGTACGGGGAGGCGCTCTCAATAACCTCCACGGCGGGCACGCGCCCGAATACGGACCGCGCACTCCCGGCAACATGGCACCATGGAAAGGTGCGTGCACGAACCATCACTTCCATCGCGGCAATCACCGGGGTAGCAGCCATCGGCTACGCCTCGATCATCGAGCGCAACTGGTTCGTCCTGCGCGAGCAGGAAATCCCGGTGCTCCCGCCGGGCGCCAGCCCGCTCCGGGTGCTGCACATATCCGACACGCACCTGACCCCGGGCAGGCACCGGCTGATGGCGTTTGTCAGGTCGCTGGCCTCGCTCGAGCCTGACCTGGTGGTGAACACCGGAGACTCGATCGCCTCACCCGAGGCGGTCGGCCCGCTGCTCGACTCGCTCGGCCCGCTGCTCGACGTGCCTGGCGTGTTCGTCTACGGCTCCAACGACCTGTTTTCGCCAAAGCCGAGGAACCCCGCGCGGTACCTATGGCGGACAAGCGCGGGCGAGCATGAGGAGTACGTGCCCGACCTGCCCTGGGAGAAGCTCGGCGAAGAGCTCACCGCGGCCGGCTGGCTCGACCTCAACAACCGGCGCGCCGAACTGACCGTCAACGGCCTGAACATCGCGCTCGCGGGCGTGCACGACCCGCACGCGGGCAGGGACCGCTACGACCTGGTGGCCGGCCCGGCCAACGCGACCGCGGACCTGCGCCTGGGCGTGGTGCACTCGCCGGAGCCACCGGTCCTCGACCAGTTCACCGCCGACGGCTACGAACTGCTGCTCGCCGGGCACACGCACGGCGGCCAGTTGCGCGTACCCGGCTTCGGCGCGGTGGTCACCAACTGCGGCATCGACCGCGGCCGGGTGAGCGGCCTCTCGCTGCACCCGCAGGTATCACCGGCGGACGGCAAGACCTCCTGGCTGCACGTTTCCGCCGGCCTCGGCACGTCCCCGTGGGCGCCGGCCAGGTTCGCCTGCCGCCCGGAGGCGACCCTGCTCACCCTGACTCCGCGTGCCGCCTGAGCAGTTACGCCGCCGCCTTGCGACAGCGTGCGCGAGATGGTCAAGTTATCCGCTAAACTGACGGAGGTCCGCTGGAGCGGACCCAACCAGCGGGGTGTGGCGCAGCTTGGTAGCGCGCTTCGTTCGGGACGAAGAGGTCGCAGGTTCAAATCCTGTCACCCCGACGCTGAGACAGCAGGGCACCGGGTACCGGTGCCCTGCTGTTTGCGTTTCATCGCCTTCAGGCGTCCGATCCGGGAGACCGGGCCGCTCACCGCGGTGAGCAGGCAGCGCCGCCTCGCCACGCGGACGCCCGTCGGCTATCCAGACATGATCACGGAAATTCCGGTTACAACGGAAACTTTGTGCGTCCTGGACGCACTTTGTTTCCGTCAGGATCAGAGTTTCCGTGATCATCCGCACTGCGGCGAGGCCGGGGAAACTGGCGGGGAGGGTGTGACGGGCGATGTTCGCCGGCTCCTGCGCCAAGCTCGCACGTACGGCCGATTCCCGTTATTCACGGTTTGGAGTGCTGCGATTCAGGTACAACTAGTAACGGAACGGATACGTTGTGTCCAAAGCTCTAACAGAGCAGTTAACGCCGTAATCCAAATGAGCCGATCACGCGTCCTTCTCGTAGGGGAAATGAAACACCCGGCGGGCCTGCAAGCGGGTTTACCCCGATCTCTAATGCCGCCGTGGCCCCGCCAGCCGGCCTTAGAGAGGAGGCCCCAGTCATGTCGCAGCATTCTGCCCTCAGCGTCTCGAGCTACGACGTGCTGGCACTGCTCGGCATCGCGACGGTGTTTCTCTGGATGCGGCTGACCCGGGTCAGCGTGCGGGACCTGGGCGCGCGTGCAGCGCTCACGGTGACTGGCTACCTCCGGCCGCGGCCCGATCCGGCGGCCGAGCAGGCGCTGCGCGCAGCGTTCGCCGAACTCGACAGGGATCTTGCCGAGATACTCGGCGACCGGACCGTCCGCGAGGGGCGCGGACCGCTGAGCTAGCCGGCCGTGATCGACCTAGGCGGCGGCCCGCCGATCAGGCCGGAGCGCACAGTCGGCGCCGCGATCGGGATGGGCGGGGGCTGCTGGGCGCCATTGCCGCGCTTCTTCGGGTCGGTGTCGAGCCGCAGGGCGAGCGCCGGGCACATCTGCACCGCCTGCTGCGCGTCCTTCTCCAGCCATGGCGGCACCGGGATGGGCAGGATGACCGGGAAGCCCGTCTTGTCCAGGTGCACAAGTTCAGGCAGCAGGTGGGCACAGAGCCCGTGACCCTCGCAGCGCACCCAGTCCACCATCAGCTGCCTGGCGTCGGCCGTCTCCGGCCCTTCAGGCAGCGGCAGCACGCCGCGGACCGGCCTGCCGCAGGTGGAGTGGAAGACGTGCGCCGCCAGGTCCTCGGTGAAGACCTCAAGCGCGGAGAGCACGAACCGCGTGGTGCCGTCGGGGTGCGAGCAGGCGCCGCGGCCGTTCACGGCGGCGGCGGCGCGGCGCGCCACGTCCAGGGCCTCGATGCCGCCTGAGCCGTCCACGATCGACGCGAGCGCCCGCGCGATCGTCGGCAGGCCGAGCTTGCACGGCCCGCACTGCCCGGCCGACTCGCCGGCCAGGTAGCTGGCGATCCTGGACACCTCGCCGAGCGGGCAGGTGCCGTCGCCGAGCGGCAAGACGATCCCCGAGCCGAACGTGCCGCCAGCGGAGGCAAGACCCTCCCTGCCCACAGGGACCTGGTAGGCGGTCTCGCCGTCGAGCCACATCCCGTGGTACCCGCCGACAAGCACACCATCGCCCGCGGGCGCCTGGCAGATGTCGAGCACCGCGCCGAGCGGAATGCCTGTCGGGCACTCCACCACCGCAGGGCGCTTGGCGGAGCCGCTCACGCTGAGCAGCACGGTGCCCGGCTCCTCCGGTATCCCGACCGAGGCGAA
>Ga0335085_10002211_pt1 | contig 37144 bp, 33 predicted proteins | sample Lox_Sample_45_FD_206712 | JGI IMG/M metagenome (GOLD analysis project Ga0335085, IMG submission 206712) | Soil microbial communities from Loxahatchee National Wildlife Refuge, Florida, United States - Lox_Sample_4.5 | ecosystem: Environmental > Terrestrial > Soil > Wetlands | place: USA...
TGGTGCCGTAGACCTCGTTGTAGCTCTGCCAATCCGCGAGCATCAGCGGCACATTGGTCTTGCCGAAGAGCGTAACTCCTGCGGCGAGCATCCGATCGACCGCGAGCGCATTTCGCTGGGGACGGTTTTCCTTGAGTTCCGGGAGGCCCCAGGTCGTGGGCATGCCCACGACGTCGTAGGATTCCTTGATGGTCATGGGAACGCCGTGGAGCGGACCCCAGGCCTCGCCCTTGGCAAGCGCGCGGTCGGCGGCGCGGGCACGCTTCAGCGCGGCGGGGATGTCGGTGGCGATGATGGCGTTGAGCGCGGGATTGTGACGCTCGACCCGCTTCAAGAAGTGCTGGAGCAGCTCGAGGCACCCGATCTTCCTGCGCCGAACCGCCCCCGCAAGCCGCTTTGCCGACCAGAAATGAACGTCGTCCATCGCGCTTTCCCCCTGTCAAAGGCTCTCGATCGCAGCCATGTTAGCCTCGAGCGCCGCATCGGTGTAACACTCATCGGCGGGAACCAGCCATGAGCGCCACGACGTCATTCGACGCCCGGATCGAGCTGCAACTCGGCGATATCACGACGCTCGTCGTCGACGCGATAGTGAATGCCGCGAACGCCGCGCTCGCACCCGGCGGCGGTGTCTGCGGCGCGATCCATCGGGCGGCAGGGCCGGAGCTCGAGAGGGAATGCCGGTCGGTAGGCCGCTGCCCTACCGGCGAGGCGCGGCTCACGCGGGGCTATCGCCTGCCCGCACGCTACGTCATCCACGCGGTGGGACCGGTATGGCGGGGCGGCGACGGGGAGGAGGATCGTCTCCTCGCCTCATGCTACCGGAACGCCCTCGCGCTTGCCGTCGAGCACGGCATCCGAAGCATCGCTTTTCCTGCGATCTCTACGGGCATCTACGGGTTTCCGGGCGAGCGGGCGGCGCAGGTCGCAGTCGGGGAGGCGAGGAAGTTCCTCGCCGCACACCCGCCGCTCGACCGGATCGTCTTCTGCTGCTTCGACGCGGCGACAATGGCGCATTACCGGCGCGCCCTCGCCTGACCTATTCCAGCCGCTTGCCGTCGAGCTCCTTGGCGGCCTTCTCGGCCTCACGCTCGGTCTTGCCGCTTTCGGCCTTGCTGCGGCCATGGCGCGCGCGGTTCTCGCGTGCGCGCTGCTCGCGCGTGGCGCGCTCGCGCTGCTTGCGGGCGCGCTTCAGGTTGACGATCTCAGCCATGCGCTTCCGGCTCCCTGCCCCCGCCCCCGAAATGCCATAATAGCTCAGGTAAATGTGGCTCGCGCAAATCGGATAGGGTGAGGGCTTTCGGGGAGAGTACGTGCGCAAAGCCGCCATAGCAGTAGCAATCCTCATCGCCGCGGTGGTGGCGGCGCTCTACCTCGCGCCGAAGTTCTACGACTTCGACCGCTATCGCCCGCTGGTCGCGGACTGGGCATCGAAGGCGCTCGGCCGGTCCGTCACTATCGCCGGCAAGATGAGCCTGGAGCTATTGCCCAGCCCGCACATCGCATTGAGCGACGTCCGCGTCGCAAATCCGCCGGGGGCGCGCGTAGCGGAGCTCGCGCGGATCCGGGAGGTCTCGGCCGCGGTCGCGCTCTGGCCGCTATTATCAGGCCGCATCGAGGTGGCGAGCGCGCGCCTCATCGGGCCGATGGTCGTACTGGATCGCTCCGCCGAGGATTTCGAGCGTGCATCGGCCGGCGGGGTCGTGGGCACCGGACGGCCTGGGCCGGGCACGCCCGAGCCGGCTACCGTATCGGTGGAGCGCCGCGTCAAGATCGCGCACATAAGCGTCGAGGATGGGACGCTCGCATTTCCGCTCGACGGCCGCGCCGAGACCCTCGAGCACATCTCGCTCGTGATTGCCGGTGACGCGCTGACGGCCCCGCTTCACCTCGAGGGCAAGCTCGTCCGCGCGGGACTCCCGTTGACGATTGCGCTCGATCTCGGTCGGCTGGGCACGGCGGAGGTGCCGGTCTCGCTCACGCTCGGCGCGCCGGGGATCGGCAGTCTCGAGACTTCCGGGACGGTTGCGCTCGGCGGCAAGGAGCCACGCTTCTCGGGGAAACTCGCAATCAAGGGCGAGGATTTCGGTGCGCTCGCGTTGCGCGCGGGGCTGGAGGCCTTGCCGCCAATCCTTGCGAAGCCCTACCGCCTCGGCGGCGAGCTCGCCGCAGGTCGGTCGGGACTCACGCTCGACCGGCTCGTCGTCGATATCGGCGAGCTCCACGGCAGCGGCAATCTGAGCTTCGCGCCCGGCGATCCTCCGGCGCTCTCCCTCAAGCTCGCGGTCAACAGCTTCGATCTCGATCGCTACCTCGCCGAGCGCGCGGCGCGAGCCCCGGCGCGCTCCTCTGCTGCGCCTGCCGCGGCTCCAGCCCCGCCCAGCCCTCCGCATGGGTCCTTGCGCTTCGATCTGCCGGGGGAGCTCGCGGCGACGGTCGATCTCGGGATCGATGCCGTGGTCTGGCGCCAGGGCGTGATCCGCCAGGTCCGCCTCACGGGCGCCTTGGGCGGCGGCAAACTCGCGATCACGCATGCCGGTGCCCTGCTGCCCGGGGGCTCCAGCCTCGGGATGAGCGGCGAGCTCGACACCGTAGCGGGCCTGCCTCACTTCTCCGGCAGCCTCGATGCCAGCGCCGACAATCTTCGCGACCTCCTGCGCTGGGCGGGCATCGCGGTCGAGGGTGTGCCGCAGGACCGCTTGCGTCGCGCGACCCTGCAGAGCCGTCTCGAGCTCGACGGCAGCGTCCTTGAAGTACGCACGATCGATCTCGGCGTCGACGCTGCCCGCATCACCGGCGCCGCCACCGTGGCCCTTCGCGACAGGCTTGCCTTCGGCGCTCGGCTCGCGGTCGATCAGCTCAATCTCGATGCCTATCTGGCCGAGGAGCGCGCGCCGGGGACGGCCGGCGGCCCGACAGCGCCGGCGGCGGCGCCCGCGGCCGTCCGCGTCACTGTTCCCGGTGCTGCCGCGAGCGCGCTTGCGGCGGTCGACGCAAACCTTGACATCGCTATTGCGGCGCTGATCTGGCGCGGCCAGCCCATCCGTGAGATCCATTTTACGGGGACGCTGCAGAACCGCGATCTTACGCTTCGCGAGCTCAGCGTCGGTGATCTCGGCGGCGCACGCGGCAAGCTCAGCGGTTACGTCCAGGGAATGGGCGGGGATGCGCCTAAAGCACAGGCCGCCTTCGACATGCGCGGTCCCGAGCTGAGCCGGGCGCTGCGGCTTCTCGCCCCCAAGATCGCGAGCGCCGAGGCTTTCGGCGAATTCTCGCTCGGGGGCGAGGTCGTGCGCGACGGAGGACGGCTCAAACTCGATGCGGAGGTGGAGGCGCTCGGCGGCAAGCTGCACGCCGTCGGCGACACCCCGTCGGCGGATACTTGGACGCTCGCGGTCAGCCTCGACCATCCGAGCTTCAATCGCCTGGCGCGGCTCGCGAGCCCCGGCTACCGCCCCGCGGGCGGCGAGCTCGGCGCCGTCAAGATGCGCGGCGCGCTCGAATGGTCGCCCGGAGCCGTCGCCGTGCGAGATCTCGAGCTCGCCGTCGACACGATGACGCTCGGTGGAGATTTCCGTCTCGCCTTGGGGGATCGCCCGATGCTGACGGCGAGCGTCACGCTCGGGGATATCGCGCTCGACCGTTTCTTGCCCACACGGCAGACGGCTTCGCTCGATAGGCAACCCCGCCCGGGCGTGATGCTCGCGCAAGCGGGGGCGCCACGCGCAGCCGGCAGCTCGCGCTGGTCGCGGACCCCGATCGACCTGAGCTTTCTTCGCCTCTTCGACGCGGAGGTGACCGCGGGCGGGAGCGGGGTCGCCTGGGCCAATTGGCGGGTCGGCGAGCCCAAGGCGACGCTCGCGCTGGCGAACGGCGTCCTCGAGGTGAAGTCGCTCTCAGGCCGGCTCTTCGGCGGCGCGCTCGCGGCGAGCGGGCGCGTCGATGCCGCGTCCGAGCCCAAGCTCGAGTTCAAGGCAACGCTCGCGGGCGCCGACCTGCGCCAGGCGCTCGCGGCCGCGGGTACCAGCCGCATCGACGGCGCCTTCGACGTCGAGACGGCGCTTGCGACCTCCGGGACGAGCGCTCTCGACCTCGTTTCCCGCCTCGGCGGCAAGGCCTCCGTGCACGGCCATGACGGGACGATCAACGGCGTCAATCTGCCGGCGGTCGATCAGCAGATCGCGCAGCTCAAGGGCATCGGGGATCTCGCGGCGCTGCTGCGCGCGGCTACCAGCGGCTCGACGCCCTTCTCGCGCCTCGAGGGCAGTTTCCTCGTGGCCGACGGCGTTGCCCGCAGCAACGACCTGCGGCTCGTCGCGGAGGGCGGTGAGGGCGCGGGCACCGCGGAAATCGATCTCGCGAACTGGACGCTGCAAAGCCGGACAGAGATCCGCCTCACCGGCGTCGAGGGCGCCCCGCCGCTGGGCATCGTCCTCAGGGGGGTGCTCGATCAGCCCGATCTCTCGATCGATTTCGCCGCTCTTGCGAAGGCGCTCGCGGGCGGCGGTGGCGAGGGCGGCGGCTTGGGGAAGCCAAAGGACATCCTCAAGGACCTGCTCAAGCGCGTGAGGTGAGCTCGCCGCTGCGATAGGCCTGCAGCACGAAGACGCGGAGCGCGCTCGAGAGATTGCCGCGCCGCTCGGCGTCAACGGAGGCGACGAGGCGGTTGAGCGAGAGGCCACGCCGCTCCGCGATCTCCTGGAGCGCAGCCCAGAACTCCGCCTCCAGCGAGAGGCTGGTCGCGTGCCCCGCGATCAGAACGGAGCGCTTCTTGACCGTGCCGCCTCGCGCCGCCGCCATCATCGCGGCTCCAGCATGTCCCGCGGCCGCACCCACCGGTCGAACTGCTCCCCCGTCACGTAGCCGAGCGCGAGCGCTGCCTCCTTGAGGGTGAGGTCCTCGCGGTGCGCCTTCTTCGCGACCTCCGCCGCCTTGTCGTAGCCGATGTGCGGGCTCAGCGCCGTCACGAGCATGAGCGAGCGGTGCAGGAGCTCGTCGATCCGCGCCCGGTTCGCCTCGATCCCGGCGACGCAGCGGTCGGCGAAGCTCGCGCCGGCGTCGGCGAGGAGGCGGATCGATTGCAGGAGATCATAGATGATCACGGGCTTGAAGACGTTGAGCTCGAAATGGCCTTGGCTTCCGGCGATGGAAATAGCCACGTGATTGCCCATCACCTGCACGGCCACCATGGTGAGCGCCTCCGCTTGGGTAGGGTTCACCTTTCCCGGCATGATCGAGGAGCCGGGCTCGTTCTCCGGCAGCTGCAGCTCGCCGAGGCCCGAGCGCGGACCCGAGCCCATGAGGCGGATGTCGTTCGCGATCTTCATCGCCGAGACCGCGATCACGTTGAGCACGCCCGAGACTTCGACGAGCGCATCGTGCGCCGCCAACGCCTCGAACTTGTTCTCGGCCGAGGTAAAGGGCAGCCCGGCGATCTCGGCCGCCTTCGCGGCGAAGCGCGCCGCGAATTCGGGCCTCGCATTGATGCCGGTGCCGACGGCGGTGCCGCCTTGGGCAAGAGCATGAAGCCGCGGCAGCGCGGCCTCGAGGCGAGCGATGCCGAGCTCGATCTGGCGTGCATAGGCGCCGAACTCCTGACCGAGGGTGAGCGGCGTCGCGTCCTGGAGATGCGTGCGGCCGATCTTCGCGATCTCCGCGAACTCAGCGGATTTGGCGGCGAGCGTGCGTTGGAGATGACGCAGCGCCGGCAGCAGGCGGCGGTCGATCTCGATCGCCGCCGCAATGTGCATGGCCGTTGGGAAACTGTCGTTCGAGGACTGCGCCATGTTCACGTGATCGTTGGGATGGACCGGCGTCCTCGAGCCGAGCGTGCCGCCGAGCATCTCGATCGCGCGGTTGGCGATTACCTCGTTGACGTTCATGTTGGTCTGCGTGCCCGAGCCCGTCTGCCAGACGACCAGCGGGAAGTGCTCGTCGAGCTTGCCCGCGATCACCTCATCGGCCGCGGCGACGATGGCTTTGCCGAGGGTTTCCGGGAGGTCGCCGAAGCTCATGTTGACGAGCGCCGCGGCTTTCTTCTGGATGCCGAAAGCGCGGATGAGCGGGATCGGCATGCGCTCGGTACCGATCGGAAAGTTCTCGAGCGAGCGCTCGGTCTGCGCGCCCCAATAGCGGTCCGCGGGCACCTCGATCGCGCCCATGGTGTCGCGCTCGACGCGCTTGGCGTCCTTCTTCGGCATGGCGTGCCTCCTCGGCGCAGCGCCGTTTCCGACGAAATCGGGACCTATTAATGGGCATCGCCCGAAGCGATGTCTACCCTGGGCCTCCCGGGGCGTTGCCTCGGGGGGCGCCGCGGAGCGCGGCCTCGACGATTTGCCGCAGTCGATCGCGCTGGATCTTGCCGGCGTCGTTGCGGGGGATGGCGTCGAGCTTGACGATAATGACACGGCCGAGCTGCATTTGGCGCAGTGCGTCGAGCACGCGTGCCTGCAGGTCCTCGTCGTGGCGGCCGTCCGTGGTGACGCAGATGGTGACTTCCTCGAAGCCGTCGGCATTCAGGATCGAGAGGGCGCCCGCATCGAGCACGCCCGCGCGGCGGAGGACGAGCTGCTCCAGCTCGGCGGGCGAGCGCTTGCTGCCGCCGATGTTCAGGAGCTCGTCGGCGCGGCCCAACACGCGCAGATACCGGCGGCCCAGCAGAAGTCCGGAGTCTCCGGGATAGAACCAGCCTTCCCCGAACATCCGACGGGTCGCCTCGGGATCGTCGAGATATCCCTCGACCATGGCCTCGCTGCGCACGCGGATGCGGCCTACTTTGCCCTTTGGCACCGGCCGGCCGGAGTCGTCGACGATCTCCACCGCGACTCCCGGCCAGATCGGCCCTGAGCCGCTGTCGTCGCCGGAGCGGGTGAGGAAGATGAGGCCGGCCTCGTTGCAGCCGTAGTCGTTGTAAACGTCGGTCGCGAGCCGCTCCAGCGCGCGTGTCCGTAATCCGGCCGAGATCGGCGCGCCGAAGGAGCAGACCGTCAGCCGGCTGGGCTTCTGGAAATCGCCGGGAAGCGCGTCGAGCACTTGCTTGAGCTGCAGCGGCATCAGCGTCGCGTCGGTGACGCCGTGCGTAGCAATCGCCCGCGCGATCGGCATGCGTTGGGATGACTCGAAGACGATCCTTCCGCCACTGCGCAGGCACGCCATGACGGCACCGTAGATGTGGCCTACGGTGAGCGGCATGCTCACGAGGTAGCGCGAGGCGCGGGTAAACTGATACTGCGCGGCGTAGCGCTGCAACCGGCACTCCTGCTGGCGCCGCCGCAGCATGAGCATCTTCATGGCGCCCGTCGTGCCGGAGGTGCGAAGGATCCGGATCGCATCCTCGTCCGCCGCGGGCGCCGGTTCCACGCGGTCGCTCTCCGAGAGCGTCCGGACCTGCTGCAGCCATTGGTCTCCGATTACGAGATTGCGCCGCGCGCCCTCGACGGGAAAGTGCGGCTCCGCCATCACGAGATCGGCCCTCGCCCGGAGGGGATGCGGGGACTCGACTTCGTGCCGCAGGAACGAGGCGGAGGGGGCGCCCAGATCTTCGAGCGCGATCAGCAGCAGGCAATGCAGGTAAAGGTCGTCCGCGCCGACGGCAACGAGCTTCCCGCGCGAGACGCCTTCCGCCGCGAGCGCGCGGCCGCAGCGGCCGACGTCCCCGTCGAGCGTGGCGTAGGATGTCTCGCGGCCGTCGATCGCGAACGCGATCGAATGCGGCCGCTCCGCGGCGTGGTAGGCGATGACCTCTGCCGTCAGCAACTCGGGCGCCCGCTCATCGCGTCAGGCCGCCTTCTCGACCCGTACCCCGCCGCCCTCCAACAGCATTACCTTGTTGAGAAGTTTGACCAGCGCGTAGACGGATTCGATCGCGGGCGCGGGCGTGTCGGTGAGGCGAGCCATCTCGAGGATCGAGCCTATGAGCGCCTCGGTCTCGAGCGAGCGTCCGGCCTCCACGTCCTGGAGCATCGAGGTCTTGTGCGCGCCGACGGCCTCGGCGCCGGCGATGCGCTTCTCGATGGTGACGCGGAAGGTGACCCCAAGCTTTTTCGCGATGGTCTCGGCCTCCTCCATCATCCGCGCGGCCAAGTGGCGCGTCTCCGGGAATTGGCAGATGTCGACGAGCGTCGCGTGGGTCAAGGCACTGATGGGGTTGAAGGAGAGGTTGCCCCAGGCCTTGAGCCAGATCTCCGAGCGGATGTCCTTGAGGACACGCGATTTGAGGCCGGCCCTCACGAGCACGTCGTGGAGGCGCTTCACGCGCTCGGTCTCCTTGCCGTCGAGCTCGCCGATTGGGAAGCGGTCGCCCTCGACGTGGTGGATGACGCCCGGCCCCGTGACCGCCGCCGCGGGATAGACCACGCAGCCGACGATGCGGCCGGCGTCGACCTTCTTGGTGAGGATCCCCGTGGGATCGAGGCTCTCGAGCTTCTTGTTGTCGTATTTGCCGCCGAGGCGTTGGAAGTACCACCAGGGAAGTCCGTTCTGCACGGTCATCACCATGGTCTCGGGGCCGAGGAGGCTTTCGATGTCCTTGACGACCTGATCGAGGTAGTGAGCCTTGACCGCGAGCACCACGAGGTCCTGCTTGCCGGCGTCCTGGGCCTTCTCGACCGCCTTCACCTTCGCGGTCTCGACCTTGCCGTCGTGCCATTCGAGCGTGAGGCCCTTCGCCTTGATCGCAGTGAGATGGGCGCCCATGTCGATCACGGTCACGTCGTTCCCCGCGAGTGCCAAACGCGCGGCGACCAAGCCGCCGATCGCGCCCGCGCCGACGACGCAGACCTTGATCGCTGCCGGCTCCTTCTCGAGGAGATAGGGGCTGGGCAGCACTTGATTGAAGGGATTGCTGAGGCGGCCCACGCCGTCGATCACGATCTCGATGACGTTCTCGGCATCCCCCATCACGCCCGCGCCAAGCGAGGTGCCGCAGGCGATCACGTCGCCCGGCATGAGGGTCATGTCGCGGGAGACCATGCTCACGAGTTTCGCGGGCGGGAAGAACATGTCCGCGACCGGGTAGTTCTGCCGCTCCTTGCCGTTGAGGATCGTGCGGACGTTGAGCTGCATGGGGTCGGCGCCGGTGACGATGACAGGTCCCATGACGCCGAAGGTGTCGAAGCTCTTGGCGCGTACCCACTGATCGAAGGTCGGGTTCTTCTTCAGGAGGTCGATCGCGGTGACGTCGTTGACGCAGGTGTAGCCGAATATGTAGTTGGGGGCCTCGGCCTCGCTCACCATCGAGCATTTCTTGCCGATGACGACGCCGAGCTCGCCCTCGTAGATGATCCGCCCGCTGTAGGATTTGGGCCGCAGGATCGGCAGGCCTGCGGGATGATAGGCGCTCGGCGCCTTGAGGAAGTAGAGCGGCTCCTCCGGCACCAGGAAGCCATTCTTGGCGGCGAGCTGGTGGAAGTTGTTCCAGAGGCAGATCATCTTCGAGGGCTCGGTCGGCGTGAGCACGCGGACTTCCGCGAGCTTCACGGTCTCGCCAGTGGGCTTGGCGCCCGCGAACATGTCGCCGGAATGCACGGCGATCTCGCCGCCCTCGAGCGTGCCGAATTCTACGCGGCCGCTGCGCTCGTACCTGATCCACTGCGTCATGAGCCTCTCCTCCCTCAGCGGAATTATGCGGCGATGACTCCCTCTGGGAGACCCGCCCCGTTGGGGGGAAAGTGCCGGATGCCCGGCGGATCGGCAAGACCCAAAGGCGCCGCTATCTCCAGCACTCCATCCGCACCGTGAACTTGAGCGCGAGGTCCGCGATCTCGGCAGTTGCGAGGTCTCGCTTGCCGGGTGGCGGCGAGAGGGTCACGCCATGGGCGTGGCGCTCGCGCGCCGCAACCGCCGGATCGGCCGCCACCACATCCACACGAGCGCGGCCAGTACAACGGCGGCGACCGCGGCTAAGCCCATCTCGAGGTAGTGGGCCCCGGCGGATGGCGCCTGTGGCTCCACGCGACGGCGGACCATGACGGCGACAGCGCAGACGTCGAGGGCGAACAGGGTAAAGAGCACGCGCATCGGGAAGGAAACACGTTCCTGCTGCGCGCTCATGGAATCCCCGCGGCCCGAAGTTGCTGCCGAAGCCCAGGCGCAGCGCGCCCGCCCCCTTCTTAAGGAGGGTGTTCCAGGGAAAGATTACACCTAAAGGGAGGGGAGAGCTAGACCGCGCTCAGGGCTGCAGCCGCCCCATCATGCGATTGGCAAACATCTCGTGCCGGCGGCGCGCAAACTCCACGAAGCGCCTGCGCTGCTCGGGGTTCAGCGTCGCGAGAAACGGAAGGAGGGCGTCGTTGACGGCGATCATGAAGTCTCGGCGCTTATCTGAGATTTGTGCGATGAGGATCCCGATCCTCGCGCGGTCGGGCTCCGGCTTCGTCATCTCCTCCGTGAGCTCCTTCTCCAGCGGCGCGATCGCCTCGCGCATCGCCTGGGCCTGGGTACGGAATGTCTGCAGGAAAGTGCGGAAGGCCGCCCGCTGGTCGTTACCGAGGTTGAGCTCGCGCCCCACCACCTGCGCGGGGCCGCGCGGCACCATGTATTTGAAATAGACGAAGCCGCCGACGACGCAGAGATTGAGCGCGAGGGAGAGCGCCAGCACCGCTTTCCACACCCAGCCAAACCGGCGCTTCGGGGCTTGCGCGCCCTCCGGTGCGGCGGTCACGAGCTGCTCTCGTCGCCGAGATCGGTGAAGAGCGGCGCGGGCCCATCGAGCAGCGTCTGCTCGAACGCCGATTCGGACTGACCGCCGCCGAGCATGCCGGCGTAGAGGCTGCCGCCGAGCTCGAAGCCCACGAGACTCACGGCGACGATGCTTGCGGCCATGCTGCCCCAGGCAGCGGCGACCCGCCATGCCGGTGCCTTGTGGCGCAACGGCACGACGCTCGAGCCGCGTTCCGCAACCAGCGCCGTCCCGCGGGCGAGCGCGGCCGCCGAAGGCTCGATCGGGGCAACAGCCCCGCGCGCGGCGAGCACGTCGTCGAGCGCTTCGGGATGAAGGGCAAGCCAGGTTTCGACAGCCTCGGCCGCCGCCTCGTCCAGGCGGCGCTCAGCCCAGGCCGCGAGCAGCGCCGGGTCGGGCGCCTCCACGGTGCCCTCCGTCGCCTGCCGCCAGCGCCGCCAAAGGGCTGCCTGCTCGCTCTGTTTGATGAATTCGCTCATGTTTCCGCGTCCCTATCGATAGTTATCTAGGCATTCCGATCCCGCAACATCCCCGTGCGGCACCGCCCTAACGGTCCTGCGTGGCAAAATGGCCACGTAGCTTCAGCATCGCCTTGTGGTGGGTGCTGCGCACCGTCTGGGGATCTACCCCCAGCATCTTCGCGACCTCCGCCACCTCGAGATCGCGCTCATAGAGGAGGGTCAGCACGAGCTGCTGCCGGGGCGAGAGCAAGTCCTTGGGAAGCTTGAGGGGTTCCCGGTGCACGTCAGTAACGGCGAGGAGCGTCTCCGGCACGTCCTCGAGCGCCGATTGCGGGGGGCGGTGGCGGCGCTGAACGTCCCGCGCGGTGCTGCGGGCGACGATAGTGAGCCAAGTACTGACACCCGCCCGGCTGGGGTCATAGGTCCTGAGCAGGCGGTAGTTGTCCTTGCAAAGACGGACCAGCACCTCCTGCAAGAGGTCCTCCGCCTCGGTTCCCTCGCGCACGAGGCTGCGCACGGCCGACAGGATGAGCCCGGCGTAGCGCCGCACGAAGCGGTCCCAGGCACCCTTGTCGCCGGCGATCAGCGCCGCGAGCTCGTTCGCCTCCGCCACGCACGGCCTCTCCGGTTGGTTGCGCTCAGGTCAACTTCGCGAAGAAGTCGTTGCCCTTGTCGTCGACAACGATGAAGGCCGGGAAATCCTCCACTTGGATGCGCCAGATCGCCTCCATGCCGAGTTCCGGATACTCGAGCAGCTCGACCTTCTTGATGCAGTCCTGGGCGAGCCGCGCCGCGGGGCCGCCGATCGAGCCCAGGTAAAAGCCGCCGTGCTTGCGGCAGGCCTCGCGCACCTCGGCGCCACGGTTGCCCTTGGCGAGGGTGACGAAGCTGCCGCCCGCCGCCATGAACTGGTCGACGTAGGAGTCCATGCGGCCCGCCGTCGTCGGACCGAAGGAGCCGGAGGCGAAGCCCTTCGGCGTCTTCGCGGGCCCGGCGTAGTAGATCGGGTGATCCCTGACGTATTGCGGCAGGCCCTCGCCGCGATCGAGGCGCTCCTTGAGCCTCGCATGCGCGATGTCGCGGGCGACGATCAGGGTTCCCGTGAGCGAGAGCCGCGTCTTGATCGGGTATTGTGAGAGCGTGTGACGGATTTCGCCCATCGGCCGGGAGAGATCGATCGCCACCACGCTCCCGCCGAGCCTCGCCTCGTCGATCTCCGGGAGGTATTTCGCGGGGTTGGTCTCGAGTTCCTCCAGGAAGACGCCCTCGCTCGTGATCTTGCCGAGTATCTGGCGATCGGCGGAGCAGGAGACACCGATGCCGATGGGGACGCTCGCGCCGTGGCGCGGCAGGCGAATCACTCGGATGTCGTGGCAGAAATACTTGCCGCCGAACTGCGCGCCGATTCCGGTCCGGCGCGCGAGCTCCAGCACCTCGGCCTCGAAGCCGCGGTCGCGATAGGCCTGGCCGAACTTGTTGCCCTGCTCCGGCAGCGTGTCGAGATAGCGGCAGCTCGCGAGCTTCACCGTCTTGAGCGTGAGCTCGGCCGAGGTGCCGCCGATGACGATCGCCAAGTGATAGGGCGGGCAGGCGGCGGTGCCGAGCGTGCGGATCTTCTCGTCCACGAACTTGAGCAGGGATTTCGGGTTTAGCACCGCCTTCGTCTGCTGGTAGAGGAAGCTCTTGTTGGCGGAGCCGCCGCCCTTGGCGACGAAGAGGAAATGGTACTCGTCGCCCTCGTCGGCGAAGAGGTCGATCTGCGCCGGCAGGTTGTCGCCGGTATTGACCTCTTCGTACATCGAGAGCGGCGCCACCTGGCTATAGCGGAGATTGGTCTCCGTGAAGGTCTTGCGGATGCCCGCCGAGAGCGCCGCCGCATCGCCGCCCCCGGTCCAAATCTGTCCGCCCTTCTTGCCCATGACGATCGTCGTGCCGGTGTCCTGGCACATCGGCAGCACCTTCCCCGCGGCGATGTTCGCGTTCTTCAGGAGATCGAAGGCGACGAACCTGTCGTTGTCCGAGGCCTCGGGGTCGTCGAGGATCGCTCGAAGCTGCGCCAGGTGACCCGGCCGCAGCAGGTGCTGGCAGTCGACGAGCGCCTCCGCCGCGAGCAGCGACAGCGCCTCTGGCCGCACCTTCACGACGCGCGCGCCCTCGAAGCGCACGGTCGAGACGTAATCGGCCGTGAGCTTACGATAGGGCGTCGCGTCCTCGCCCAGCGGAAACATCTCGTGGAAGGCGAAATCGTTCATATCGATGGCCTCGTCGGGGGTGCGGCGGGAATGATCGGCGGAGAGACACCTTTTCGCTCAGAAGGTCAAGGCAAGGGGCCGTGCCCGCGGCTTGACGGGTCATGCGGCCGCCCATCCATCTCTGATCGCGAGATCCGCGATCTCCGTGCGGAACTCCTCGAGCGTGAAGAGACCGAGGCAGGGAAGGGCACCACTGGCCGTGAGCGTTCCCTGCGCGAGCTTCTTTGCGAGGATCACGGCGGGCGTCGCGGGGACGAAGGGGCCGTCGCCGGCCTCCGCGATCAGGCTCCAGCATCGCCGGATCGGCCGGCCTGCAGGATCGGTCCCCTTGAGATGCACGTACATTGCGCCGCGGTCGGTCCCGAAATGGGAGGTGACATCACCCATGCGGCGCGCAATACCCGCGATCGGCCGCAAGCTGCCGACAAGCCCGGCGCGGACCAGCCAGGAGAGCGCCCAAAGTCCGAGATGCAGGGTCCTGAGCTCGATCCCGGCGTGGAACCGCACGGTCTCCGCCTCGGGATAGCGCTTGGCAAAGAGCGTTAGATCCGGAACGTCGCAGGCCGAGAACCACCGGTAGCCCAACCCCCCGATGCGCACGCGCCGCAAATCCTGCCAGCCGTAGACGGTACGCCAGGCGCCTTCGCGCCAGCAGAGAATGGGCTTTCCCGTGTAGCTCAGGAACGCCTCGATCACGGCAGGCCCCCGCGGCGCTTTGTTGCCGGGCGAGATGCCGATCTCAATACCGGTGAGCCGCGCGAGCCGCGCGCGCCCATCGTCGATGACCGCGGCGGAGAGTGCGGGTACGGAGCTTGCGCCGCTCACCGCCAGCACGCCCGCCTCGCGCGCGCGGGCGTCGAGCGCATCGAAGCCGCTGACGAAGTCGCGGCCATCGGAAATGTCGATGTAATGCACTCCTGCGGCGATGCACGCCTCGGCTATCGAATAGTCCTGGCCCTGGAAGGGCCCTGCGGTGTGGATGACGAGGCGTGCGCCGGTCTCTGCGAGCGCTGCAGGCAGGCCCGGAGGTGCCTCAAAGACCCCGGTCTCGATGCCGAGCTCCGTCGCGAGCCGCTCCAATGCCGGCGCACTGCGGCCGGCGGCGATCACGCGGAGCGCGGGATCGCGGGCGAGGCGGCGGCAGATGCGGCTGCCGAAGACGCCGGCGCCGCCGAGCACGAGCACGCCGAAACGGCCCTCGCTACTTCTTTCGGAAGCTGTCGAGAGTGACGACTTCACCGGACTTGGCCTCGGCGGCTTTCTTGTCCTTTTCTTTTTCTTTCTCTTTCTCTTTCTCTTTTTTCTCGCTGCCGCCGGGTGCCGCGGGAGCCGCCGTCTCGTCGGTGATCTGGAACTGGAGCCCGAACTTCACGGAGGGATCGGCGAAAGCCGTGATGGCGCCGAAGGGCACGGTCAGGCGCTCGGATTTGTTGTTGAAGCTCAGGGTCACGCCGAAGCCGCCCTCGCTCACCTCGAGGTCCCAGAACTGGTGCTCGAGGACGATGGTCATCTCCTCGGGATAGCGCTCGGCGAGATAGGCGGGGATGTCGACGCCAGCGCTCCGCGTGCGGAATGTGATGTAGAAGTGATGCGCGCCCGGCAGGCCCTTACTCTGCGCCACCGCCAGCGCCTCGCGCACGACGCCGCGGAGCGCCAGCTCCACCATCCTGTCGTAGCGCAATACGTCCTTCACGTCCTCGCCTCCCCGGGCGTTTCCCCTCGCGGGTTGCGTCCCCGCTTGAGGCGATCTGAAGTGGGGGGCTTCTGTTGCCCGGTGCCCCCCGAACCGCGCTTGCTTAATGCTTAAGCAGCGAGTGCGACTCGATTGTCGTTCGCACTTCTAGGTTGGCCCGATAACGGCGGTACCATGCCGAGCGAAAGGCAACACCTTTACCACGCGCGTCGATCCTGGTTCGCCCCCGTAGCTGAAGTGGTGGAGGCGCCGGGTACTGCCCCCGGGTCCGCTGCGCTTATTCCATGCGCCGTTTATCGCCATAGTCGGTCGCCCGACGCTCTCAATATAGGTATTCCCGCCCACGGCGCAACCGCGCGCGGCGAGTCGGCCTTGGTAGCGGCCTCCGGCGCGGGATAAAGTGGGCGGCCCCCGCCCCCTCGAGGATCTGCCCGCCCATGCCGTTATCGCCCGAGCAGCAAGCCGAGATCGCGCGGCTGAGGGCCGAGAGCCAGCCGACCCGGCGCGCGACAGTGCCGGGGCTCGAGGAGATCCTCTATGAGCCGATCGAGGTCCTCGACCACGGCTTCGTCCGCGTCATCGACTACATGGGAGACGACGGCGCGGTGGTGCAGGCGGCGCGCGTCTCCTACGGCAAGGGCACCAAGAAGGTCAGCGAGGACCGCGGGCTCATCCACTATCTGATGCGCCACCGCCACACCACGCCATTCGAGATGTGCGAGATCAAGTACCACGTGAAGCTGCCGATTTTCGTGGCGCGGCAGTGGATCCGGCACCGCACCGCGAACGTCAACGAGTACTCCGCGCGCTACTCGATCCTCGACAACGAGTTCTACCTGCCCGCGCCCGAGCAGATCGCGGCGCAGTCGCGCAGCAACCGCCAGGGCCGCGGCGAGACGCTCTCGGTCGCGGAGCAGCAACGCGTACTCGACCTCCTGCGCGAGGACGCGCTGCGCGCCTATCGCGACTATATGGAGCTATTGAACGAGGACGAGGCCGGGAACGTCGTCGACCCCAAGCGCCAAGGTCTTGCGCGCGAGCTCGCGCGCATGAGCTTGACGCTCAACTTTTATACGCAGTGGTACTGGAAGACCGACCTGCACAATCTACTCAATTTCCTGAGCCTGCGTGCCGACGCGCATGCGCAGTACGAGATTCGCGTCTATGCCGATGCGATGATCGGGACCTTGGAGCGCTGGGTCCCCATGACCGCCGAGGCCTTTCGCCAATATCGCCTCGGCGGCGCGCATCTCTCCGCGAGCGGGCTCTCCGTCGTGAAGCGCATGCTCGCAGGCGAGACGGTGACGCAGGCCGGGAGCGGCATGACCAAGCGCGAGTGGACGGAGCTGATGTCGGTGCTGGGACGCGAGGGCTGAGCGCGTCGCCCCGCATCTCAGGTCTTCGGCTTGATCTGCGAGCCCGGGGTCGAGCGCGAGATTGCCGTCTCCTCCTCGGTCATGTCGACGGCGATGTCCGCGAAGAGCGGCGTGCTGAGATAGCGCTCGCCGGTGTCGGGGAGCATGCAGAGTACGGTCGCGCCCTTGGGGGCTTGCCGGCAGACCTCGAGCGCGCCTGCGAAGGTGGCGCCCGCGGTGATGCCGACGAAGATGCCTTCCTTTTGCGCGAGGTCCTTGCTGCAGCGCATGGCGTCCGCGCCAGCGATGGTGAGGATGCGGTGGATGACGCCCATGTCGACGGCGTCGCCGGTGAGCTTCGGGATGAAATCCGGACTCCAGCCCTGCATCGGATGCGGCTTCCAGGCGGGATTGGGCTCGGCGGGCGAGCCGTCCGCCTTGCGCTTCTGCGGCGCGCGAGAGGTCAGCATGGGCGCATCCGCGGGCTCGCAGACCACGATCTTCGTCTCCGGCCACTCCTTCGCGAGGACGCGCGCGACTCCCTTGAGCGTGCCGCCGGTGCCGAAGCCCGTCACCCAGTAGTCGAGCGGCTCGCCCTTGAAGTCCTCGACGATCTCGCGCGCGGTCGTGCGCGAGTGCATGTCGGGATTGGCCTCGTTCTCGAATTGCCGCGTCAAGAACCAGCCATGGCTCTCCGCGAGTTCGACCGCCTTGTTGACCATGCCCATGGCCCGCTCGGCCGCAGGCGTCAGCACGACCTTGGCGCCGAGGAAGCGCATGAGCTTCCGCCGCTCGACGCTGAAGGTCTCGGCCATCGTGACGACGAGCGGATAGCCCTTCTGCGCGCAGACCATCGCCAAGCCGATGCCGGTGTTGCCGCTCGTCGCCTCGATCACGGTCTGTCCCGGCTTGAGCTTGCCGGTCCGCTCGGCCTCCTCGATCACGCCCAGCGCCAGGCGGTCCTTGACCGAGCCCAGCGGATTGAACGCCTCGATCTTCACGAAAAGGTTGACGCCCGCGGGCGCCAGCTTGTTGATGCGAACGACCGGCGTGTTGCCGACGGTCTCGAGGATGCTCGCGAACTTGCGGCCCATGCTTTTCGTTCCCTCGGCTTGGATTCGGGAGTTACTGGATGACGATCCTGGGCGCGGCCTTGCGCGTGCCGCCCGCGAGCTTCGCCCAAAGGCGCTCCGCGATCGCGCGGAAGAGCTTCGCGTGCGCGCCCTCGGGCTCGGCGATGACGATCGGGCGGCCGGCGTCCGAGGTCTCTCGGATCGCGATATCCAGGGGGATCTCGCCGAGGAAATCCGTGCCGAGCTTCTCGGCCTCGCGGCGCGCGCCGCCGTGGCTGAAGATCTCGCTGCGCTCACCGCAATGGGGACAGAGGAAGTAGCTCATGTTCTCGACTATGCCGAGGACGGGCACGTCGACCTTGCGGAACATGTTGAGGCCCTTGCGCGCGTCGAGGAGGGCGATGTCCTGCGGCGTCGAGACGATGACCGCGCCCGAGAGCGGCACCTGCTGCGCCATGGTGAGCTGCGCATCGCCCGTCCCGGGCGGAAGGTCGACGACGAGCACGTCGAGCTCGCCCCAGGCTACGTCGCGCAGCATCTGCTGGATCGCGCTCATCACCATGGGGCCGCGCCAGATCATCGGCGTGTCCTCCGGCACGAGGAAGCCCATGGACATCGCCTTGATCCCGTAATTTTCCATCGGCTCCAGCACGCGCCCGTCGCGCGAGCTCGGCCTCCCGGAGATCCCGAGCATCCGCGGCATCGAGGGGCCGTAGATGTCGGCATCGAGCAATCCCACCCGGAGCCCATTCGCCGCGAAGGCCAGGGCAAGGTTCGCGGCCACCGTCGATTTGCCGACCCCGCCCTTGCCGGAGGCGACGGCGACGATCGTCTTGACGCCGGGAACGAGCGCCTTGCCGCCGCCGTGGCCGGCTTGCGCCTGGCCGTGGACGTGAGGCGCTGCGCGCTGCGCGCCGCGCTTTGCCTCCGCGGTCATGACCGCCGTCACCGAGAGCACGCCCGGAATCCGCTCGACCGCGCGCTCCGCCGCCTTGCGCAGGGGCTCGAGCTTCGGTCCGCGCTCGGGATCGACCTCGAGCGTGAATCCGACATGGCCCTCGCGCACCGCGAGGCCGGAGATCATGCCGAGAGTGACGATGTCGGTCTTGCGGTCGGGGTCCTGCACCTGGCGCAAGGCCGCCAGCACCTGCTCCTGCGTCACCGCGCTCATGCGGGCCTTCCTCTCATTGCCTTGACAATCGCGCGCTGGTCCCGATCATCCCCGAAACGACGCGCCGAGCCGGGATCGAACGGGATGGCTCTAATATAGGATCGCGCGCGATTTGCATAGGCGAGGGCGTGGCCCCGCCTCCATTCAGAGAGGAAGACTCGAGACATGCCGTGGACGAACCAAGGTGGCGGGGGCGGCAGGGGCGGCCCCTGGGGCGGCGGCCCGAGTCCCTGGGGCCGGCCGCCGCAGGGCGGCCCCAACGTCGAGGACATCATCCGCAAGAGCCAGGAGCGGCTGCGCGGCATGCTGCCCGGCAGCTTCGGCAGCAGGCCAGGGATCATCCTGATCGTCTTTGCGGTCCTGGCCATCTGGCTCATCAGCGGATTCTACCGCGTGCAGCCCGACGAGGTAGGCGTGGTGCTGCGCTTCGGCGCCTTCAATCGCCTCGCCAATCCCGGCCTCAACTATCATCTGCCCTGGCCGATCGAGAACGCCGAGAAGCCGCAGGTGACGCGCGTCAACCGCACCGATGTCGGCTACCGGCCGGGATTGCAGCGGGCCTCGGGCCGCGTCCAGCAGGTGCCGGAGGAAGCGCTGATGCTCACGGGCGACGAGAACATCGTCGACATCAACTTCTTCGTGCTCTGGCGCATCAAGGACGCTAAGGCCTTTCTCTTCAACATCGCCGAGCCCGAGCAGACCGTGAAGGCCGCCGCCGAGAGCGCGATGCGCGAGGTGATCGGGCGCACCGACATCGCGAAGGCGCTGGCGCCGGGCCGCGGCCCCATCGAGGCCGACGCGCAGAAGCTCATGCAGGAGATCCTCGACAGCTATCAAAGCGGCATCGAGGTGAGCGAGCTCCGGCTCGACAAGGTCGATCCGCCGCCGCAGGTGATCGACGCCTTCCGTGACGTGCAGAGCGCCAAGATCGATTACACGCAGAAGCAGAACGTCGCCGAGGCATATCAGAACGACGTGGTGCCCCGAGCCCAAGGCCAAGCGGCGCAGCTCGTGCAGGAGGCGGAAGCCTACAAGGCGCAGGTCGTGCGGCAGTCGCAAGGCGACGCGCAGCGCTTCATCTCCGTGCTCAACGCCTACAAGAAGGCGCCGGACATCACGACCCGGCGCCTCTACATCGAGACGATGCAGGACGTGCTCAAGAACGCCAACAAGATCATCCTCGAGCGCACCGCGTCGGGGTCGGGCGTGGTTCCCTATCTGCCGCTGCCCGAAATAAAGCGCGGCGGGGGAGCGCCGCCGGGCCCGCGCGGAAGCACCTCGACCGCCCCGGGAGCACGGCCATGATCCCGCGCGCCGCCATCGCCATACTCGCCCTCCTCGTGGTCCTCCTGATCGTGGTGACTAGCTCGGTCTTCACCGTCGATCAGAGGGAGCAGGCGCTCGTACTGCAGTTCGGCAAGCCGATCCGCCTCGCAAGCGAGCCGGGCCTGCAATTCAAGCTGCCGCTGATGCAGAACGTGATCTTCTATCCGAAGCAGATTCTCTACCTCGAGCCCTCGGCGGAGGAGGTGAATGCCGCCGACCAGAAACGGCTGGTGGTCGACAGCTACGCGCGCTATCGGATCGTCGATCCCCTGCAGTTCTACCAATCCGTGGGCACCGAGGCCGTCGCCAACACCCGGCTCGCCTCGATCGTCAACAGCACGCTCCGCCGGATCATCGGCAACGTCCAGCTCGCCTCCGTCGTCTCGGACAAGCGCGCTGAGGTGATGCGGGACGTGCGCGACGACGTGAACCGCCAGGCGAAGGCCTTCGGCATCGACGTGATCGACGTCCGTATCCGTCGCGCCGACCTTCCCGCAGAGAATAGCCAGGCGATTTACGAGCGCATGAAGACCGAGCGACAGCGCGAGGCCGCGCAGTTCCGCGCCGAGGGCGAGCGCGAGGCGCAGAAGATCCGAGCCGGCGCCGACCGCCAGCGGGTCGAGATCGTGGCTGAGGCGCAGCGCCAGTCGCAAATCCTCCGGGGTGAGGGCGATGCCGAGAGCATCCGGATCTATGCCGACGCTTTCGGCCGCGATCCCGACTTCTATGCCTTCTACCGCTCGCTCGAGGCCTACCGGAGCGCGCTCGCAAACAGCGACACCACGCTAGTGCTGACGCCGGACAGCGAGTTCTTCCGCTATTTCGGGTCGGAGACGGGCAAGCCCGAGGGCGGCGAGGAGAAGCCGAAGCAGTAGCGGGCGCCGCCGCACGAAACGGCTGCAGATGCGTGATTTCGCAACCGCGCTCGCTCTCGTCTTCGTGATCGAGGGCATCTTGCTCGCGCTCTTCCCGGAGACGATGAAGCGCCTCGCGGCCGAGCTTCCGGCAATACCGGCGGGCATGCTCCGGGCGGGAGGGCTCCTCGGCGCCTGCCTTGGGGTTGCCGCGGTGTGGCTCATCCGCCGCTCCTGAGGTCCGGGACCGGTTTGCGGCGCGGCTGCTCTCCAACTATTATGCACTCACGAAATCCCCTTCCCCCGGGAGAGTTCTAATTGACCACCGTGATTGCCGGGCTGAGATCCGCCTTTCGTGGCCTGACCGCGTCGCTCGAGGCCCGCGACGGGCGCGGATCGGGTCGCTCCCTCAAGCCCCTGGACGCCGCGGATACGCGGATCGCGACTTGCCGCCGCGGCGGCGCCGGCGCTTGGCTCGGCCGGCTCGCGGTCGCAGTGCTGGTGGGGGCGATGTCGATTCCCGCGGGCTACGCACAAGCCCAGCATCGCCCCGAGACCTTCGCCGATCTCGCGGCGAAGCTCCTGCCCGCGGTCGTCAACATCTCCACGACCCAGACGATCAAGGGCAATAAGGGCGGCCCACCGCCGGACATGCCGCAATTCCCGCCGGGCTCGCCGCTCGAGGACCTCTTCAAGGATTTCATGAACCGCAATCGCGGCGGCGGAGGCGACCAGCCGCCGCGGCGCGCGCAGTCCCTGGGCTCGGGCTTCATCGTCGATCCCTCCGGCCTCGTCGTCACCAACAACCACGTGATCGCCGACGCCGACGAGATCACCGTGACGCTCCAGGACAACACCAACCTCAAGGCCGAGGTCGTGGGGCGCGATACCAAGGTCGATCTGGCGCTCCTGCGCGTGAAGCCCGAGAAGCCGCTCGCCTTCGTCAAGTTCGGCGACAGCGACAAGACCCGGGTCGGCGACTGGGTACTCGCGATCGGCAATCCCTTCGGCCTCGGCGGCACCGTCACCGCGGGCATCCTCTCGGCACGCGGCCGCGACATCAGCGCCGGGCAATACGACGACTTCCTGCAGACCGACGCCTCGATCAACCGCGGGAATTCCGGCGGGCCCATGTTCAACATGGACGGCGAGGTCATCGGCGTGAACACCGCGATCTACTCGCCGACCGGCGGATCGATCGGCATCGGCTTCGCCATTCCCGCCAACATGGCGCGTCCGGTGATCGAGCAGATCAAGGAGTTCGGCCGTCCCCGCCGCGGCTGGCTCGGCGTGCGCATCCAGAGCGTGACCGACGAGATCGCCGAGAGCCTCGGCCTCGACAAGCCCCGCGGCGCCTTGATCGCGAGCGTCAACGACGGCGGCCCCGCGCAGAAGGGCGGTATCCAGCCCGGCGACGTCGTGCTGAGCTTCGACGGCAAGGAGATCTCCGACGTACGTCAGCTCCCGCGCATCGTCGCGGAGACCCCGATCGACAAGGTCGTGAAGGTCACGGTCTGGCGCAAGCGCAAGGAGGAGACCGTCGATGTGAAGGTCGGCCTCCTCGACGAGAACGAGGTGCAGCAGGCCTCGGCTCCCGCGGGAGCGACGGAGCCGCCGGTGACGGTGAAGGCCCTGGGCCTCTCCCTCTCGACGATCACGCCGGACCTGCGCACGAAGTTCTCGCTCGCCGACGATGCCTCGGGCGTGGTGGTGGTGGACGTCCAGAGCAACAGCCCTGCCGCCGAGAAGGCGGTCAAGGCGGGCGACGTCATCGTCGAGGTCGCGCAGGAGGAAGTTAAGAGCCCCGCGCAGGTCGCCGACAAGGTCGAGGAAGCCAAGAAGGCCGGTCGCAAATCCGTGCTGATGCTGATCGACCGGCAGGGCGAGCTCGGCTGGAAGGCGCTCCGCATCGACGGCAAGGGCTGATCTCTCCGAAGACCCTCACCCTCCCATCGCGAAGCGATGGGAGGGTGAGGGTAGCTACCTCGTGATCTCCTCCTCCCGATACCCCTGCACATAGAGGAGCGCCGTCAGGTCGGCGTGATCGACGCGGTGGCGGGCGCGCTCGACCACCGCGGGCTTCGCGTGGAAGGCGATGCCGAGCCCCGCCGCCTCCAGCATCGGAAGATCGTTGGCGCCGTCGCCCACCGCGAGCGTCTCCGCGAGCGGCATTCCCCGATCGGCTGCGAGCATGCGGAGCGCCGCGAGCTTGGCCTCGCGCCCGAGCACGGGCTCGCGCACGCTGCCGGCGATCTCCCCGCCGTCGAGCGCGAGCTCGTTCGCGATGTCGAGATTGAAGCCGAGCTCCGCGCGGACGCGCCCCGTGAAGACGCGGAAGCCGCCGGAGACCAGCGCCGTGAAGGCGCCGCCCCCGCGCATGGTCGCGACCAATTCCCGGGCCCCCGGAGTCACGCGGATCCGTCGCGCGGCCTCCTCGAGCGAGGTTGCGGGCTTTCCGCGCAGAAGCGCCACGCGCTCGCGAAGCGCTGCGGCGAAATCCATCTCGCCGTTCATCGCGCGCGCCGTCACTTCCGCGATGTGCGGGCCGAGCTCCAGTATCTCCGCTAGCTCGTCGAGCATCTCGTTGGCGATCACCGTCGATTCCATGTCCGCGAGGAGGAGCCGCTTGCGACGTCCCGCGCGCGGCTGCGCCACCAGGTCCAGGGGGACGCCGTCCATCTGCTGCCGGAGCGCCGCACGCACGGCGGTCTCGGCCTGCTCGGGATCGAGATTGGCGAAGGGAAGATCGACCGCGCGCTCCGGCGCGAGCCACTCCATCGACTCGAGATCGGCGCCCAGCCGCCAAAGCGACTCGACCGCGATGCTCCGCACACCTTCCCAAGACCCTCCAAATCCGGGTCCCGCCACGAAGGTCAGAACGCTCTCGGCCATGCCGCGGTTATCGGCGATGGACGACGGGAAGGCAAGCAGCCGCTATGATCGGGCGCATGCCAGAGCCCTCACGTCCCCGCCTCATCGCAGCCGAGCCGCAGCTCTTCGTCTCAGACATCGGCGCCGCCTGCGCGTTCTTCACTGAGAAGCTCGGCTTCGCCCTCAAGTTCCTCTATGGCGAGCCGCCCTTCTACGGCCAAGTGACCCGTGACGGCGCGGCGCTCAATCTGCGCCACGTCGACGCCTCCGTCTTCGACCGCGAGCGCCGGGCGCGGGAAGATCTGCTTTCGGCTGCGATCACCGTCGACGACATCGCCGGCCTCTATAAGGAGCTCCGTTTCCGCAGCGTTGTCTTCCATCAGCCGCTTCGCGTCGAGCCCTGGGGCGCGCGCACCTTCATCGTCGCCGACCCCGACGGCAATCTCATTCTTTTCGCGGGAAGCGCGGAAGACCCTAGTGCAGGAGCACCACGCGGCCCCTGACCTTGCCGCCGGTCTTGAGGTCGCTGAGGGCTTGGCTCGCCTGATCGGCGGTGCGGGTCTCGACGGGGATCGGCGGTACTTTGCCGGCCTGCACGAGCGCCATCAGCTCCTTGAGGTCGTCGAGGGTCCCGACATAGGAGCCTTCGACAGTCATCATCTTGAAGGGGAAGAGCACGGTGGAAAGAGGCGCTGCGCCGCCGTAGAGCCCGACCATCACGAGCTTGCCGCCCTTGCGCAGCACGTTGACGCCGAACTCCATGGTCTTGGGCGAGCCCACGAAGTCGATTGCCGCGGCGGCACCGCCGCCGGTGGCCTCCATCACCTGCTTCACGGCGTCGGGCGCGGCGTTGTCGATGGTGGTGACGGCGCCCATCTGGCGGGCATGCGCGCGCTTCTGCGCGTCGATGTCGGCGACGACGACCTTGCCCTTGACCGCCGCGGAAGCGATATGGACCGCGCTCCCGCCGACGCCGCCCGCGCCGATGATGACGAGGTGGTCCTCCGCGCCCAGATGGTCCCGCGTCTTCTTGAGCGCGGAGAAGGCGGTGATGCCGGAGCAGGTATAGGTTGCCGCGAGCGGCTGCGGGACGCCCGTGTGCTCCACGAGATAGCGCGCATGCGGCACGATCACGTGCGTGCCGTAGCCGCCGGAGCGGCGCGTGCCGAGCGTCCGCGGCGTGAGGCACAGCAGCTCCTCACCGCGCCGGCAGACCGCGCATTGCCCGCAGCCGATCCAGGGATAGACGACGCGCTTGTCGCCGACCTTGACGCCGGCGGCATTGGGCCCCATCGCCGCCACAACCCCCGCGATCTCGTGCCCCATGGTGAAGGGGAGCTTCACGCCGCGCGATTCCAGCGTCACCTTGTCGCCGCCGCCGAGATCGAAGTACCCATCCCAGATGTGGACGTCGCTGTGACAGACGCCCGCGGCCTCGACGCGGAGCAGCACCTCCTCGCCCTTGGGCTCGGGGTCCGGATACTCGCGCGCCTCCAGCGGCTTCCCCCATTCGATGATCTGCATCGCGCGCATCGGGTGTCCTCCGGGTCGATGTGTTCTTGAGCAAACGGTAAGGCCGATCGAGGCGCAGGGGAAGCGCCCCTCTCCCGTCGGAGACGGGAGAGGGTGGGGCCCGCGCCAAGCGCGGGAGGGTGAGGGTGCCAGACCGTCCCTTGGCTCCACCCTCACCCTCCCATCGCTTCGCGATGGGCCCCAACCCTCTCCCACGTAGTGGGAGAGGGATTCTTGCCTTACACATCTCTTATGCCTGTGAGCGCCCGCATCCTCCTAATCGCCGGCCCTACCGCTTCGGGGAAGTCGGCGCTAGCCATTGCGGTGGCGGAGGAGTTCCGCGGCACCGTCATCAATGCCGACAGCATGCAGGTCTATCGCGATCTCGCGATCCTCTCGGCGCGGCCGGGCGAGGCGGAAATGGCGCTCGTGCCGCATCGGCTCTACGGCGTGCTCGATGCCTCGGAAGTCTGCTCGGCGGCGCGATGGCGCGAGATGGCGGGGATGGAGATCGGGCGCGCGCAGGGGGAGGGGCGGCTGCCGGTGCTCGCGGGCGGGACGGGACTCTACTTCCGCGCGCTGCTGAAGGGCCTGGCGCCGGTGCCGGAGATTCCCCATGCGGCACGCGCCGCCGCACGGAAGCTCCACAAGGAGGTCGGCGGCGCGCGGTTTCACGCGGCGCTCGCGGAGAAGGATCCGGAAGCGGCGGCGCGCCTCCATCCCTCGGACTCGCAGCGGCTCATTCGCGCCTACGAGGTCGTGACCGCGACCGGGCGGACGCTCTCGGAGTGGCAGCGAGGCGGGGCCGAGGAAGCGAGCCGTCCGGCTGCGGCACTGCTGCTGTTGCCGCCGCGCGAGATCCTCTACCCCGCGATCGACAAGCGTTTCGCGGGGATGGTGCGGAAGGGGGCGCTCAAGGAGGTACGGGCCCTTCTGGCGCGGGGGCTCGCGCCGGACCTTCCGGCGATGAAGGCAGTGGGGGTGCCGGAACTCGCTCGGCACCTCCGCGGCGAAATCGGCCTCGAGGCCGCAATCGCACTGGGACAGCAAGCCTCCCGCAACTACGCCAAGCGCCAGATGACCTGGTTCCGGCACCAGCTACCGGCTACCCCGGAGTTCCCGGTCCTGCGCCTCGCCGCGCAATTTTCGGAAAGTTTGTTACCAGAAATATTTTCATTTATTCGTCAGTATGTGTTGACCGCCCCGCTTTCCTCTGGCTAGTTTGGCCCCTTCGCGCGGGACGGGAGGCATGCGGCGACACCTCGGTCCCTAGGGGGTGGGGTTAACGCCGCGTCCCGCGCGGCTTGTCTGGTTCCCTGCAACTCGAGGAGAGGTGTCATGTCGGCAGCGGCGATGCCTGGTGCGGAAATGGTCATCAAGGCTCTGGTGGACCAGGGCGTTGATGTCGTTTTCGGCTATCCGGGCGGCGCGGTATTGCCGATCTACGACGCGCTCTTCAAGCAGAACCGGCTTCGCCACATCCTCGTCCGGCACGAGCAGGCAGCGGTGCACGCGGCCGAAGGCTATGCGCGCTCGACGGGCAAGGTCGGCGTCGTCCTCGTCACGAGCGGGCCTGGCGCCACCAACGCGGTGACGGGCCTGACGGACGCGCTTATGGACTCCGTGCCGGTCGTGTGCCTGACGGGCCAGGTGCCGACGCATCTGATCGGCAACGACGCCTTCCAGGAGGCGGATACGACGGGGATCACGCGGCCCTGCACGAAGCACAACTATCTCGTAAAGGACGTGAACGGCCTCGCGCGGATGATCCACGAGGCGTTTTATGTCGCCCGCACGGGACGTCCGGGACCGGTTGTGGTCGATCTGCCGAAGGACGTGCTCTTCGCGACCGGCGCCTATACCGAGCCCACCTCGGTGCAGCACAAGACCTATCGTCCCCAGACCGTGCCCGACCGGGCGAAGGTCGCGGAGGCGATGGAGCTCATCGCGAGCGCCAAGCGGCCGGTCATCTACGGCGGCGGCGGCATCATCAATTCCGGCGAGCGCGCTTGTACGCTCTTCCGGGAGTTCGTGAAGCTCACGGGCTATCCCGCGACGCTCACGCTGATGGGTCTCGGCGCCTATCCCGCCTCGGACAAGCAGTTCCTGGGCATGCTCGGCATGCACGGTACCTACGAGGCAAACCTCGCGATGCACGGCTCGGACGTCATGATCAACGTGGGCGCCCGCTTCGACGACCGCGTGACCGGGCGCCTCAACGCCTTCTCGCCGGGCTCGAAGAAGATTCACATCGACATCGATCCGAGCTCCGTCAACAAGAACGTCCGCGTGGACATCGCGCTGATCGGCGATGCCGCCGAGGTCCTCGCGGAGATGATCAAGGTCTGGAAGGCGAGGCACCTCAAGCCCGACGCCAAGGCGCTCGCGCACTGGTGGCACCAGATCGGAGAATGGCGCAAGCGCGACTGCTTGCGCTACGCGCCGAGCGACAAGGTGATCAAGCCGCAATACGCGCTCCAGCGGCTCTACGCGCTGACGCGCGATCGCGACCTCTACATCACCACCGAGGTGGGACAGCACCAGATGTGGGCGGCGCAGTTCCTGAAGTTCGAGGAGCCGAAGCACTGGATGACCTCGGGCGGGCTCGGCACCATGGGCTACGGGCTTCCGGCGGCGATCGGGGTCCAGATCGCGCATCCCGAGGCGACCGTCATCGACGTTGCCGGCGAGGCCTCGATCCTCATGAACATCCAGGAGATGTCGACGGCGATGCAGTATCGCCTGCCGGTCAAGGTCTTCATCCTCAACAACCAATACATGGGGATGGTGCGGCAGTGGCAGGAGCTGCTGCACGGGGGGCGCTATTCCGAGAGCTACACCGCCTCGCTCCCGGACTTCGTCAAGCTCGCGGAGGCCTTCGGGGGCGTCGGCCTGCGCGCGACCAGGCCCAGCGAGGTCGACGGCGTGATCAAGGCGATGCTCACGAGCGACAAGCCCACCATCGTCGATGTCGCCGTCGACCAGGCGGAGAACTGCTTCCCGATGATCCCGTCGGGAGCGGCGCACAACGAGATGCTGCTCGGGCCCGAGGACAAGCAGACGGGCGGATCGGTATCGGAAGAGGGCATGGTCCTCGTCTGAGGGAGCGATACGATTCCGCAATCCCGATCCTCGTCCAAGAAGCCCGTGGGGCGCGCGCCTCGGCGCAAGGCGCCCCCGAAGGAGCAGAGCGTGACCGCCAAGAGCGACATCGAGAAACACACCATCGCCGTGCTCGTGGACAACGAGCCCGGCGTGCTTGCCCGCGTGATCGGCTTGTTCTCGGGCCGCGGCTACAACATCGAGAGCCTCACCGTTGCGGAGGTCGATCCCAAGAACCGCCTCTCGCGGATCACGGTCGTCACTTCGGGCACGCCCATGATCATCGAGCAGATCAAGGCGCAGCTCTCGCGGCTCGTGCCCGTGCACGCGGTGCGCGACCTCACCCTGGAAGGCGCCTCCGTCGAGCGCGAGCTCGCGCTCATCAAGATGGCCGGCACGGGCGACAAGCGCATCGAATCGCTGCGCCTCGCCGACATCTTCCGCGCGCGGGTCGTCGATGCGACGATCGAGAGCTTCGTCTTCGAGATGACGGGATCGACCGAGAAGCTCAACGCCTTCATCAACCTCATGGAGCCCCTGGGCCTCGTGGACGTCTCGCGCACCGGCGTGGTCGCGATCTCCCGCGGCGCAAGCCGGCTCTAGCTCTTCGCTTCACCGTTCGCCAGTAGGGGAACCAACATGCGGGTCTATTACGATCGCGACGCCGACGTGAATCTCATCAAGGGCAAGAAGGTGCTGGTGGTCGGATTCGGCAGCCAGGGCCACGCCCATGCGCTCAATCTCCGCGACAGCGGCGTCAAGGAGGTGCGGGTGGGCCTGCGCCCGGGCTCCGCCTCCGCCAAGAAGGCGCAGGCCATGAGCTTCCAGGTCATGACGCCCGCCGAGGGCGCGAAATGGGCGGGCGTCGTGATGGTGCTGACGCCCGACGAGCTCCAGGCCTCGCTCTACAGGAACGATCTCGTGCCGAACATGCGGCCCGACACCGCGCTCGCCTTCGCGCACGGCTTCAACATCCATTTCAAACTGGTGGAGCCGCGCTCGGACATGGACGTCTTCATGATCGCGCCCAAGGGCCCGGGCCACACCGTGCGCTCCGAGTACCAGCGCGGCGGCGGCGTGCCCTGCCTCGTCGCGGTCGACCAGAACCCTTCCGGGAACGCGCTCGAGATCGCGCTCTCCTATGCCTCCGCGATCGGCGGCGGCCGCGCGGGCGTCATCGAGACGACCTTCAAGGAGGAATGCGAGACCGATCTCTTCGGCGAGCAGACCGTGCTTTGCGGCGGCCTCACTTCGCTCATCATGGCGGGCTACGAGACGCTGGTCGAGGCGGGCTACGCGCCGGAGATGGCGTATTTCGAGTGCCTGCACGAGGTGAAGCTAATCGTCGACCTCATGTACGAGGGCGGCATCGCCACCATGCGCTACTCGATCTCCAACACCGCGGAGTACGGCGATTACACGCGCGGCCCCCGGATCATCACGGACGCCGTCAAGGCGGAGATGAAGAAGGTGCTCTCGGAGATCCAATCGGGACAGTTCGCGAAGGAGTGGGTGCTCGAGAACGCCGCAGGCCAAGCGAGCTTCAAGGCGATGCGCCGCCGCTCCGCCGAGCACGACATCGAGAAGGTCGGCGAGAAGCTCCGCGCGATGATGCCGTGGATCGCGCAGAACCGGCTCGTCGATAAATCGAAGAACTGAACGATCCTCACCCTCCCGCGCTTCGCGCGGGCCCCAACCCTCTCCCGCTCAAGCGCGGGAGAGGGATTCTTTTTTTCCCTCTCCCATCGGAGATGGGAGCGGGTTGGGGCCCATCGCACAGCGATGGGAGGGTGAGGGCGTCGCCGACACACTAAATCCCTCATTTTTCCACAGAGAATACTTGCGACCGCAGCCCGAAAACGGTTAAAAGTATTGGTGAATCCCCGGCTTAGCGGTCGTTAAGCCTTTGTTAGGCATGGGGGCTCAGGGTGTAACCGGCCGGCTCGCGACTCCGGCCGAGGCAGGATGGTCGGTTTCGGATGGCTGGGACTATCGCATGGCAGGATCGGCAGGCGGCGCTCCCGCGTCCGTCGGCCTCTGCTCGTGCGCTCCTACCGGCTGCCGCTCTCCTCCTTCTCCTCAGTGACGGGGCGCTGCGACTTAGCGGCCCCTGAATGCCGGCTCATCGCGTCCGGCGATCGGCGTTCAGGGGTAAAGACGTTCACTCCGCTTCGTTGCACCCTTCACTAAAGGAGCCGCTCCGATGAGCGCCGATAGTACTCGCAAGCACACGGAATCCGCCCAACCCGCCGGCCAGCCAGGCGACAGAGCCCGCGTCGTGATCTTCGACACGACGCTCCGCGACGGCGAGCAGTCGCCGGGCGCCTCGATGAACCTCGAGGAGAAGATCAAGATTGCCCTCCTCCTGGAGGAGATGGGGATCGACGTGATCGAGGCGGGCTTCCCGATCGCCTCCAACGGCGATTTCGAGGCCGTCCGCGAGATCGCGAAGCTCGTCAAGAATTCGAGCGTCTGCGGCCTTGCCCGCGCGGGCCGCATGGACATAGACCGCGCCTGGGAAGCGCTCCAGCACGCCAAGCGGCCGCGGATCCACACCTTCATCTCGACCTCCCCGCTCCACATGAAGTTCAAGCTCCAGATGGAGCCGGAGCAGGTGCATCAGGCCGTGATCGACAGCGTGAGCCACGCCCGCAACCTCTGCGAGGACGTCGAATGGTCCTGCGAGGACGGCTCGCGCACCGACCGGGACTTTCTCTGCCGCACCATCGAGAGCGCGATCAAGGCGGGGGCCCGCACCATCAACATCCCCGACACCGTCGGTTACGCGATCCCCGAGGAGTTCGCGGGGCTGATCGGGATGGTCTTCGAGCGCGTCCCCAACATCGACAAGGCCGTGGTCTCCGTCCATTGCCACAACGACTTGGGGCTCGCGGTCGCCAATTCGCTCGCGGCGATCGCGGCGGGGGCGCGACAGGTCGAGTGCACCGTCAACGGCCTGGGCGAGCGCGCGGGGAACGCCTCGATGGAAGAGATCGTCATGGCGCTCAAGACGCGCCACGATTTCATGCCCTACACGACCGACGTCAAGACCGAGTACATCACCCGGGCCTCGCACCTCGTCTCCACCATCACGGGCTTTGCGGTGCAGCCCAACAAGGCGATCGTGGGAGCGAACGCCTTCGCGCACGAGAGCGGGATCCACCAGGACGGCATGCTGAAGCACGCCGGCACCTACGAGATCATGACCCCTGAGTCCGTCGGCCTCAACCGCTCCAAGCTCGTGATGGGCAAGCATTCCGGCCGCCACGCCTTCAAGATGAAGCTCAAGGAGCTGGGCTTCGATCTCGGCGACAACGCGATCAACGACGCCTTCCGCCGCTTCAAGGACCTCGCCGACCGCAAGAAGGACGTCTATGACGAGGATCTCGTGGCGCTCGTGGACGACGCCGTCCTTCGTGGCAACGACCGTATCAAGTTCGTCTCCCTGCAGGTGATCGCGGGCTCCAAGGGACCGCAGACCGCCGAGCTCGAGCTCGAGATCGACGGCATCACCAAGCACGCGAAGACCACCGGCAACGGCCCGGTCGATGCGACCTTCAACGCGATTAAGGCGATGGTGCCGCATACGGCGCGGCTCCAGCTCTACCAGGTGCATGCGGTGACCGCCGGAACCGACGCCCAGGCGGAGGTGACCGTCCGGCTCGAGGAGAACGGCAAGACCGTGAACGGGCAGGGGGCCGATCCCGATACGCTCGTGGCCTCCGCGCGCGCTTACATCCACGCGCTCAACAAGCTCATGACCAAGCGGGAAAAGACGGCGCCCGCGGCGATGACGGCATAGTAGGTTGGCGGGGGGCGACTTTCGGGCCGCCCCTTGGTCGTAGGAGCGAGATACCAGGGGTTTGGGGGTAACCGGGGACGCAATTACAGGACGACCGTAGGGAAAATGATCGGGAAGTTGTTGGGAATGCTCTCCGCCGATATGGCGATCGACCTCGGGACCGCGAACACGCTGGTCTACGTGAAGGGCCGCGGCATCGTGCTGAACGAGCCCTCCGTCGTCGCGATCGCTAACGTCAAGGGCAAGAAGCAGGTGCTGGCCGTCGGCGACGAGGCGAAGATGATGCTGGGCCGCACTCCCGGCAACATCCAGGCGATCCGTCCCTTGCGCGACGGCGTCATCGCGGACTTCGAGGTGGCGGAGGAGATGATCAAGCACTTCATCCGCAAGGTGCACAACCGCCGGAGCTTCGCGAGTCCGCAGATCATCGTCTGCGTGCCCTCGGGATCGACCGCGGTCGAGCGCCGGGCGATTCAGGAATCGGCCGAGAGCGCCGGCGCCCGCCGGGTGTTCCTGATCGAGGAGCCGATGGCGGCGGCGATCGGCGCGGGTCTCCCGGTGACCGAGCCCACGGGCTCGATGGTCGTCGACATCGGCGGCGGCACCACCGAGGTAGCCGTCCTCTCCTTGGGCGGCATCGTCTATTCGCGCTCGGTGCGCGTCGGCGGCGACAAGATGGACGAGGCGATCATCGCCTACATCCGCCGCAACCATAACCTCCTCGTCGGCGAGAGCAGCGCCGAGCGGATCAAGAAGGAGATCGGCTCCGCCTGCATGCCCGCCGACGGCGAGGGCCGTACCATGGAGATCAAGGGGCGCGACCTCATGAACGGCGTGCCCAAGGAGATCATCATCAGCGAGCGCCAGATCGCCGAGAGCCTGGCGGAGCCGGTCGGCGCCATCGTCGAGGCCGTGAAGGTGGCGCTCGAGCACACCGCGCCCGAGCTTGCGGCCGACATCGTCGACAAGGGGATCGTGCTGACGGGCGGCGGCGCTCTCCTCACCAATCTCGATTACGTGCTGAGGCACGCGACGGGGCTGCCGGTCTCGATCGCCGACGATCCCCTGTCCTGCGTGGCGCTCGGCACGGGCCGCGCACTCGAGGAGATGAAGACGCTGCGGAACGTGCTCATCACCATGTACTGATCCTTCCGCCAGGTGCGGGAGGGGGAGTAGCGACGGGAGCAGAACGTGCGGGAGCGGTCGGGATCGGTAACGCGCTTGACGGTGCCCGTTCGGGCGGCGGCGCAACGTGTCGCCTTTCCGTTCCTGGTCGTTCTCTCGGTCGCGCTCATCGTCCTCGGCAAGGCCGACATCGTCCTCATAGAGCGCGTTCGCACCGGCGTCAGCGACGCGGTGGCGCCCATCCTCGGGGCGCTATCGCGTCCGCTTGCGACCGTGGCAGCGGGCGTGCAGCGGGTCGAGGACCACTTCGGCATCTATGGGGAGAACGAGCGCCTGCGCGAGGAGAACGCGCGCCTCCTGCAATGGCAGGAGGTGGCGCGGCGGCTCGAGACCGAGAACGCCGGTCTCCGCGCCCTCCTCAATTTCAATCCCGAAGGCGTCAAGGGCTTCCTGACGGGGCGTGTCATCGCGAACTCTGGCGGCGCCTTCCTGCGGAACGTGCTCGTCGACGTGGGGGCTCGTGAGGGGGTCGAGCGGGGCCAGGCCGCGATCACCGGGGAAGGGATCGTCGGCCGCGTGACCGAGGTGGGCGAGCGCGCCTCGCGCGTGCTCCTCGTCACCGACCTCAATTCCCGCATTCCCGTCGTCCTCGACCTCTCGCGCGAGCGCGCGGTGCTCGCGGGCGACAACACCAGCCGGCCGCGGCTCCTCTATCTACCGCCGAAATCGGGCGTAAAGGTCGGCGACCGCGTGGTGACGTCCGGGAGCGGCGGCATATTCCCGCCGGGCTTGCCCGTGGGCGTCGTCGCCTCGGTCGATGGCGGGGTCGTCCGCATCGAGCCCTATGCGAGCCTTTCGCGCCTCGAGTATCTGCGCATCGTCGATTTCGGCCTGAACGGCGTTCTCCCGCAGAGCTCCATTCCCCCGCCGAGAAGCCCCCGCCAAAGCCGCCGCAGCCAGGTCGAGGCGGAGGGGCAGTAGGGGACCGATGGCCGAATCGGTGAGACTCAAGACAATGAATCGCCCCTCCCCCCTTGAGAGGAAGGGTAGGGAGGGGGGTGCCGCGCGTGCGATGTTTGCGCCGCTGCCGCGGCGCGACCCCCCACCCGTCGACGCTGTCGCGTCGCCGACCTCCCCCTCAACGGGGGAGGGGGAATTGAATTCGCAAGAAAGAGAACGGAAATGCCCTTGCACTTTGCTCGGAAGCTTCGCAGGGAAGCGACCGAAGCGGAGGTTCGACTCTGGTCGAAGCTGCGCAGGAGACAGCTCGCAGGCGTTCGCTTCCGGCGGCAGCAGCCGATCGGACCTTACATCGTCGACTTCTTCTGTCCCGAGGCGCAGCTCATCGTCGAGGTCGACGGCGGGCAGCATGCGGATCGCGAGGCATACGACGCGGCGCCCACGGAACGGCTCGAGGAGCGCGGCTTCCGCGTCGTCCGCTTCTGGAACAACGACGCGCTCGCCAATACCGAGGGCGTGCTGCTCACGATCGTGGAAGCGCTGCGCCCCTGACACGAATGCCGCGCGATGAAGCTCATTCTCTTCCAGCGCGACCAGGGGATCGTCAATCGCATGATGCCGATGCTGTCGGCGCTCCTCTGCGTCATCGCCTCGATCGTGCCGCTGCATCTGCCGGGCTTCGCGGAGGTGGCGCCGGGTTTCGTGCTGATGGCGGTCTTCCACTGGTCGATCTACCGGCCGGACCTGCTGCCCTTCCTGGCGGTGTTTCTCGCGGGACTCTGCCTCGATCTCCTGAACGGTGCGCCGCTCGGGATCTCCTCGCTGGTCTTCCTGATCGCCCGCGCGGTGATATTGAGCCAGCGCAAGGTCTTCGTCGGGCGGAGCTTCGCGGTCGTTTGGGCGGGGTTCCTCGCGCTGGTGGCCGCGGCCGAGGCGCTCGAATGGGCGCTGGCCTGCGCGCTCAGCGCGATGCTGATCGATCCGCGGCCGTTCCTCTTCCAGGCCGTCCTCACCGTCGCGCTCTATCCCGTCGTGAGCTACCTGCTCGCGCGGGTCCAGCGCAATCTCCTGATGCGGGCCTGAGATGAAGCGCGACAACAAGCGCGGCAAGCTCCTGACACGGCGCGCGGCGCTGATCGGCGGCGCCAAGGTCGGGCTCGTGGGCGCGCTTGCGGCTCGGCTCTATTACCTCCAGGTGCTGCGGGCCGACAAATACACGATGCTCGCGGACGAGAACCGCATCAACCTGCGACTCCTCGCGCCGCCGCGCGGCCTCATCGTCGACCGCTTCGGCGTTCCGCTCGCCTCGAACCGTCAGAACTACCGCGTCGTGCTGGTGGCCGAGCAGGCCGGCGACATCGATTCGACCCTCGACGCGGTCGCGGAGCTCATTTCCTTGAGCGACAGCGACCGTCGCCGCGTGATGCGGGAAATCCGGCGCAAGCACAGCTTCGTCCCCGTCGTGGTGCGCGAGAACCTGAGCTGGGACGAGATGGCGCTCGTCGAGGTGAACGCGCCGGAGCTGCCGGGCGTCTCGATCGAGCAGGGCCTGACGCGCGACTATCCGCTCGGCGAGATGGCCTCGCACATGGTGGGCTATGTGGCGGCGGTCTCCGAGAGCGAGCTCACCGGGGACCCCCTGCTGGAGCTCCCGGACTTCCGCATCGGCAAGAACGGCGCCGAGAAGGAGCACGATCAGGAGCTCCGCGGCACCGCCGGGACCAGCGAGGTCGAGGTGAACGCCTTCGGCCGCGTCGTGCGCGAGCTCTCGCGCGAGGAGGGGACGCCGGGCCAGGAGGTGGCGCTCACGATCGACGCGGCGCTCCAGCAATACGCCGCGCAGCGCTGCATCGCCGAGGGGAGCGTCGCCTGCGTCGTGATCGACGCGCCGACCGGCGAGGTGCTGGCGATGGTCTCGGTGCCGGGCTACGACCCCGCTGCCTTCGCCGCGGGCCTCACCAGCACCATGTGGCGCGACCTCATCGAGAACCCCCTCAATCCGCTCAGCAACAAGGCGATCAGCGGCGCCTATGCGCCGGGCTCGACCTTCAAGCCCATGGTGGCGCTGGCGGCGCTCGAATCGGGCCTCGCGACGCCGGAGACGCACGTGACCTGTCCGGGCCATTTCCAGCTCGGCGACGCTGTCTTCCATTGCTGGCGCAAGGGCGGCCACGGCACCCTCGACATGCGCGGCGGGATCAAGAATTCATGCGACGTCTATTTCTTCGAGATGGCGCGGCGGATCGGCATCGACCGCATCGCCGCCGTGGCCAAGCGCTTCGGCTTCGGCGGCACGCTCGGCATCGACGTCCCCGGCGAGCGCACCGGCCTCATCCCCACGCGCGACTGGAAGCTCGCGACCTATGGCATCCCTTGGCAGCAAGGCGAGACCATAAGCTGCGGCATCGGCCAGAGCTACGTCACCGCGACCCCCTTGCAGCTCGCGACCATGACCTGTCGGCTCGTAACGGGGCGCGCGGTGGTGCCGCGGCTGACGCGCGAGGCCGGCGTCATGACCGAGGAGAGCGATCCCGTCCGTCCGAGCTTCTCGCCCATGGGCGTCCCGCCGCGGGACATGGCGCTGGTGCTCGACGGCATGAACGCGGTCGTGAACGAGCAGGGCGGCACCGCCTTCGCAGCGCGCATCAAGGACCCGCTGATGGCCATGGGCGGCAAGTCCGGCACCTCGCAGGTCCGTCACATCTCCCAGGCGGAGCGCGATCGCGGGCTCCCCAAGCCCAAGGAAGTGCCGTGGAAAGAGCGCGACCACGCGCTCTTCGTGTCCTATGCGCCCGTGAGCGCGCCGCGCTACGTCTGCGCCGTCGTCGTCGAGCATGGCGGCGCCGAGGGCGGCGGCGGCTCGGCGGTGGCGGCCCCGATCTGCCGCGACGTGCTCGTGGAGGCGCAGG
>Ga0335085_10002213_pt1 | contig 37133 bp, 27 predicted proteins | sample Lox_Sample_45_FD_206712 | JGI IMG/M metagenome (GOLD analysis project Ga0335085, IMG submission 206712) | Soil microbial communities from Loxahatchee National Wildlife Refuge, Florida, United States - Lox_Sample_4.5 | ecosystem: Environmental > Terrestrial > Soil > Wetlands | place: USA...
TGGCAACCTTTACCTATCCGTTCGACGAGTTCCTCGTGGTTATTGCAGGATCCGTGGTGGTGTCGGTGCATGGCGGGTCGAGGTTCGTACTGAAAAAGGGGGAAGTGGCTTACTTCCGGGAGGGTATGACGGTGGACTTTAAGCTCAGTCCAGATTTCGAGGACGTGACATTCTTGACTGCCGATCACCCCGTCAAGTGGCGGTAAGCCCGGTGCGCTGTGCACGAGGGCGATGAGGACGCCACTGTCGTGAGCGAACATTGCACTGCATACGGGAACCCCCGTACGATGTCTGTGCAGCATCGCGTTTCGAATAAGGGAAGCGGAGGCCACCGCACTTGGTGCTCCGACGAGGTGGTTTTGGCGAATCTCAATAAGCTGATCCCGGCAATTGTCCTCGGTGTTGTCGGAAACAGCGTGATATATCTGATTCCGCTGCTTCTCGGGGCGATGGTGAGCGATAGAGGGTTCGGTGAAGAGGGTGCAGGCTTCATCGCATCCGTCGAGCTCGCTGGCTATGCGCTATCGACCTTCGCGTCTGCCCTGATCCTTGATCGTGTCAGGTGGCGCCCCATTGTTCTGGGTGCGGTCTGCGTAATGATCGCGGCAAACCTTGGGACGACCCTTGTGCATGGGCGCGAACTCTTTACTCTGGTGCGGTTTGCCAGCGGCCTTGGTGCCGGAGTGCTGGCGGCCATTGCGAATATCTCCGTCGGCCAGACCGACAATCCCGACAGGAATTACGGGCTGCTTCTCGCGGCGTCGCTTTTGTTTGGTTCAATGGGATTGTGGGGACTTCCCCCGCTCCTCAGCCGCTTCGGTCTAAATGGGGCATATTGGCTGCTGGGCATCCTCGCTGTTCTCGCCGGCGTTACTTCCAGGGCTCTGGAGTACCGGGCCGCACCTAGAGAAACAGGAGCGGCGATCGGCGGATCGATGCGATGGCTTCTAGTGGGCGGCGTTCTGACCGGAATTCTGCTGTTTTGGACGGAGCAGAACGCCGTGTATGCGTATATGGAGCGCATCGGGAATCGAGCGGGCCTCAGTGCGGAATTCATTGGCTTTGGTCTGGGCGCGGCGAACCTAACCGGGTTTGCGGGCGCCGCACTCGTCGCCTTGATGGGTAGCCGCGCGGGCCGCGTCATACCGATCGCCGGATCGACACTGATCCAACTTGCGTGCCTTGCAACGCTCGGCAGTCGGCTTGGGGCAGTAAACTACCTTCTTTCAATCACGTTGATCGCACTCGCGTGGAACATAGCAAACCCCTTCCAACTCGGGATTCTCTCGAGCGTTGACCGCAATGGGAAGGCACTCGCCCTTGCCGCGACCGTGACCGGCGCAGGCCTTGCGGCGGGCCCGGCTGCCGCGGCGGTGATGATCAGGGTCGCAGGCTATGAGGGCATTCTTTGGCTTGCAGGTGTGCTGGCGGTCGTGAGCCTTATTCTGGTGTTGCCTGCCTCGCGCGCCGCGCGAGGTTTCGTTGTGAGCTGAGATCCCCTATGGGCGCAAAAGGCGATGCGAAGCGCCAACTGATTCTGGACACGGCCAAACAAATGCTGCTCGAGGGCGGTCCAGAGCACTTTGCGTTGCGCGATGTGGCTGAGAAACTTGGGATCACGCACGGCAATCTTCAGTATTACTTTCGAACCCGCCAACACCTTCTGGTTGCAATATTCGATCAGGAAGTCGCGAAATATACTGAGGGTATGAAGGAGGCCATCGCCGCCACGTCGTCTAAACGAGGCCGTCTCGCCGCCATCCTCGACTCGGGTCTTACGGTACTGCGGTCCCCCGAGACCGCGCTCTGGCGGATGGCGATGTCAATGGCGGATCACAGCAAGGAGATGGCCGCGATTCTCAAGAAGGAGAACGATCTTTACGAGGCGGTCGTCATCCGGGAGCTGAAGCACATAGCCCCGACACTCTCGCTACAGCGACGGCGTCACATCGCGAAGATCATCCATGCGATCCTCGATGGCGTAGGCATCCAATTCGTACACGAAGATCCGAACGGCGCGGATATGCGCGCGCTCGAGAGCGAAATCAAAGCCGCGATCTACGCGCTCGTCGAAACCGGGTAGTTTTGCCGCAAGAGATTGCGCGTCCGGTGCAGCGCCCGTGCTCAAAGTTCCCGTTCGGTGAACGTCTTCAAGACCTTCCCATACGGCAGATCCGCGTTGAAGTGTGCGTATTTGCAGGCCAGGATCGATTGCACGGGTAGTTGTGCGTCGGACGGCGAACCAAACTCGAGATGACCCGCACCGCTGTAAACCTCTGCCTTCCCGTCTGAACCCACCAGCGGCTGGGCCGTAAAGAGAACCGATACCAGCTGCGCGAGCGCGGGTCTCGGGCCGCCCTCCGCATCTGGGATAATCCGTAGGCAGATCAGAGGGAGCGTGCCGACTGCGCTCGCCGGCTCGTTGCGGGCTGTGCGAACGAGCGCCCGAAGCGCTCGATCACCTGGCCTGACTTCCATGATCGCCTCGACGTGTCCGTCTTTGTGGCGAATAAGCTCGATGCGATGCGCGCGCTTCTTGCCGAATCCGAAGACCTCTCGCCCCAAAATCTGGGAGTTTTCGCCAGTCACGTATACGCCTGGAACGTAGGCGTGGAGCTCGCCCTTCCACTTACACACAATACCGTTGTAAACCTCACTGTACGGTCCGAGCGTGGTCCAATGATTCGTCTCGATGACCATGAAGGCCGTCGCGGGTTCATAAAGTTCGAGGTCCGACGGAAGGATGCTCAATGCGTACTCCGGATCCGTAAGAAACTCAATAACGATGCACTCGGTATCCCGGTAATACCACGGTCCCTTCTCCGAAATGGGATTGTGTGCAGGCATGAACGGGCCCCAGTGATCCGGTGTGAGCTTCCCGTGTCTTGGCATTGAAGTCAGCCTCCCCGATTACGCATCTGTTTCATTGACCGCCGCGGCACGCGGCCAGGATGAGGTGGTCAACTATAGGCCGCTGGCTTGGTCGTTGCAATCGTCAGTGTGCCTGCATTTGCGCTGTGCGTATAACTCTCAGTTGCCTATTCTAGGCCATCGGCTTATTCTCGCCACTGAGCATGACAGGGAGTGTCCTGGGCGGAAGGAATGCCGGAGTTGGGGGGTCGCGAGCACGATCCGCCAACGAGGCGGTCGGCTTGCCCCTTGACCAGTGCCAACCGACTTAGGGCACAACGCAAATGCCAAGCACGAATGCAAAGGTCGCCCGCGCCGCTCCGGAAGTGGAGAACGTCCGCCGCGCAATTGTGCAGCGCTACCGAAGCAGGACGCCGGGATCAGCGCACTACTATGCACGCGCATCAGAGGCGCTCGCGGGCGGAACGACGGGCAACCTGCGATTTTTCGAGCCATACCCGCTCTACTTCGCGTCAGGGTCCGGTAGCCACGTTCAGGACGTGGACGGGAATCAATATGTGGATTGCTTTCTGTGCAACGGGCCGCTGCTGCTCGGGCACCGCCACCCGCGCATCATGGGTGCCATTAGGCAGCAGGAAGACATTGGATCGATCGTTGTAAATCCGCCCCTTGCGGTAGACATGGCCGAGAGAGTCACGCGGGTCGTCCCGTGTGCGCAGCGGGTGCGTTTTTTGAACAGCGGTACGGAGGCGGTCATCACGGCCGTGCGTCTGGCGCGCGCTTATACAGGCCGAACGAAAGTAGTCAAGTTTCTGGGTCATTACCACGGTCAGGACGATCAGTTCCTGGTCGGCCTGGATGCTGCAGGCACGGCCTTCGGTGCGGGCATCACGGCAAACGCCCGCGCAGACACGCTCTTGTGCCCCTATGGGGATATCGACTCTTTGCAGGCATTGCTCGGCAGCAGTGACAGTACAGCGGCGGTCATTCTCGACCCAGCGATGCATGCGGGCGGGCTGTGGGGATCCTCGCCGGAGTATCTGCAGGCCGTTCGGGAGCTTACTCGAAGGCGGAACATCGTTCTGATCTTCGACGAGGTCATTACCGGATTCCGAATCGCCTTGGGCGGTGCCCAGTCGCTGTATGGCGTGACGCCGGATCTGGCTACGTTCGGAAAGGCGCTCGCGGCGGGCGAGAAGCTCGCGGCCGTAGCGGGCCACGAGGAGTTCATGCGGGGCGTCGTGCCGGGGGGGCCTGCCGTAACAGCCGTGTTCCAGTCCGGAACGTACAACGACGGAACTGCGGCGCTTGCTGCGGCAGCAGCAGCGATCAGCGAATACCGCGAACTGGACCGACAGGGAGCGTACAGAACACTCATCGGTCGGGCACGGAAGCTAGCAGCCGGGATTCGAGAAATTTTCAGATCGAAAGCCGTGCCGTGCCACGTCAATCAGCTGGGGCCCATGCTGCAGCTCTTCCTGACGAATGCCGAACCACACTTCGAGACGATCACCCGAGCTCCGACGTGGCCGCTTGCGCTTTTCTATTTGGCGCTCATCAATGAAGGAATCCTTTTATCACTGCCGACGTCCAATCACATCTATCTCTCGTTCGTGCATACGGACGCAGATATCGACGGCATTCTGAGTAAGGTGGCGGCGGTTCTTGATGCTTACGACTTTGCAGCCGTCGTCCGCGCAGCTTGCGAGGAGAACTCCGTTGCGTAAGCCGTGTACGCAACGAGTGACCTCTCCGCAACATTTTACGAGGAGACAGAAATGAAAGAGACATCCCGATCAGAGCTCGACAGATTGTTTGCCGCGCAGAAGGTTGCCTTCGCTGGAGACCGCAATCCATCGCTCGACGAGCGGCTCAAGCGGCTCAAAATGCTTGACGCCATGATGATCGCCTTCCGAGAACCGATTCGTCGGGCGCTATCGCAGGATTTCTCATCTCATCATCCGTTGGTCACGGATCTGTTCGAGAGCGGGGCGGTAATCGCCCGATCGCACCACATCAAGAGTCAACTCGCGGGCTGGATGGCTCCAGAGCCCCGTGAGCTGAATCCCCTCGTGCACGGCTCGTCAAAAGCATACGTGATTCGCCAACCGAAAGGTGTGCTTGGAAACATTGCGCCTTGGAATTTCCCCGTTGAGTGCGCACTCGTAATGACCGCGGACATGCTTGCGGCGGGAAACCGCGTCATTGTCAAGGCTTCCGAACTGGCGCCCGCCACGGCGTCCGTGCTTCACGAAGCCGTCGCGAGACATTTCCCACCAGAGGTCCTCTCGGTGGTTAACGGCGGTCCGGAGCTCGGAGCCTATTTCGCCGGACTCCCGTGGGATCATCTCACGTACACGGGCGGCGCGAGGGTTGGTCGTTTGGTGATGCAGGCCGCGGCCCCAAATCTCACTCCAGTAACACTCGAGCTCGGTGGGAAGAACCCCACGGTGTTTGCCGATGACGGCTTCGAGCCAGCGCTCGTTGAGAGGTTTCTCTACTTTCGTGTCTTTAAGGGCGGTCAAGTCTGTACCTCACCTGACTATGTGCTCGTTCCTGAGAGGCGAATCGGGGAGTGGGTCGAGATGGCGCAGGCGGCCTGGAGAGCGCTCTATCCGAAGTACGTAGGTCACCCCGATGCGACCGGTGCGATTAACAGAGCGCATTTCGATCGAGTGATGAGCCTTGTCAAGGAGGCCCGCGAGCGTGGTGTGAAAGTGATATCTCTGAACGGGGATGAGCCCGATGTCTCAAAGCGCGAGATTCCCATGTACGTTGTGGTGAATCCTCCCGACGACCTCGGCTGCATGCAGGATGAAATCTTCGGGCCGGTGACACCTGTAAAGCCATATCGGAACATCGATGAGGCGATTGGCCGAATCAATTCTGGTCCGAGCCCGCTCGCAGCGTACATCGTCACAAGAGATCAGGCTCTAGGGACGAAGTTCGCCAATGAGGTGCTCAGTGGAGGGACGGGGATCAACGTCTTTGGATTCCAGGCCGCCGATCCAGGGTTGCCGTTCGGCGGGATTGGAAGGAGCGGTATGGGATGCCACTCAGGTGTGGAGGGCTTTCGATCGTACTGCCATACAAAGTCCGTTTTCTCGTGTGCCGATGACAACGGTTTGGCAATGGCCATACGGCCTCCGTACGGAGCCATGGCGCAAGCCTTTGCGGACGCGGTGTTTACGCCCGTTCCATGAATGTGAGATCGAATCGCAGCGAATTCGGTTCGCTCCAAGTGAACAACTACACCACTGCCAGTGCGGGGGAGTCTCAGAATGCGGATCACAGTTGCTAGGAGCGTCGCAGTCGCACTCGCGGTCGCTCTCAGTGCCGGCTCAGCGGCGGCAATCGCGGACGACGAACTTCCCGAAATCGTCGTGACCGCGCAGAAGAAGGCCGAGCGCCTTCAAGACGTTGGTATTTCGATTACCGCGCTGACCCCGCAGGATATACAAAACGGAGGTGTGACGGTCGCGCAGGATATCGTCAAACTCGTGCCGAGCCTTCAGTACAACGCATTCACACCCGGCGCAGTCGTGTTCAACATCCGCGGCGTATCCCAAAACGATTTCGGCGATCAACAGGAGCCGCCCATAGCGGTGTATTACGACGACTCCTACGCTAGCAGCCTAAACCTGTCCAGTTTTCCCGTTTTTGACCTTCAGCGCGTCGAAGTTCTTCGGGGCCCACAGGGCACGCTATTCGGGAGAAACGCAACCGGAGGAGCCATCCAATACATCACGAACAAGCCCACGACGGACTTTGAGGGTTACGTCACCGCGACTGCAGGTAGCTATTCCCAGTGGAACTTCGAAGGAGCGATCTCTGGGCCGCTGACATCTGGGGTGCAGGACCGCTTTGCCTTCGAGCGAGCCGAGAATCACGGGCCATACCTCGACATCTATGACGGCACTCGACGCGGGGGTCAGGACAATTACGCACTGCGGAATGAGCTTGCCGCGCAGTTCTCAGACAACGTGAGTGGGCTGCTCACGCTGAGGTACGCCCGTAACAATCACGAGAACAATGCGGGCGTTTACTCTTGGGTAGGCGACTATCCAGGTCCGCACGGATTGGGTTACTACGCAACACCTACCACGCCAAGCCCATTCGGTACCTGTACGGGGTGTGACCTCAGTGGGTACTCAAACTATGGGATCGACCCGCGCTTCGGCGGGGATCCATGGAAGGTCGCAATGAACAGTCCGTCTGAGTTCGATAGGACGCTTCGGGGGGCGAGCCTTCGGCTCGAGGCCAATGGGAGCGGCCTGGACTGGGTCCTGATAGCAGATTACCTCAACATGTCCAAGAGGGATCTGGAGGACGGTGATGGCGGCCCGAATACGTCCTTCATTACCGATCTACGAAGTCAAATCGACCAGTACACGGTAGAGGCCCGGGTTTCAGCAAAGAGCGGAATCAACGACTGGACCGCCGGATTGTTTTACATGAACATCGACGGTCACTTCTCGTCTTACGCCAATTTTGCGTCGTTTGGGAATTACGTGACCAACGGACTGTGGCAGCAAACTACCGCATCCGCCGCGGTCTTCGGACAGGATCAGATAAAGATCACGGATCAGTGGTCTCTGATTCTCGGTGCACGCTATTGGCACGACGACCGAAAATTCAATAACCAAGTCAGCGACAATTTCGGCTCCGTATTCAATTTCAATCCAACGACATACCCGGGACTCGCCGATCGAACGTTTTCCACATACACGGCGAAGGTTGAGCTCGATCGCAAGTTTGGCGATAAAACGCTGGGCTATCTCAGCTGGAATCGCGGGTCCAAGAGTGGAGGATTCACATTCCAGTTCTTTCCGCCGGCCGACACGACTCCGGAGGGGCTCCTCGCATACGCGAAAACTCTCACCTACGACCCTGAGATCCTCGATTCATACGAGCTAGGCACTAAGACGCGCTTGTTGAATGACACCCTGTCCATAAACGCTGACATCTTCTACTACGATTACAAGAGCTACCAGGCGTACGTGCTCTACGGTCCAAATGTAACCATCAAGAATCTCAAGGCAAAGGAGCACGGAGCCGAACTTGAGATTATTTCGCGTCCCATCAGGAATTTGACCCTCAGTGCGGGTGTCTCAGCTCTGCGATCCGAGGTCTACAACGTTGTTCTTGGCGACGGAACGGTTGTTCAGAGCGCGTTGCCGCAGGCGCCAACTTGGTCGGGTCACGGCTCCGTTCAGTACGATCTCCCGTTGCCAAGTGGCGCCACCCTGTCAGCTTACTGGCTGACAAGCTATATCGGACACTCGTACTTCACCGTTTTGGCGGCCCCGATAGACTATGAGGCGGGGTATGCGACCTCACAAGCGCGTCTCACCTATCGATCTTCCTCTGACAAGTGGGACGCAGCCATTTTCGTGAACAACGCGTTCAATAAGGTCTACCGGGTCTTTAATTCCGACACGAATTTCATTGGAGTGGCGGAGTCGATATACGCCCCCCCGCAATGGTTTGGGATCACCGGCACCGTAAGGTTCGGCGGTCGTCACTAGACGCGCTGGGCGCGAGGCACCACGTAGGACGGCACGTCATGACGGAACCGGACGTGGAATCGACATTGGGGCTTGATCAGGAGATAACCCGCCGAGACTTCGTCAAAGGGACCTTGGTAGGTTCGGGCGCGATGTTGCTCAAGATGCCTGCGCCAGCATTCGCACAGGCAATGGCCCCCGCTGCGGCCTCGGCGGAAAGCGCGGCATGGGACGGCTACGCTGGGGTGGGCGACTATGCACTCTCGAACGGGAACACGTATTCGGTGAGAGAGTCCGCGCACCTGATTCGCGACAATCGTGTTGATGCGTTATTGGCTTCCGCAATCGATTCAGGCGAGTCGTTCGATGTTGTTATTGCCGGGGGAGGATTCTCGGGGCTGTCGGCGGGCCGCGCTTTCCTGAGCGATGCACGCAAGGCACAGTCGTGCCTCCTGTTGGAGAACCATGCGCTCGCAGGTGGCGAGGCTAAGCGCAATGAGTTCGTAGTCAACGGGCAGCGGCTCATTGGTCCGCAGGGATCAAATCTGGTTGTAGAGCCGAGCGCCAAGAACGACTGGTACGACAACTTATGGAATGAGTTGGGAATACCGAGGAACCCGTCATTTCAGACTTCGAATGCCGATGTGGCAAAGATTCGCGTTGCGCGCGAGAACTTTTTTCCGATGTTCGGGCTTGGTGATCAGATTGTAAGCAGCGGATATTTCTTCGATGAGGCGACATTCGGCGGCAAGTCGTACTGGGACGTGGATTCACAGCGGACTGGGTTTCGTAATACTGCATTCCCGGAGCCTATAAAGACAGATCTACGTCGGCTGCTCGTAGAAGGCGCAGGCAAGAATCTCGGCGGCGATCACTGGGAGCGATGGCTAGACGGAATGACCTATTCCGACTACCTCGTGAAGGTACTCGGCGTTCACCCTGACACTACGCGTCTGTTCGACCCGGTGCTCTGCGTTGAGGGGGGACTAGGTGCGGACTGCGTATCGGCGCTGTTCGCGCTCAAGGTTGCACAACCCGGCTTCGATAAAGGCTTCCCGCCCGGAGCATCGCTCTACAGACTCAAGGCAGACCGGCCAGAGGATCTACCAGCATATTCCTTCCCTGGAGGGAACGACGCCGTATACCGTCTGCTGCTCAAGAGCACGATTCCGGATGCAATTGCGGGAAGCGGCAGATTCGAGGACGTTCATAATGGAGTCTATCGGTTTGAGAACCTCGATAAGCCCGGCAGACCGCTTCGCATTCGACTGAATTCCACTGTTCTCCATGTAGTGCACGACGGACCACCCGAAAGCTCGCGCGGCGTAATTGTTACGTATCGCTGCAAGGGGAAAATCTACCGCGTCAGGGCTCGCGGCTTCGTCTCTTGTGTAGGGGGATGGGTCAACAAGCACATTGTGCGGGATCTACCGCAATCCTATGTGGATGCATTTGGAAGGCTCAACTACGGTTCCGCGATGATCGTCAACGTAGCACTAACCAACTGGCGTTTCCTGGCAAAGCTGGGAATCAGCGCGGCGCACTTCTTCATGAACGATGGCCTTGGGCAAACCTTGAACATCCGCAGACCCATGGTGTTCGAAGGTCATAGGCCCCCATTCGATCCGAATGAACCGATTGTGCTCACGTCGTACATCGGCTTTCCTACACGTGGTATGCCGCCAAGCGCACAGGCTGCCAAGGCGCGCTGGCAACTTCTTTCAAAGACTTATCGCGACTACGAAATCCTCATCCGAAAGCATCTCAGTGAGCTATTTTCCTCTGTTGGCTTCGATGCGCGGCGAGATATCGCTGGAATCTGCCTAAATCGCTGGGGTCACTCGTACGTTGTTCCTGAGCCGGGCTTTTACTACGGATCGATGGGCCGGCCGGCACCCCGCGAGGTACTTACCCGGCGCACAGGCCGTGTTGCATTCGGACATTCGGAGTTGAATGGCGTGCAGGAATGGTTTGGTGGCGTCGAGCATGGAGAGCGGGCGATGCGGCAGGTACTGGAGGTTATCTGATGAGTGGAACTTGGGGTCTCGCCTGTTTGGTCACGATCCTCGGTGCCGTTTTCGTCCATACGAGCACGGGACAGGCCCGCGGCCCAACCGCGGTTACACTAGATCGTAATGTCCTTCACGGGCAGGGGCTCGATCGCATTGCACCGTGCAAGAAGGAGGTAACCATTTCGGGCATGCAACAGATGTCGGCCCGCGAACTCTTCAAGGGTGCGTTCGTAGTCGACGTTTGGGAAACCCAAGACGGGGGAACGCTGCTTCTCAAGAACTATCCATTTGATCAATTCGTCCAGGTCCTGCAGGGGACTACGACGCTCATATCTAGCGGCGGAGTCTCCCGCTCGTACGCTGCCGGGGACTTATTCGTGGTGCCGCGCGGTTTCAATGGTACCTGGACTGTGAGCAGAGGTTTTCGGGAGATCCTCATCATCGAAGCCGAGTCGCTCCAAGCCGGGATTGGTCAGTTCGAGTAGTTGAGTGGCGCATCGATTATAGGCGGTTGAGATCCTTGCAGAACCCAGAGGGTGAGAGCGAGGTTTCTTTGGATTTTGCGTTATCTCCCAAAGTCGAGTCGCTGCGCGAGCGCGTCCGAAGCTTCATGGATCAGAGGATCATTCCGCGAATTGCGCAGTACCGGGAAGAGGTCGCGCGCGGTACTTATCCGGTGTCGTTCATGGAGCAACTCAAAGGCGAGGCACGCTCGGAGGGGCTGTGGAATCTCTTCCTTCCGGCCCTGCGCGACGAAGAACCCGGCACACGCCTGACGAACCTCGAATACGCACCACTCGCAGAAATCATGGGTCGAGTGCCTTGGGCATCGGAGGCGTTCAACTGCAGTGCACCGGATACAGGCAACATGGAGCTTTTGCACCTCTTCGCGACCGAGGCGCAGCGACAGCAGTGGCTTGAGCCGCTCCTCGAAGGCCGCATCCGCTCGGCATTTGCGATGACCGAGCCCGATGTCGCCTCGTCGGATGCAACGAATATCCAGACGACGATCGTGCGCGAACGCGCCCAGTACGTGATCAACGGACGTAAGTGGTACATCACGAACGCAGCGCATCCGCACTGCAAGTTCCTGATCGTGATGGGGAAGACGGCTCCGTCCGCGGAGCGTCATCGCCAACAGAGCATGATCATTGTACCAATCACGACTCCCGGCGTGGAGGTCCTTAGAAATTTATCGGTCATGCACCATCATGCCCCGCACGGCCATTGCGAGGTGCTGCTGCGCGACGTAAGGGTTCCCATTCATAACCTCCTCGGAGATGAGGGTCAGGGTTTCATGATGGCCCAGGCACGGCTGGGGCCTGGCCGGATACACCACTGCATGCGCGCGATCGGTCAAGCGGAACTCGCGCTCGAGCTCATGGTGGATCGCGCGCGCGAGCGGAAGGCATTCGGCAGATACTTGCACGAGCACGGCATCATTGAGGGCTGGATTGCGGAATCGCGCATGGAGATAGAACAAGCCCGTCTTCTGGTCTTAAAGGCAGCGTGGCTGATCGATACCGCAGGCGTGGAGGGTGCACGGCGGGAAGTAGCCCTAATCAAGGCTGTTGTACCGATGATGCTGACTTGCGTCGCTGATCGTGCCATGCAGACCTTTGGCGCTATGGGCACGGGACCGGATACACCGCTCGCAGAGATTTGGACGGAGGGGCGCGCGCTCCGGATCGCTGACGGTCCCGATGAGGTTCACAAACGGACGATCGCCCGGTTTGAAGTCACTGCGGCAAGCGAGCGCCGCAGGGCGGGTCGGTCGAGGCACAAGGCGCCTCAGTCCTAGGAACGCCATGCCGATTCGCCTCGCTGAACCTGCACGAGAGACGTACGCGTATCCGCTGCTCATCAAGCAGCTGCTGCATACGCCTCTCGCGACGGCACCGCAACAGGAGATCGTCTATAGAAGCCGTCACCGATACACATACACGGAGCTCCGGAACCGTATCGGGCAACTTGCCGGCGGGCTTGCACGGCTCGGGGTGGAGCCCGGTGCGACGGTAGCGGTCATGGACTGGGACAGTCACCGCTATCTGGAGTGCTTCTTTGCGATCCCGATGATGGGGGCAGTCCTGCAGACGGTCAACATCCGACTTGCTCCGGCGCAGGTCGCCTACACGCTGCAACACGCCAGGGCCGAAGTGGTGCTGGTTCACCGGGACTTTCTTCCATTGCTCGCGAGCCTGCGGGAGAAGCTTCCTTCGTTGCGCGCGACAGTGCTGATCGAAGAAGGGCCCGAGCCGGAAGAGCGGCCCAAGTGGATCGCGTGCTGCTACGAGGAGCTTCTGCGGAGCGCTTCGGAGGCGTACGTCTTTGAGGATTTCGACGAGAATGCAATCGCTACAACCTTTTATACGAGCGGCACCACCGGAGAGCCGAAGGGAGTGTGCTTCAGCCATCGTCAGCTAGTGCTCCACACTCTGGCGGTACTCGCCGCGTGCGCGCTTCCGGCCTACGGACAATCGTTCCGCCACGGCGACGTGTACATGCCCATGACGCCAATGTTTCACGTGCATGCCTGGGGAAATCCCTACGTGGCGACCCTCATGGGTGTGAAGCAGGTATATCCGGGCCGATACGTGCCCGAAGAGCTGCTGGCGCTCAGAGCACGAGAGTCGGTGACGTTTTCACATTGTGTCCCGACGATCCTGCAGATGCTTCTCGACGCAGCCACAAAGGGGGGAGTGGACCTGCGGGGCTGGAAAATTGTGATTGGCGGAGCGGCGTTGCCGCAAGGGCTAGCGCGGTTGGCGCTCGAACGAGGTGTTGACGTGTATGCCGGCTACGGGATGTCGGAGACGGGCCCCGTACTTTCAATTACCCGTCTGAAGAGTCCACCGGACGGCGCCTCGGTCGACTCACAAGTTGAGCAGCGCTGTCGCACCGGACTCCCCATTCCGCTGGTTGATCTACGGATCGTCGATGCGAACGAGAATCCACTTCCGTGGGACGATCGGGCGACTGGCGAGATCGTTGTTCGGGCACCTTGGCTGACGCCCTGCTACGTTCACAATCCTGAAGCCTCACGGGCCTTATGGCGAGGTGGGTATTTGCACACTCAGGACTTGGCTCGCGTGGATTCGAACGGCTACATCCAGATCACGGATCGGATTAAGGACGTGATTAAAACCGGCGGCGAGTGGGTCTCCTCGCTCGAACTGGAGAACCTGATCTCGAAGCATCCGGCAGTGGCCGAAGTCGCCGTGATCGGAGTTCCGGATGAGAAATGGGGCGAGCGGCCTCACGTTCTCATCGTCGCGCGACCCGAAAGTCGACAGGAGTTGACGTCAGAGGAAATCCGCTCATTCGTCGCGGCTGCAGCAGCTGAAGGTAAGGTCGCTCGCTATGCCGTGCCGGAGCGGATCACGTTGGTAGATGCACTCGAGCGCACAAGCGTCGGCAAGATCAATAAGCGGGCACTTCGCGAGCGGTATCGCTAATGGCCCCATCGTTCCGTGCAAGCCTGTGTGGCAGAAGCGTCTACGGCAATGCGTCGCACGATTGATTTTCTACTCTACGACTGGCTGGGGATAGAGTCCCTATGCTCGAGGGCCCGCTTTACGGAGCACTCGCGTGACACCTTCGACTCGGTCCTGAGCACCTGTGAACGCATAGCTGCGGAAAAATTTGCTCCGTTCAGCCGACTGAGCGACACGGAGGAGCCACGCATTGAGCACGGCTCTGTCGTACTTCCGCGAGCGGCGCACGAAGCAGCGCGCGCGTATGTTGATTCCGGGATACTCGCAGCTGCCCAGGACTATGCATTAGGTGGCCTGCAATTGCCTTACGTGGTGGAGCTTGTGGGGAATGCCTTCTTTAGCAAGGCCGCGATCGGGCTCGGTGGCGGCCACATGCTGACGAGCGCCAACGCGAATCTTCTTATGGCGTATGGGACCGAGTTGCAGCGCGATGTCTTTGCGAAGAACGAACTCGCGGGGCGCTGGTTCGGCACGATGTGCCTATCGGAGCCGCAGGCAGGTTCTAGCCTTTCAGATATCGCAACCCGAGCGCTGGCGGATGGCGACGATTGTCTAGCGGATCCCCTGGGGCCCCGCTACCGCCTGTGCGGGAGCAAGATGTGGATCAGCAACGGCGATCACGAGCTCACAGAGAACATCGTACACCTAGTGCTCGCGAAGATCCCGGGGCCAGACGGCAAGTTGGGTTCCGGGACCAAGGGAATCTCACTATTCATCGTGCCAAAGAAACTCGTGGACGCGGCTGGTAGGTTGACCGGTGAGCGAAACGACATCGCCCTTGCAGGTCTCAACCACAAACTTGGGTACCGCGGTATTCCCAACTGCCTGCTCAACTTCGGCGAGGGCAGGTTTCCGGTATGTGGTAAGTCCGGCGCGGTTGGCTATCTGGTCGGGCAACCCGGGGATGGCCTGCGCTGTATGTTCCACATGATGAACGAGGCCCGGATCGCGGTCGGCCTAGGCGCGGCCATGATCGGTTATGCGGGCTACGAAGCGAGCCTTGCGTACGCGCGCACGCGCCTGCAGGGGCGCCCGGTCGGTCCGTCCGGAAAGGACCACAGCGCGCCGCCAGTTCGTATCATCGAGCATGCCGATGTGCGCAGAATGTTGCTGGCACAAAAGGCCTACGTCCAAGGCGGGCTCGCGCTTGCGCTCTATTGCGGACGACTCGTTGACGATCGAAAGACGGGATCAGTGGAGCAGCAACGCGAGGCAGCAATCCTGCTCGAGTTGCTCACGCCCATCGCCAAGAGTTGGCCGAGCGAGTGGTGCCTTGAAGCCAATAGTCTCGCGATCCAGGTGCACGGGGGCTATGGCTATACACGTGACTTTCCCGTCGAGCAACTCTGGCGCGACAACCGTCTCAACATGATCCATGAGGGGACTCACGGGATTCAGGCAATCGACCTGCTCGGGCGAAAAGTAGTGATGGACGCCGGCGCGGGGTTGCGGCTCCTGAAGGAGAAGTTTCTCCTCACCGCTGGGGGTGCTAGCGCCTACGTCGAGCTGTCCATGTACGGTGAAGCGCTGTCGGAAGCCATGGGACAGATTGAGTCGGCAACCAGCGCCGCATGGAGCACGTCCGATGCCGGTGAAGCACTGGCCAACGCAACACCGTACATGCGCGCGTTTGGACACGTGATCATTGCCTGGGCATGGCTCGACGTGGCGCTCGCGGCTTCGCAGGCGCTAGCCCGCGATGAGACCGACCCACGCGCGAATCATCTTCAAGGCATGCTTGCGACCACCCGTTACTTTTTCGACTACGAGCTTCCCAAGGTGAGCGGATGGCTCAGGGCCGTGACCACCCGCAGTTCGGTTTGCCGCACGACAAAGGAGGAATGGTTCGATTCATGAGCCGACACATTCGTGAGCTCTTCGATTTGGGTGGACGCGGCGCCCTCGTTACGGGTGGATCCCGTGGCCTCGGACTTCAGATTGCCGAGGCTCTGGGGGAGGCCGGTGCGAGTGTAATCCTAACTGCGCGGAGCACGGACGATCTGGCTTCCGCAGCTGCGCACTTGAATGGGAAAGGAATTACGGCGCAATCGATTGCGGGAGACGCTTCTAATCCCGAAGAGATCCAGCGGATCTGTCAAGAGGCGGTAATTCGGCTTGGGCATGTAGACATTCTCGTCAACAATGCCGGCGCTGCCTGGGGCGCACCTGCGGAGGACCATTCTCTCGCCGCGTGGGATAAGGTTATGAATCTCAACGTCCGAAGCGCCTTCCTCTTCAGCCAGTGGATCGCCAAGCGCAGCATGATCCCCCGACGAGAGGGACGGATTCTGATGGTGGCCTCGATCTGCGGCCTTGCAGGCAACGCCTCAGGACATGAGACCGCCGCATACAACACCAGCAAGGCCGCGATGATCAACATGGCTCGGGCGCTGGCGGGCGAATGGGGGGAGTTTGCAATTACGGTGAATGCGCTCGCACCGGGCTGGTTTCCGACCAAGATGACCCGCGGGACACTTGATACCCGCGGCGTCGAGCACATGACAGCGAGAATTCCACTTGGCCGACTTGGAGACGCTGAAGACCTGAAAGGGGCGGCGGTGTTGTTCGCCTCTGCGGCTGGAAAGCACATCACCGGCCAGGTTCTTGCCATTGACGGTGGCGCGTCGGTGATCGTCGGCTGACTCATTGGGCGACAAAGCTGGAGGCATTCTTAGCATGACCGCACCACTGCCGGGTCCTTGGGTGGACCCAGAAACTATTGATCCAAGCCCGTGGACCAATAATCACGGCATAGTGAAATTCATCGAATTTCCGGTGCGGATTCCGAAAATGTCCCACCGCGCCTTCCATCTATACTGGCAGCGCCATCACTCGCCGAACGTCATGAATGCTACTGGCTTCTCCCAATTCATGCGCAAGTACACGAGCAGCCACGTGTACCCCAGTACGGTTCCAGGGCTTCCGACTCACTACCAGCAAACGACGCCATTTGAAGGAGCGGCGGAAGTCTGGATCAATAGCCTCGAGGAAGCCGGCGAGTGGTTGGGTCATCCGCTATACGCCGAACTCATCCAGCCCGATGAGCCGCACTTCATCGCACAGGATGGAAGTGTCGAGGTGATCATCGCCAAGGAAGAACGTGTATATGCAGCTCAGCAAGAGATGAATGAGAATGGACTCGTAAAGCTATTCCTGCTGATGAAGCGCCAAAATCGGCTGAAGCATGACGAATTTCATGCGGGACTAAGCGAACACGCACGATCGCTTATTCGCGAGCCGTCCCTCCGTGCCCTGCTTCGTAAAGTTGTGGTGAGCCATCGTTTACGCGAGCCATGGCCTGCGGGTATGGCGTTTGCGGAGATCGATGCCACGCTGGAGTTATGGTTCAGCTCGCGAGAGGACATCGCTAGTTTCTTCACCGCCGGTGCGTACAACTCAGGCATCGTAGATTCGGAAGCCTCACTGGTGGATCGCCAGGGCGTTCGCGCGGTCGCAACCAAAGTTCACGTCGTGCATGATGAATTCTCCTTCCAGTCGAGCACGATGCAACCTTTCGCATTCTCGTGGGCCGATTGATGGCAGCCGCACAAATCCGGCATGGCTGGGCTCAGCACATAGATTCCTGAGGACTTAGCACGACCGCTCGTTATGATGTCGGGGACGGCGTCGCCGTCGTCACTCTCGAAACCCCTCCTATCAATGCCCTGGGCTGGAAGACGCGACGCTCCGTGGTTGAGGCGGCGACAAGGTCTCCGTTCAGGAGAGTCGTACGAGGTTGCCAAGATGCTGCGCGCGATTCGGAAGAGTCAAATTTTCCGAAGGTCCTGAGCGATGAGAGTACCTTCGCTAACGCGCGTCGGTTCGCAAGTGCTCCACGGCGTCGAGCGGAGCCTGCGCCGAGTAGTGGTGCCTGCCGTACGCTATGTAGATGATTGCGCCGAGAAGCAACCATATCCCTAGCCTCAACCATGTGAGGGCGGGCAAGCCTATGGCCATGTACCCGCACACAAGAATCGCCCCGAGCGGCACCCAGGGAACGAGTGGCGTTCTGAAGGGACGCGGAGCACTAGGCAAGCGACGGCGTAACACGAGCACGCCGAGTGCCACAGCAACAAACGCAGACAGCACGCCCACTGACACCAACTGCCCAAGCAGACTGATGGGGATCGTCACTGTGAGCCCAGTGGCAATTGAAGCGCCTGCGAATGTTGCTATTGCCGGCGTCTTCCACTGGGTATGCAACCGCGCGAGAGCATCGGGCAGCAGACCATCGCGCGCCATCGCGTACACAATGCGTGCCTGACCCATGAGGATTACCAACAGTACCGACACCATGCTGATCATGGCGCCGCTTCGCACAACGGGGACTAGCCAACTCAAGTCTCCGCCCGCTGACTCGAGCGCTACCGCAACTGGATTGGCCACGTTCAGCCGGTGATAGTCCACCAGTCCTGTAACCACCAGCATCATCGGAACGAACAGCAGTGTGCAGACCACGAGAGAACCCAACAACGCCAACGGGACATCGCGCTGCGGTCGCCTTGCCTCCTGGGCGGACACGGATACGATGTCGAACCCAAGATACGCATAGAAGACGATTCCCGCTGCTCTCACGACACCGCTCCAACCATATTCTCCCCAACGACCTGAATTTGGCGGCAAGAACGGGCTCCAGTGCTGCGGGTTGACGTAGCGAATCCCAAAGAAGATCACGGCGAGAATGACGGTGACTTTTGTCACAACGATCACACTGTTGACGCGTGCTGAGAATTCAACGCCTCTGACAGCTAGATAGGTTACGACGAGCACGACAGTAAGGCTCAGGAGCATGCTGATGAGGACATGGTGGGATTCCGAATTTGCGATCGGCAATAGACCTATTGCATATGATGCGAACCCTTGCGTGACGATAGCTGCAGCGAAGAGATACTCGAGGATCAGCAGCCACCCGACCACCCATCCGGCAAGTCTTCCAAATGCGCGTGAGGTATATGAGTACGCGCTTCCCGCAAGGGGATACATGGAAGCAAGTTCGGCGTAACACAGGCCCGAAAGCCCACAGCCCACGGCGGCAATCACGAACGAGAAAACAATCGCTGGACCTGCGAACTGTGCGGCGGCGGGACCTGGGATGATGAAGATTCCGGCACCGATAATCGCGCCGACGCCGAGACAGAGCAGCGCCCATGGACCCAGGACGGGCCGTAGTTCGTTCACAGCATGTATCCGCTTCACAGGTCTCCCCGCATCCAAATTGCCCTGCTGCAGGAGCATCCCATCCCGCGGTGTAAGAGCGTGACGTTCGATACACAGCATATGAACGTCAAAAGTGACCGATGGTGGACGCAAATGCCTTGCACTTCGGAGCGTTATCGTGGTTGCAGCCAGTACAGCCTAGTACTGTTTCAACTGAGATGTCATGCGCGCGGGGAAACTTCAGTGCGCGATGCAGCCACTAAGCGCCTTCGCCTATATACGATGTAGAAGACAATCCCAACCGTCATCCAGATGAGAAAGCGCAGCCACGTTACTCTTGGGAGGCTCAACATGAGGGCGACGTTGATGCCAATGCCGGCAGGGGCGGCGACGATCAACCCCGGCGCTCTGAACGGCCTTGGGCGAGTGTTGTCCCGGTACCGGAGTATAAGAACACTTACACATACTGAGGTAAATGCGAAAAGCGTTCCGATCGAGACGAGTTCTCCCAAGACCTCGAGAGGGAAAACGCCGGCAATGAATATAGCAGACAGCCCGACGGCAATCGTGGCAAGAGTGGGAGTGTGGCGTGTGGGATGCAACCCAGAAAGACTCTCGGGCAACAGGCCATCCGCCGCCATCGCGTGAAGTATGCGAGTCTGAGCGTACATAGAGCCCATCGACGCGGCGCTCAAACCGACCACGATCCCTGCGCGCACAATTGGAATCAACCAGGAAAGCGTGCTACCCCCGGCCTGCAACGCGGTCACGACTGGCTCGGCGGTATCGAGTGTCTGGTATCTCGTAATTCCAACCATAGCAAGGGAAGCCAGGATATAGAGCGAGGCGCAAACACCAAGAGATCCCAGCAGTCCTATCGGCAAGTCGCGAGCGGGGTTTCGCACCTCTCGGGTTGCGGTCGAGACTGCCTCGAACCCCGTGTAGGAAAAGAACACAATCGCAGCACCTGTGAACACCCCAGAGAATCCAAACCGTCCGAATTCTCCCAAGTTATCCGGAATGAAGGGCTTCAGATTGCTCGCGTTGGCAAGCGAGCCTGCTGCGATGATCGTCAAGACGATGATGCCGATCAGCACCGAGACGGCAATGTTAATAAACGTACGGGTCTGCCGAACCCCGAGTAGCAGAAGAACCGCCTGAATACCTATGAGAACCATGGCCGGTACGTTTCCCCAACTGGGGTGCAGCACGAGTTGGTGATGCGCGCCGAGCTTGAGCGGTCCCTCGGTAAGAGCTCTCGGCACCGTGATACCCACCGAGCCCAGAAGGCCAAGCAGGTAACCCGACCACCCGACCGCAACGGTCGCGCCGGAAACGAGGAATTCGAGGATCAAATCCCAACCAATCACCCAGGCAGCCAGTTCACCGACGGCGACAAGCGCGTACGTGTAAGCGCTGCCTGCCGCGGAGCACATCGCAGCCAGCTCTGCGTAGCACAGTCCCGTGCATAGGCACGCGACGCCCGCCAACGCGTAAGCAAGAACCACCGCAGGGCCTGCATTGTGAGCGGCCACGATGCCGGTGAGGACGAATATTCCCGCACCGATGGTGTTCGAGATGCCGAGTGCAATCAAGGACCCACCCGAGAAGCGCGGACCAGCATCGTCGTTCGACCGGTCCGGTGCTCCCATTCCACTGAGCAGCGAAGATTTCATCTTCTCATCGTTGTCGGTTTCTGCTGCGCAGCGGTGCGAACGAAAGAGAATCTCCCGCCACACCAGCGTCATAGATCCGCCATATGGCCGCTGCGGGACGGCTCCTGCGAGGTGGAGGGTGGGCCGCTATTTACAAAACCATACAGATGCACTACATATATAGTACTACCGCATAGGATCTTATCGAAAAATCACAAAATCGGGGGGCGCTATGGAAATTGTGCAGGCATCTGGACTGTCCAGAGCTTCCATCGCTATCTCAACGTTGGCTGTTTCGCTCCTGGCGACAACAAGCTTCGCGCAGGAGGCGGCATCCACAAATGCAGTAGAGGAGGTCGTGGTTACGGCCCAGAAACGCGCACAGAATATCCAGGATGTGCCCATCAGCATGACAGCGCTCACAGACCATACCCTGGAGACCCTTGGTGCGACAGATGCCTTGGATTACTTCGGGACCATTCCTGGCTTGTCATTCCAGAGTCAAGGCCCCACTGGGGACCAACATGGCAACCCCGTACTAAGCCTGCGCGGCATCGCGGCAAACACAGGCGCGTACACCGTTGGCTTCTATATCAACGAAACGCCCATGCACTACGTTGATCCGAGCCTGTTCGATGTGGCTCGCATTGAGGTGCTGCGCGGACCTCAAGGTACGCTGTACGGCGCATCTTCGATGGGAGGCACGCTTCGCATCATAACAAGGGACGCGGATCTGACCAATTGGGGCGGAAAGCTCGAGGGCACAGTTTCGGAAACGGAGCATGGCGGATCGAACATTGACGCAAACGCGGTCTTCAATATTCCGCTCATCAGCGATCGCGTTGCGTTTCGGATCGCGCTTTTCAGCCGTGATGACAGCGGTTATATCGACAATATCATCCGTGCTCCAGAAAACCCCCCATCGAGCGTCGTGCCGCCGCCAGTAAATATCGGCGCGACTGACGTTCTGAAAGGGGTCAACACGGAGACACTGCGCGGTGGTCGGGCGGAGCTCGATATCAAGGCCACTGACGACCTAAGCATAACTCTATCGGACATGCAACACGACCTGCGGATAGGGGGCGACCCGACCTACAAGGTGATCCTGGATCCGAACGATCCGGCGTTCTCGTTCGGCACGATAGCGCCCCTCGCGAACGATTTCACGCACGGCGATCTCGTTACCCACGACATCAACCCCGCGCCTCAAGAGGAGAAGTTCTCGCTGTACGACATGACCATTCACTACAACCCGGGGCCGGTGTCGGTTGTGTCTTCCACCTCCTGGTACGACCGATCGACTGCGGGGGTCATCGACATGACCGTGGTTCTTCCATTCGTATTCGGCATGAGCGTCCCGGTGGCCAGGAACCTCGACGATCTCGACAGCGGCAATGCCATCACGGAGGAGCTGCGCGTCAGCGGCAGCAGCTCAGTTTTCAACTGGTTAGTCTGGTTCTTCTATCAGAACGTCTACACTCAATTTCAACAATCTCTGGTGGATGAAAACTTCAACGACGAGGTTTTTGGGGGTGCCCCTGTCGTTCCGGGCGGGATATTTCTCGCGTTTCTGAGCAAGGACAGGGAGATCCAGACGGCAGGCTTCGCGGATGTGACGTGGCACGTCACTCGCCAACTAGATCTGACCGCCGGCCTGCGCTACTTCAAGGTGGATGACAACATCCATACGGTAGCGGACGGCTTGTTCAACGGTGGCCCGACCGATACCGTGGCCAGCTCGCACAGCACGGGAAATACGCCCAAAGTTTCGCTCTCCTACAAGGTGACTCCCGATGCCCTGGTCTATGCGACCGTATCAAAAGGCTTTCGCCCCGGCTTCGGGCTCGAGCCGGTGGGAGCGGCATGCGATGACGTGCTGGCGTCCTTGGGATTACCTCCGGGAGGGCCGACCGAGGCCAATCCGGACTCTCTCTGGAACCATGAGATCGGGTTCAAGACCTCATTCGCTGATCATCGGATTGTTATCAACGGCGCACTATATGAAATCGATTGGCACGACATCCAGCAGTCGATCAGCCTTGGAAGTTGTGGGTACAGCACGACAATCAACAGCGGTGAGGCCAGGAGCGAGGGTTTTGAGCTTGAGATCCTCGCCACGCCCGTGCCGAATCTGGAGCTGAGTGGCGCCGCGAGCATGTCCAACTCCTATCTCACGGGGAGCGCGCCTCAGGTCGGCGCTGTCGCGGGCGATCCGGTGCTCAATGTTGCAAAGTGGCACGGCTCGGCCGCTGCTACGTATACTGTGCCGCTCAGGTCGGAATTCTCAGCGTTTTTTCACGGTGATTATCAGTATACCGGTCCGATTCAGGCCGGCTATGACTTCAGCACGCCAGTGCTGGCATACGTGAATCGCCAGCCGAGCTACAACGTGATCAACTTGCGAACGGGGGTCATTCACCGGAGCTGGGAAGTGGCGGCATTCATGCAGAATGTAACCAATGCACGGCCGCAGATCTTTGCTGGAAATTTCCTTTCGCCGGACATAGCGGTTTACACGATGCGGCCCCGAACCTACGGCATCAACGTCAAGTATACGTTTTGAGCTTCAGTGCTAGTCTCTCGATCGCGGGCGCTTACGCGCGGAAGACGTGAAAATCGCGCGCGCCGCCCACATTGGCTTGTTCATTTAGCGAACCGGTTGAGCGACGATCATCACAATCGCGCCGCCGGCCGTTCCGTCCATTGTCACCCTCCGGAACTCGATCCTTGAACGATTCCTCCGTTGTACGGCGCAGAGCAAGCTTAGGACCGAACCTGCACCTGGTAGGGAAACGGCATGCGCGCAGCCGGCTGTGGACACCCGCCCTGGTATTAGATCTCGACGCCTTCGAATATAACGCTGCGTTGATGGCCGAGTACTGCCGGGAGTCGGGAGTCGCACTACGGCCGCATGCCAAGACCCATAAGTGCACGCGAATCGCAGAGCACCAACTAAGAAAGGGTGCGATCGGTATTTCTGTGGCGACAGTCCGTGAGGCCCTCATCATGGCGGGCGTCAGCAAGAGTATCCTGATTACTTCGCCAGTTGTTGGTGAGGCGAAGCTCGACGCCATCGCGAGTCTGGTCGAGCGGGTTGACGAGCTGATCATCGTACTCGACAGCGTCGAGGCTGCCCGAAGGCTCGAAAGACGTTTGAAGCGATCGCGGAGACGTATCGGTGCGTTGATCGACATCGATCCCGGAATGAAGCGCACTGGCGTATCGGACGTGCGCGATGCGCTCGAGCTGGCGCGATTTGTGCGGGGCTCGAGTGTCATAAATCTTGTGGGCGTGCAGTGCTACTCGGGCATGGTGCAGCATATTGCCGAGGCACCAAGGCGCGCAAACGTCTATCGAAGAGAACTGCGGCGTCTGGAGACGGTGCTCGAGCATCTGGAGCGGACGGGGTTTCGCTCGAAAATAGTGTCGGGTGGCGGTACTGGGACCTTTGATCTGGATCGTCGATCCGGGATTTTCACTGAATGCCAGGCCGGCTCATATATATTCATGGATGCCCAATACAATGCCGTCGAGCTATTTGCAGCGAAGCCCCGATCTTTCAAAACGGCGCTGTACGTTCAAAGCATGGTCTTGAGCAACAACCATCAGGGTGCGGCGACGATCGATGCGGGATTCAAGAGCTTTGCCATGGACGGACCAATTCCGGTCCCCAGCCGCGGCGCGCCGCCGAGCGCGGCCTTTCAATACTACGGCGATGAATTCGGCAGGATCACGTTCCAATCGAAGAGAAAGGTCGATCTCGGAACGAAGGTCGAATTCGTGACCCCACATTGTGATCCGACGGTCAACCTCCATGATTTTTATCACTGTGTGCGTGGAGAACGCTTGGTTGATATCTGGCCGATCGACGCGCGCGGGACGCTCTGATGAGTCCGCGGCTGATACGACTCCTGATTCCAGGGCTTGTTGTGCAGGCGGTGCTCGTGGGGGGAGGCTACTCGACTGGTCGTGAACTCGTCGAATTCTTCCTTGTCAGCGGGCCGGCTACCGCCCTGCTCGGAATGGCATTGACCGCCGTGCTTTTCAGCGTCGGCTCCATGGTGTCGTTCGAGCTCGCCCGCCGATCTGGCGCGTTCGACTATCGAAGCTTTTGCCGACTGTACCTGGGTCGCGCATGGGTAGTCTTCGAGTGGGGATATCTGCTGATGTTGCTGCTCGTCCTCTCGGTGGTTTCAGCCGCCGCGGGAGAGCTGCTCCGGGACATGACGACACTCACGCCGGTAGCGGGATCGGCGCTGTTCATGGCTGGCGTTGCATTCTGCGTCTTTTTCGGCAGCAGTTTCGTCGAGCGGCTGATATCGATATGGTCAGTCGTGTTCTACGTGACCTATGGCGGCATGCTGGCACTTGTCATTGCGAAGTTCGGGAGCTCCCTCCGTACGGCATTGGAGGGGAGCTCGCTGAACGGGGTCGAGGCGATTCGCGACAGCGTAAGTTACGCGGGATACAATATCGCGATCTTGCCGGTGCTCATATTCGTAGCACGCAATCTGCGGTCGCGGAACGAGGCGTTCGTAGCCGGGGCGCTCGCAGGTCCGCTCATTCTTCTCCCGGGCTTCGCATTTCTGCTGGCATTGTCGGCTTTCTTCCCCAAGGTAAATTTGGCCGCACTTCCGGTTTCAATCGTGCTCGGCGAGCTTGGGAACTCACCGCTTGAGACGGTGGTGCGTCTTGTGATTCTTGGCGCATTTGCCAAGACGGGAATCGGGCTGTTGCACGGACTTAATGAGCGAGTAGCCGGCAGCCTCGCGGATCGCAATGCCACAATGCGCCGCGGTGTCCGCTCGGGTATCGCGCTCGGTTATATGCTTGTCGCCGTCTATCTCGCCTCGCGCTTCGGAATCATCGACCTCATCGCTCGCGGCTACCGCTTTAGCTCCTATTTCTTCCTGGTCGTTTTCGTCATTCCGCTTCTGACTAGAGGCTTGTGGTTGGTACTGCGACAACCGCACCCTGCGCGTACGCAATGCGGCGAGCCGGCGAATTCTTGAACTACTTGTGAGCGCTTTCGATGAACGAGACTCGTAGAGAACTACTGAATCGCCCCGGCACAGCACGGTATCCCAAGGGAAAGGAGCGGGTGGAGCGGATCCTTAAGGCCGCCAAAGACATTTTTATCAAGGACGGATACGGCGGCCTGACCATGCGCAACGTCGCGGCGGCAGCGGGCACTACGGTCGGGAACCTTCAATATTACTACCCAGATAAAGATCGTCTCTTGGGTGATTTATTGCACTACATGGTGCACGGTTTCTTCGAAAAATTTGCGGCGATAACGCAGAACCCACGAACTTCGGCCGAGGAAAAGTTTAGCGCTTGGATCAACTGCGTCTTCGATGCCTTCCCCATCGAGGCCAAGGTGAAATTTTATCCGGAGTTCTGGGCACTTTCGAACCATGACAAGGTGGCAGCGAAACTCATGGAAGAGATGTATGAAACGGGCATGGTGTCGCTGCAGAAGATAATCAGCGACCTCAATCCCGGGCTGACGCGGCGTGAGGTGAAGGATATCGCCGTCACGATTGTGGGCTCGGTCGAAGGGCTGGTGGTCTTCGTGGGATATGAGCGACCCTGGGCCAAGTCCCTGAAGACGGTGCGCCGTTACGCCCTCCGAAGCTGCTGGTATCTTGTGAAAACCGGCGGTCGAAACGGATGAACTTGCGGTGCGTTGGAATAGGTGCGGCGATATGCGTTGCTCTGTTCGCGGCGAATATCGAGGTGAGCGCCACTGAGGAAGCCAAACCGGCGAACGGCAGCGCCTACACCTTTCCGGTGGGACCCGATCGTGTGCGACTTGAGAAGAATCTGTTCGTGCCCATGCGGGATGGGGTCTCACTAGCAACGGATTTGTATTTTCCCGCAGAACATACCGGGAGACTCGCGACCATCCTGATCCGGACTCCCTACGGCAAGCAATCCTGGAGAGAAGGGACGCCGAGAGGAGAGTTGACCCGAATGTTCGCGAGCCACGGCTATGTGGTTGCGATACAGGACAAGAGAGGTCGCTTTCTCTCCGAGGGCAAATACACGTTGGCGGTCAACGACGATGTCGACGGATATGACAGCATCGCTTGGATAGCGAGACAAGCTTGGTCGAACGGCAAGGTCGGTACGTATGGTTGTTCGGATTCCGGAGATGCGCAGGTGTGGCTGGCGCCCACCCACCCGCCGGCCCTGGCGGCGATGGTTCCGCAGGCTTCCGGAAGTTCAGTCGGCCCGGCGGGAAATCGTTATCGGTATTTCGGCGCTTTCAACGGTGGCGCACTTCAGCTAGCCGCTGGCGCGGATTGGATGATCCGTCATGGAAGCAAGGTGTTCTGGGGACCGCCGGCGTGGTTACCGCGGGACAAGGTGCGCGAGATTGCCGATGCTTTTACCGAAAGCCCGCAGCCTCCGGTCAGCCCCTCCGCGCTCGACGCGCTTCTCTGGACCCTTCCGGTCAAGCAGATGCTGCAGCGCGTTGGAATGACGTACACGGATTGGGAGGCGATCCTTACGCACGGACTTAGCGACCCCTGGTGGGATCAATTTCCCTACTACAAAGGGAATGAGACGGTCGATGTACCCTCCCTATTTGTGAATTCGTGGGGCGACTTCGGTGTCAATGAGACGCTCTTTGAGTTCAATTTCTTTCGCGAACATTCCCTCTCGCGAAAGTCCGCCGCAAATCAGTTCGTGGTCATTTCACCGACCACTCATTGCGAGTCGGAGCTCGTATCCGCGCCCACCGTCGTCGGCGCCCGCGACGTCGGTGACGCGCGCAAAGACTTCTGGTCGATGTATCTGCGCTGGTATGCCTATTGGCTGAAAGGCGAAGATAACGGCATTACCCGGATGCCGCACGTGCAGTACTATCTCATGGGCAAGAACGAGTGGCGCTCTGCGGATACCTGGCCCGTGCCGGGTACGCAAATGCAGCGCTATTTCCTTCACAGCGGCGGCGCCGCTAACACGCGCTTTGGAAATGGCTTGCTGCGAGCAGACGCCCCAACGGGCGCCGAACCCCCCGACATCTATACCTATGATCCCGCAGCACCCGTTCCCACCGGGTCAGGCGCCGGACTACCCGAGGGTTTTTTCGACCAACGTTCGACGGAAATGCGCAGTGACGTGCTCGTGTATTCAACGCCACCGCTTAAAGAAGGTATCGAAGTAACCGGTCCCATCACGGTACGACTGTACGTGTCCTCTTCGGCGGCGGACACCGATTTCACAGCTAAGCTGGTGGACGTCTATCCGGACGGTCGCGCCTTCAACTTGCAGGACGGAATCTTGCGGGCGCGGTACCGGGAGGGGTTCAACCGCCAAGTCAGCATGACACCTGGCACCGTATATGCGATCGATATATCACTCGATGCTACGAGTAACTTCTTCGAGGTCGGTCACCGGATTAGGCTTGAAGTATCGAGCTCCAATTTTCCTAGGTTCGATCGCAACCTCAACAACGGCGGCGACAATTTCACGGCAAGCACCCTGACCACTGCGCAAAACCGTATCTATCACTCCCCGACTGCGGCCTCCTTCCTTACCCTGCCCGTAATTCCCAAGCCGGCACCGAATTAATCGGGTCGATGGTCCCAGTACTCCAGCGGTCGACTTCTGGGCCCCAACTCGGCCGCAGTCTTCCACGGGACCGGGGCATACTGAATCTGCTCCGGCCACAGTTCATCCAAGGTTGAGGCGTCGTATAGCGCGGGGTTTTGAGCGGCGATGCTTTCGATGCAGGCTGCGCAAGCCGCGATTACGAAGACTACGACCCGAAGCGACCTGCAGGCGATATGTCGCTCGATCATTGGCCGCTGCCTGCCCACAGTTCCTTCGATGCGAGGCGTGCACCTTCCACAAGCGATTCGAGCTTGGCCCACATGATGCTCGGATGCACCCGACGCACAAACGGGCCTTGGGCGAAACCGCAATCCGTGCTCGCGATTACATTCTCTCGACCAACGAGCCGAGCGAGCCGCGTAATTCGCTCGGCCACGAGCTCCGGATGTTCGACGACGTTGGTGGAGTGACTGATCACGCCGGGGAGCAGAACCTTTCCTTCAGGAAGGCGGCTCTCCTGCCAAACACGCCACTCGTGCTCATGTCGAGGGTTTGCCATCTCGAGCGAGTAGCCCCCGACGTGCACCTTCAGCAGAAGATCGACGATGTGTTTCAGTGGTACATCCGATGCATGAGGGCCGTTCCAGCTTCCCCAGCAAACGTGATAGCGGGTACGGTCTTGCGGGATTCCGCGAAGTGCGTGGTTGAGGGCCGCGACTCGGTGCTCCGCCCACTGTCGGTAGTCCTCGAGAGTGCCCGGTGGCACCATTGTCTCGTAGGTCAGCGCGAAATAGGCGTCGTCCACCTGCAAAATCAGGCCGGAGTCTACGATTTCCCGGTACTCGACCCGCACTGCATCGGCGACTGCAAAGAGATAGTCTTCGTCGGTTCTGTAGTATTCGTCAGTGCGATCCGGCGCAACGCTTCCCGGCGCGACCGCCGTCATGAACAGGCGTCGCGAATTCACCTGACCGGCCGCCGCCGCAGCCTTCAGGTCCGCGATATCACGGCGTAGGGTCTCAACTCCCGTGTAGGCGATGGGGCCAGTTACCGCCCAGCCCTTGAGACGAGTAAATCCTTGTGTCGCGTCGTATTCCCGATAAAAATCCGCAAAGTCCCTATGATCCTTGCCAATGCTCGCGCGTGGCATGCCCACACCGAAGTCACGCTGCTCAAAACCACTCATGCGCTCCAGAACATAGCGCGACCAGCTGATCGTCTTACCGTATTCTCCATCATTGATAATGTCGAGCCCGAGGGCCGCCTGGCGCGTCACCACCTCGCGAACTGAATTGCTCAAACAGTGTTGAAAGGCCGCTCGATCGAACTCCTGGCGTTCATCCTGTAGCCGCAAATAACTGACGAGATCATCTGGACGGACAAGACTTCCTACATGGGTCGTGAGGATGCGCGTGGGGTCCGACATAGGCAGCTCCTTGAGCGAGTGAGCCTTCGCTTGTACCTGCTTGGTGTGCAGAATACAATACAAAAGTACTATAGAAATAGTGCATGCGTACGAAAGGCGCTGGGCGAGCGGGGAGGCGGGATGCGCTGGTTGATCTCACCACGAGATGGCCCTTCTAAGTACAGCCTCGAGGAACGCAGAATCGTCTCGCGGGAGTGTGCCACAGCGTCGTTGGAGCAATTCAAGCGCTGGCCCGGATATCTCCCGTCGCCGTTAAGGAACTTGTCCGCGCTTGCTGAGCAGCTGGGCATCGGTAGCGTCCTCTACAAGGATGAGTCGGCGCGGTTCGGGCTCGGAAGCTTCAAGGCACTCGGCGGCACCTATGCGGCAGCCCGGGCGCTCGCTCGCGTAACGAGCAGCTCTACGTTGGGCTCCGCCGACACGTCGGTTGGGTCGCGGACGTTCTGTTGCGCGACGGACGGCAACCATGGCCGCGCGGTTGCTTTCGCCGCCAAACGACTCGGATTGGACTGCGTCGTATTCATGCATGCAGGTGCGCCGGAGCGTAAGGCGGATGCGATCAGAGCTCTTGGCGCCCGTGTGATTAGAACACCGGGAAATTATGACGATTCGGTGGCCATTGCAGCGGAGGCGGCACGCTCGAATGGCTGGATCGCGGTGATGGACACCTCCAGTGCCGAGTTCGATGAAACGGTGGCCGACGTGATGAATGGCTACGCGGCTTCTGCGCTCGAGGTCTACAACCAGCTGAACGGTCGGGAGCTCACGCACGTATTCGTCCAGGCTGGAGTCGGCGGACTGGCAGCAGCCGTTGCCGGCACTTTCACCGAAGTGTTCGGAGAGGATCGACCCTTGTGCGTCGTCGTCGAGCCGGAGCGGGCGGCGTGCATATTGGAGTGCGCGCGACACGGAGCACCCACGCGCTTGCAGGGCGAGTTGCATACGGCGATGGCAATGCTCTCTTGTGGAGAGGCATCGCGGCTCGCATGGACGATACTCAAGCATCGAGCCGACGCATTCGTGGCGATCGAAGATCAGGCAGCGATCGCCGCGTGTGAGGTGCTGACCAAGCTCGGGTTGGATGTAGGCGTTTCGGGCGCCGCCTCGCTGGCAGGCCTCATCGAAGTTCTGCGTAATGATGTCTTGCGTCAGCAGCTCCGCATCGGTGGCAGTTCTTGTGTCCTGGTATTCGGTACCGAGGGGGCAGACGCACATTAAGAGTCCGCCAAAGCTCCGCCTTCCGGTCCGAATCGGACTCGTCGTACTCCTCGCGGTCGCGCACGTCACCGCGTGGGCGCATCCCAGTGTGAGCGAGCTTGTGAAGTGGACCGACCAGAGAATGACTGTTGCAATCGCCGAGCAGCGCGCATTGGGCATCGCGGTCGCAATCGTATCGGACGGACGGATCGCTTACCTGCAGGGATATGGTCGTGCGGATGCCAACCGTGCGGGAATCGTGGACCCGAGGGTGACATTGTTCTCCATCGGATCGTTGGCGAAGAATTTTACGGCGACGGCGATCGAGCAGCTGCGGGAGGCGCGGCGCATTCGCTCGCTAGACGATCCTGTGAATATCTATCTTCGCAGAGCGAAGCTCCCCGGTGCGATGGGTGCTCGCGTGACGATCGAGAATCTGCTTGATCATCGGGGAGGCTTCGACGAATCGGTTTACGGACTGGCAACGACCACTGACATTCCAGTCCCAATCACCTCGGCACAGATACGCCAGCGACTTCCCCCGATCATCCGTCCGCCGGGCGAAATCTCCGTCTACTCGAATATCGGCTACGGCGTTCTCGGGCTTGTAATCGAGGATGTCTCGGGTGAGACGTACGGCGGGTACATCTCGGCGCACATCCTTGCGCCTCTACAGATGACACACAGCTTCGTGCGCTATCGGCCCACCGATCCAATCTCGACTCCCGGAACGATGAGATCTGATGGACAGATCGCTCCGATTCCTCAGAATTGGGCGTACCACCCGTTCATTGCTCCCTCCGCGGCCGTGGTGTCGACCGCTGAGGACATGTCGAAGTTCATGCTCGGCCAGATGCTTGCGGAGCGCGGTGAGGTACCCACGCTGGTTAGCGCAGAAGGCGCTCATCGGCTGCACGATCGCCATACGGCCAACTCGCCCGCGACGACTGGATTCGGGATGAGCTTCTTCGCTCACACCTGGAATGGCGAGCGAGTCGCGGAAAATGCAGGTTCGGGGCCCGGGTTCCAGGCCCCGATGATTCTAATTCCAGATCTCGGCGTCGGCTTCATTGCGCTGATATCGGGCGATTCCAGCACCAGGTTGCGATCCCTCAACATGTTCGAAGTCCGAGAGGACTTCTTGAACTTCTTCCTAGGGCCGCTTGAGCCCACGCATGGGCCGCCCTACGACCTACCACTAAGCCGATTTACAGGCCTCTACCGTAATGAACGCCGGCCTCATTCGAGTGACGAGGCGCTTCTCGAGCCTGGAACTACACTTTGGGTGCAGAGCGACGGTGCAAATGGCCTAACGATCAACGGACGAGCCGGATACCGGCAGATTGCGCCGGGGGTGTTCTGGCGACGCGGCGTAGTTCCCTTTGTACCCGATGAGTCCAGCTCCGATCTTTTTGCCTTCATCCTCGATCGCGACCAGCACGTGCAGGGTGTCGTGCCATTCCTCGGCATGGACATCTACCGGCCAGCACGAATCGCGCCGGACACGAACCGGCTCATCTGCGCGGTGCTGATTTTGCTCTGCGGAACGGGAGGGGCAGCCGGCTTTTGGCGGCACGCGGTACCCCTGGGCCGATGGGCCAGGCGATTCCTGGTGGCGATCGGCTGTACCGCGATCGCGGGCATTGCGGCGCTTGCAATCGAAGTCGGTACGAGCGGGAACCCGGTGTTCGCCCTGGCGTTCGGCAATTTGTCGATCGAGATCACCGCCGCCGTATTCGCCAACTTCTTGGTAGTTCTCACGGTCATTTCAACGCCGATACTCCTCGGGGCTCATTGGCGCACGAGTGCCAAGGGATGGGGAGTAGCCATTGCGCGGGTGCATACCGGGCTCGTCTGGATTTCAGGTATCGGTCTGATCCCCGCGTTTATGTACGTCAAGCTGCTCGGTTACTACGTCCCCTGCATCGAATGAGCGTTGCACCCTGGGAGCGCGGGAGAATCGACATGACTAGATGTGTTTTGATGGCCCTGATTGGGCTACTGCTCGTTCCGATATGCGCGGCGCACGACGGACCTCCCGCCTCGCCGACGGCACGGTCAAATCCTACCTGCGCCGCCTCGGAGCTGTCACGCGCTCAATCGCTTGCGGCAGTGGAGCGAATCATAAACCTGGTTCGTAGCGCCCACTACGGGGGCTTGCCTCGACCCATGGAGAGCGCGTTTGAGCAAGTACGGAAATCGCTGCCGGACAGGATTGCCGAGTGGAAGCTCGCGCTGCAGATCAATACCGTCCTCAGCATTGCTCATGACGGACACCTGGCACTACGCCTGCCGCCGGCATCTGAGCTGGTATGCGCCAAACTGCCACTAGAGCTGGCCTGGAGTGAGGCCGGGCTCTTGGTTCGGCAGGGCTCGGCCATTGAAGCGGGCTCCCGCATTCTCTCCCTCGGTGGCGTGCCACTATTGGGCCTGCAGCGCAAGGCGGAGGAGAGCATCCCGCATGAGAACATCTATTGGGTGCGCCACGTATTTGCCCGGCAGATTGCACGGTCAGATCAAGTGCTCGCGTACGGTATCGCTTCGGCGGATGGTGGTGTTGATGCCGTCTACGAAACACCCGACGGACACCGGAGATCGGCGCACCTCGTATTGCAGAGCAAGCCGGCCGTGGATGATCAAGCGATCACATGGCAAATCTCCAACGCAAGCTCAACGGCTGTCCTCCGGCTGCCAAATCTTGAGAGCAGTGCGAAAAACTCGGAGCGGGTGAGCGCCTTCTTCCGGGAAGTGATCGCCAAGAAGCTCGCCAAGGTCGCCATTGATCTGCGGGGGAATCCCGGTGGAGAAGGATCGGTCGTGATTGCGGTTCTGCGACACCTCGGGTTGTCCACGTTCGACTGTTATGCGCTTGATGTAAGACCCTCGCCCGAACTTCATGCCGAGCAACCCAGCTTCGATATCACGAAGATTGCACCAGTATTCCAGGCTGCTGGGCTTCAGCCGCCGAAACCCGGTGCACTGACCTATCGTCTTCCCGGAAATCTGGTGCTTGCGGGAATCGGCAAGGAACTCGGGCCCCCACCGAAGGAACTCGCTGCCGGGCGACGCCTCTATCTGCTCGTTGATGGTGGAACGTTTAGCAGCGCAGCGTTATTCGCACTACTGGTTCGTGACAACGCCTTGGGCACACTCGTCGGCGAACCAATAGGCACGAGCACATCCTTCAACGGTGGCGAACTCGACATCCCGATCCCAAATCTGGAGTACTTTCTCAGCCTGTCCGCCGGCTATCTGGTGCGTCCAAAGCCGGAATTCGGCGAGTCACCGACGTTGATACCGGATATCTTTTTGCCGGTGACGACTGAGTCACTGCGCTCCGGACGGGACCCCGCAGTGGAGTATTTGCTGGGCGCCGCACCGGGGAAGGGCTAGTCCGCGCGAACCGCAACGACCGCAGGGGTGCTCTGATCTGCAAAGCCATGCAGTAACCCATAGCCGGTGGAGGAGAATACGATCTCTCCGCTCCGCGAGATCGCGATGATGGCGCCCCGAGCATGATCCACATGCCCGATAAGCTCCTTGATCACGTAATCCGCGGCCTTTTTGAGCGGCCAATGCAAGTATTCGACGCGAGCTGCAATGTCGCGTGTTGCTCCGCGCTTTATGAAGAATTCACCGGCGCCGGTTGCGGAGAACGCAACCTGCTCATTCGCAAACGTGCTTGCTCCGATGATTGGCGTATCTCCGACGCGCCCCGGGAGCTTCCCATAGGTCCCCCCCGTCGAGGTTCCTGCCGCGAGCACGCCGCACTGATCGAGGGCCACGGCACCGACGGTACCGTGGGTGTGACTGCGCATCGAGAGTGGCTCTTTGACGGGCTGAAAATACGACTTCGGGTCTGTGACCGGCACTGCGCCAAGCCCTATGAGCGTCTGTTCTCCTGCGGGCCCGACGAAGAGGACGTGGGGAGTCTTCTCCATGACGATGCGGGCTGCGATGATCGGGTTTTTCAGCTTCTGCATGGCCGCCACCGCTCCACTGCGCCCGGACGAGCCGATCATCAGGGATGCGTCTGTTTCAGTGAAACCAGCGGTATTCTGGAAGGCACCCTTGCCAGCGTCGGTCTGACCAGAGTCTTCGAACGCCGCAATGGCCTCGACCACGACATCGAGCGCTGAAGCACCGGCCGCAAGCCTCGAACGGGCACGAGACGTGATCTCGTACGTCAATTTCTTCACTGCTGCATCCGGCCAATCCGGAAGCTCATCTGCGACGTAACCTCCGTGGACGGCGATCGTGTATTTGCCAGACATCGGACACTTGCCGCTGGTTTCGGCCCAAGCACTGCAGCTTATCGCTACGCCCATAGCCGCAAGGCTGGAAAGTGCACGGGCGAAATTCATACGTGACTCTTTGCCCAGTCTACAAACCGGTAGCTGTTTACAAACTAGTACAACTGCACTAAATATACCGTGCCGATCCACAGGAATGCAATTTGCGCGGGATTCCGAACACGCGAGGAGGCCGGATGCGCTGAACCGCACACCGGTATCTCTGCGTGATCGTCGGGCTTTTAACTCTCTAATACAGCAACAGGAGCTGCCATGGCTTCGACCGACCGTAGCGACTCACCCCTCGCGGCCGACGTTCAACGGCTTTCGGCGGCAATCAGCGGCCAGGTCGTCAAATGGCGGCGCACTATCCACGAACATCCGGAACTCTCAAACCGAGAGACTAAGACTGCCAAGCTCGTCGCTGATCACCTCCGCCGTCTCGGACTGAACGAGGTAAGGACTGGGATCGCTCATACTGGCGTCATCGGCGTTCTCAAGGGCGGAAGACCCGGTCCGATCGTCGCCCTGAGGGCCGACATGGACGCGCTGCCCGTCACCGAGCAGACGGGCCTTCCTTTTGCCTCAAAGGAGCAGACGACCTACGAAGGGCTCAAAGTAGGCGTGATGCATGCGTGCGGGCACGACGCACACACGGCGATTCTCATGGGCGCTGCTGAGGTATTGGCGGCGGTGCGCGAGCGTCTACCGGGTACGGTCGTCTTCATCTTTCAGCCCGCTGAGGAGGGTCCCCCGCTCGATGAGGGCGGTGGAGCGAGAATGCTGATCGCTCAAGGGGGAATCAGTAATCCGAGGCCGCAGGCGATTTTTGGCCTGCACGTGAACACGAACATTCCGGTCGGAACCATTGCCTTCCGCGCAGGCGGTCTGATGGCTAACGAAAGCAATTTCCGAATCATCATTCACGGACGCCAGACCCATGCAGGGCGACCCTGGCGTGGAATTGACCCTGTGACCATTGCAGCGCAAGTGATCATGGCTCTACAGACGATCCCGAGTCGTCAGCTGGACCAGGGTTCAGGAGCGTCCCTGATAACGATCGGGACGATTCACGGAGGGACCCGTCGCAATATCGTCCCCGATGAAATCGAAATGACAGGTACGTTCAGGACCCTGAATCCGGCGCTGGTGGACGATGGGCTGCAGAGGATTCGGCGCACCACGGAGCTGATATCGGAGAGCGCTGGAGCCAAGGCGACGATCGAGATGGTGAAGGAGCTGCCGATCACCTTCAACGATCCAAAACTAGTGGCGGCGAGCCTACCTGCCCTCGAGCGAATCGTCGGATCGACTCACTTGGTTGAAGCAGAGCCCGTATTGGCAGCGGAGGACTTCGCGTTCTATCAGGAGAAAATTCCAGGCTTTTACTTCTTTCTCGGCGTCACGGATCCTAAAACCGATCCGACGCAGGCAGCCGAAGTGCACTCGGCGAAATTCCTGCTCGATGAGGCTGCGTTGCCGATTGGCGTACGGGCGATGAGCTCGCTCGCGACGGAATTCCTCTTGCACAACTAGGCTATGGACCGTCAAGTAGTCGAAACTCCATTCTTGTTGCTTGATGCCGGAGTAATGGAGCGCAACATCGCAAGGCCGGGCGATCGACCTATACCGTGCCGATCCCGCCGGGCTATGACGGCTTCGCTCACGCGGACTGTGCGGAACGCGACCGATGCACGGCCGCAGATATCCGCGCTGAACTTCATCACACCGGACATCGCGGTTTACACGATCCGTCCCCGCACCGTGGGGATCAACGTGAAGGAGACGTTCTGAGCGAGCACCGGCGGCGGCTGGCGGTTCTCGCTGGCGCATGCGCCGTGCTGCTGCTGGCTGCGGGTGCAGTCTGGGGGCAGGAGCAGGGCGAGCCCTTCACCCGGCAGCTCGAGCCGCTCCTCAAGGAGTTCATGCATCGGCAGCAGATCCCGGGTCTTGCCA
>Ga0335085_10002216_pt1 | contig 37097 bp, 22 predicted proteins | sample Lox_Sample_45_FD_206712 | JGI IMG/M metagenome (GOLD analysis project Ga0335085, IMG submission 206712) | Soil microbial communities from Loxahatchee National Wildlife Refuge, Florida, United States - Lox_Sample_4.5 | ecosystem: Environmental > Terrestrial > Soil > Wetlands | place: USA...
AAAAGAGCGATGGCGTGACCGCAACCGGCACGCAATCCGCGCAACCGCGCCCGCGTGAGCTGCAATTCAACGTAATTTCGCGCCGCGGCCTGCGAAACGTGCGCTTTCATCGCAGAGGTCCACGCCCTGAACACATCCGGCGCGGACACATCAATCAACACCGGCGTGAGGCCGGGCGGTTCGGCTTCGGGCGTGACGGCGTAATAAAACAATTGCTCGATAGCATACGACGGCAACTTGCGCAACTCCTTGACGCCGCCATAACGGGCGAGCCGACAGCCGTCGCGCACAAGCTGTCCCAATCGCGGATGGTCAGGATGCTGGTTCCCAACCAGACTCGGCGCGAGGACAATGCCCGGCCGCTGGCGCCGGATGATACCCGCCAATTTAAGCGCGTGAGCACTGCTGACCTCGAGATGCGCATCGCCGTCCAGTTTGACGAATTCCACCGTTGCCCCCAGTAATCTGGAGGATTTTTTTGCCTCGGCGACCCGTTGCCCCGGTCTGCCGTGGGACGAAGCTTCACCGCGCGAGCAAATGACAAGGTGTGCCGCGCGACCGGCGCGAGTTTCTTTGGCGATGACGCCACCGCACCCGAATTCGATGTCGTCGGGATGCGCGCCAAAAGCCAGCAGCAGCGGGAGCGCCGGTCTCCGATCCGGCGCGTTTGCAAAACCAACCCTTTCGTGCCGGGTCGGAGACCGGCGCTCCACGGGTTGGTTTTCGTGCTCAGGCTGGGATTTCAGTCCAGGCTTCATCGGAACGTTCGATCGTTTCGCGATTCACAAAGGTAATTTCCGGCGCTTCTTCCGGGCGAAGATAGGCCCTTTCGCCCGCCCCGGCAACGTAATGCGTGCAATGCACGACCGATTGCATCCAGCGCAGCCGGCTGTCACGGGCCGGGCTGACTTGTTCCTTGTTGAAAACCACCGCCCGCAAGGTCACGTAGGAATCCCCGCCTTCGTGGAGCTGGAGTTCACGCTTCAGCGTGCCTCCGGAACAATCCCGCAGGTCGCGGGATTGAACTCCAACCGTTCGAGCACGAACAATTTCGCCTTCATGCGGAACGTCCACGAAAAAATCCTGTGTCTCGCACGCCGTGCGCCGGACGGCGGGGTCGCTGGAACGCACCACCCGAATCTCTTCGAGCAAGCCCAGGGCGCGATACATCTCCAGGCAGAAATCAGCGACGTTGGAAGCCGAGACATTTCGGAAAAGTTCGATCAACCGGTTGTCCACGTAGTTCGGCAATTGGAGCAATGTTTTGCCCTGCCAGTCGGCGGGAATGCGTTTCAGGTATTGCGGCGAAAATTTTCGCTGGAGCCGGTTTTCAAAGGCGAAGTTGAGCTGGGCGGGTTCGTTCGTTTTGCGATGACGCAAGGTAGTCCTGGTTTCGCGCGGGTCATGGTCGCTGTCGTGGTAGAAGAAAACGATCTCCCCGCCGAGTTCTCCTCGCAACCGCCGGGCCGTTTGAATCTTGGCAAACAGGAAACGCCGCGGGAAAAATCCGCACGGTTGCTGGCCGAAACATATCACCGGCGCAATGTTCATGAAGCGCGCATCACATTGGTCTTTCGACTCGAACCGAGCACGGCCTGCAGGATCAGCCCGAAGACGACGCAAGCGGCGCACCCTATGAAGTTATACCAGAGGTAGCTGATATTCAGCGAAAAGTAGAGGACAAAGACCAACGTCTGAGCCGTCAGTGCGGCCCAGAAGATCGCGGTGCCCCCTATTCGCTTCACAAAAAATGCCACCAGGAACAGCGCCAGGACCACGCCGTAGAAGACTGAGCCGACGATGTTAACGGCCTGGATTAAATTTTCCACGAGGTTGGCAAACAGCGCAAAACCGAGCGCGACCAGTCCCCAGAATAAGGTGAACCATTTGGAGGCGGCGACGTAATGCGCGTCGCTGGCTTTGTGCTTGAACAAGTGCCGGTAGAAATCCACGGTGGTGGTCGAACCAAGCGCGTTCAATTCGGCAGACTTCGATTGGAGTGCCGCGGCAAAGAACGCCGCGATCAACAGTCCAATCAGGCCGTGCGGCAGATGGTCGAGGATATACGTCACGAAGACATAATCGGCATCATTGCTTTTTACGCCGGGGTCGTCCGTTTCCATGACAGTTTTGGCTTCGGCGCGCACGGCGTTGCTGCGGTCCAGCGCCGCCAACGCCTGCGCCCGCGCGGCGGTTTCGGCTTCCCGGTTGCCGGCGTGCCGGGCGTCGAGCCACTGGCGGATGTATTGCTCCTTCTGCGCGCAGGCCGCGGCGAATTCCTGCTGCAGCCCCTGGAGTTTTCCATCCGGATCGTGCCGGACAGCTTCCCGCCAGGCAGACTGATTGAAAAAGACCGGGGGTTGTTCGAATTGGTAAAAGACAAAAAGCATGACCCCCAGCAGCAGGATGAAGAACTGCATGGGAATCTTGAGCACGGCATTGAACATCAATCCCAGCCGGCTTTCGCGCAAGGATGGACCGGTGATGTACCGCTGCACCTGGGATTGGTCAGTGCCGAAATAGGACATGGAAAGAAACAAGCCGCCCAGTAAACCGGTCCAGAACGTGTAACGGCGGTGGACATCGAGCGAAAAACTCACCGCTTCCAGTTTATTGAAGCCGCCCGCCACAGTAAAGGCATCCGCGAGACTGGTCGGCAGCTTCACCAACACAATGACAAAAGCCGCCACCATGCCGCCAAAAATGACAGCCATCTGATATTTCTGTGTGAGGCTCACCGCCCGGCTGCCGCCGGCGACGGTGTAAGCGATTACCAACAACCCGCTGAGAATAATGGTGAGGTCGAGCCGCCAGCCCAGCACGGTGGAAAGGATAATGGCCGGCGCATAAATCGTAATGCCGGCGGCGAGGCCGCGCGACAATAGGAACAGGGCCGCGCCCAACAAGCGGGTTTTCGCATCAAAGCGATGACCGAGGTATTCGTAAGCGGTATAGACATTCAACCGTCGATAAATCGGCAGGAACACGGCGGCGATGACGATCAACGCCAGCGGCATCCCGAAGTAGTTCTGCACGAAGTCCAGTCCGCTCTCGTAGCCCTGGCCGGGGGTGGAGATGAACGTGATGGCGCTGGCTTGCGTGGCCGCGACCGAAATGCCGATGGTCACCCAGCCTTCGGTTTTGTCACCCTTCAAATAATGGCTCAGGCTTCGCTGGGCGCGGGTGCGCCACACGCCGTATGCGGCAATTCCCAACATGCTGCCGAGCAGGACGACGAAATCGAGCAGGTTCATGAAAAACTCACCGTCAGCACGAGCAACAACATGACCCACAAAATGAAACAGCCGAAGACAAAGAAGTAAACGCCACGCCAGGTGCGCAATCCCGGCACGCCGGTCATTTCGACCTCGCCATCCGACGGCGCGTCAACCGGCATCGGCTCATTCTCGGAAGGCGTCATTTCCCAAGTGAAATCAGATTGGCAAAGAGCCGGTACGCGCCGGGCACACCGTCGGGGAGCTCGCGGAAAAACACCAGCCCGGTATAAACGAAATAGCCCTTGCCATATTGCGCGACCAGCAATCCGCCCTTGAGCGGCGCTTCGCCGGGGTCACTGCAGGCGATGATGGGAGTGAAATGTTCATCCCACTCACCGGGATAATAAATCCCGCGCTCCTGAATCCAGCCGTCGAAATCGGCGCTGGTGATTTTGTTAGGTGTGTTCAATACCGGATTTTCAGGCGCGAGGAATGTCACCGGCGCGGTTTCGTCGGTGACGCGGCTATTGGAAAGGCGCAAGCTGTAAGGCGCGAAATGGTCGGTTTTTAAATCGTTTCCGGGCCGGTTATATTGCTCGATCAAATTTCCGCCATTGGAAACAAAGTCGAACAACGCCGGCAAATGTGAAACCAGGTCGGTGCGGACGTTGAAGGCGCGCACGCCAATCACCACCGCATCGAAATCCTTCAAGCGGTTGGTGGTCAAATCATCGCCGTTTAGCTGGGTGACGTTGTAGCCCATTTCCTGGATTGCATCGGCCACGCTATCGCCCGCGCCGGGGAGGTAGCCAACACTGTGTCCCCGGATTGCCAGGTCAAGGCACACCGCCTTGAGCCGGGCCGGCGGTTGTAATAACAACAGCGGGATGTGCGAATAATTAATCACCACGCGTTTGTTGTCGTATTTCTTACCACCGACTTCTGCCTCAGCGGTAAATTGGGCGGTGGCCGGTCGCGCCGGTGCCGTAATCTGGAAGGTAAACCTCGCCTGATTTTTGGCGATGCCCAGATGAAAGGAGTCTTCCGCTGGTGCGACCTGCCAACCCGCGGGAGCGTCAAGCCGCACTGTGCCGATAGTATCCGACCTGACGGAGGTGACTGTTACCTCAACCGGCCGCGTGGCTCCGGGCGCGAATAAGCCGACGTCCGGCGAGAGCTTGAGTGACACCGGCGAAATCACATCCAGATGACGGGTCTTGCCTTTTGCCCGGTCCACCCTTAGCTGCACCGGCTGGTCGGGAACAATCAGAACCTGGCCCGCCACGTCAAAAACCTGCTCGATCGGGAAGACTGGCGGATTCTCGGGCCGACCGATGAGATTGGGGTCGGCAACGCGGAACGTGCCCGCGCTGTGATCTTCGCGCAGCCAATACGGCTGACTCAACGGCGCATCGGGCGGAAGTTTTTCCGTGAAATCACGACTGATGGGTTGGTTGGTAACGAGGTCTGCCCCGACTGGAAATTCGGTCTTGATCGTCGGATACCGTGCCGCCACCCAGCGGGTCGGAACAATATCCGATTGGACGGCCGCGATGAGATGCATTTGCAGCGGCTCACCAGCCACGACTTCGGCATCAGGAATCGTTGTCTCCACGGTCAGCCCGAGGCATTCTTGAAGGATGCGATCCAGTTGCCCGCGTTTTTCGTTCACCACGGGATCACTTTGATCCAGACCGGCGAGCCGCCTCTTGATTTCCAGCAATGCCGGCACACTGGCGGCGGGGTCTTGCGGATTGAACTGTGCCAGCGCCGAATCGGTCAACTTTCCAATTTCCGAGCCACCGGGAACCCTGCTCCAAGTCGTATCCACGCCATCCAGGATATCATTGGTCGCCGTTGCGCCGTCAAGCAACGCGAACGATTCGTATCTTGGCCCATTGCCCCCGCCGAAACCCCGAAAATTGTCGAAGCCCTGGGTTTTGTGCATCGAACGGCTGCGCGCGGCAATCTCGCTGAACGATTCCCCGGACACCGGGTCCTTGCCGCCGGTATCAATTCGGATCAGGTTGGTCACATTTCCGCCGCGTTGGAAACCGCCTGCGTTCCACAAGAGGCGTTTAGGTTGCCACGACGTCAGGGTACCGAGCTGTTCCGGAAAAGCCGTGGGGTCCCCGGCGAGCTTGAAGGCTTCCATCGATAGCACGGTTGAAGCCGTGTGATGCCCGTGTGTGCCGCCGGGTACCGGGGAAAAGCGTGTGATGATCACATCCGGACGGAATTCACGGATGACACGCACGATGTCGGACAACACCTGCTGACGGTCCCAAATTCTCAGGGTTTCGCGGTAGTCCTTGGAGAAGCCGAAATCAATCGCACGCGAAAAGAATTGGCGGCCACCGTCAACCCGCCGCGCCGCGAGGAGTTCTTCGGTGCGGATGACGCCCAATTCATCACCGAATTCCGGCCCGAGCACATTCTGGCCGCCATCCCCGCGCGTGAGCGAAAGATAGGCAGTCCGGTAGTGGCGGCCGCGAGAGAGATAGGCAATCAACTCTGTGTTTTCATCGTCGGGATGCGCCGCGACGTACAGCACGCTGCCCATTGTGTCGAAGCTGTGCAAGTCCTGCAAAATGGCGGAGGCCAGCGGCGGGTTAGTGACCTGGGCAAATACCGGAAGGCAAACCCAAAGGCTCGCTACGGCAAGGACGCATCGGACGAAACAGCCAACGAACGGCGCGCGGTACGTGGAATGTGAAACGTGACACGAATCCGGCCGGACGCGTAATGACAGAAATTTCGTCACTGGTCACCCGTCACTTTTCGCCCTTACTTCTGGACGGTGAACGGCACGGAAAATTGCGTATTTTCCCACGACAGTTTCAAAATACCACCGCCGTCGGAATTCTTCGCCACGGCCATCGTGAATTGGTCCACCGGCGTGTCCAGCGCGTCCTTCTTCAAATCCACGCGCGCCAAATCCTGTTTCTCGTCATACGAACCCGGCCCGACGCCCCATTGGCCGATTTGTTTGTTAATGATCAGTTTGGCCGTGCCGTCTTCCTGCGGCAGCGTCCACAACGTATAAGCTCCTGCGGGAACCTCGGCACCGCCCAGCACGATCGGTTTTTGAGTGACCAGGAGCGTGGCCTCGTCGGCGCCCGTGCGCCAAACCTTGCCATACGGCACCAATCCGCCCCAGATTTTGCGAACCTCCCCGCCGCGAGGGTTCTTGGTGTAAGGCCGCCCGTAAGTGACGGTCACGCGGTTGCCGTCAATGACGGCGCTGATGGTTTCGTGCGGACTCAGGCGCTTCTGCTGGGCCATGACCGGCAGCGCGCTGGCCAGGGCGATCGAGCCGATGGTGAGTGTGGTCAGGAATTTTTTCATTTTAGCTATGACAATGGTGGTTGATTAACGTTGAACTTTTGTCCGGGCGAAATCGTCACGGTTGCTGGCTGGCAATCAAATCCTGGTTCATCTTCACGAACGAACTGCTGGGGCCTTCGGCTTTGATGGCCAGTTCGCTGGATTGTTTGGCGGCGGCAATGGCGCCTGCCTTGTCACCCTGCTTCGCCAGAATCTGCGCCTTCAAGTGCAGCATTTCGTAAGCAATCCGGGGATTGTCCGCCAGCCCGGCATTGACCCAGTCGAGAGCCTTCTTCTGATCCAGGTCGTGGTTGTAGTAGAATGTGGCGGCCTGAAAATAAAAGCCGTCCGATTTTTTGCCGGTGGCCGCCATCGCGGCTTCGATTTGCGGCACCAATTGGCTGGTGACTTCCACCGACAGGTGGATCGGAACTACCGTCTTGTCCCAGACCAGATTCAGCACCGCCGATTCATCACGGATGTGGTTGAACTCGATGGTGAAGGTCTCGATGGATTCTGCCAGCGTTACGGGGTTCACCTTGAATCGCGTGACATCATCCTTCTCGTTGTATTGAAATGATCCCCATTGCGCCGCGTTCTTGCTGATGATGACCGTCCATTCCTTCTCACCGGGAATAGTAAACAGGGCGTACTTGCCCGCAGGAATTTCAACGCCTTCGAGTTTCACGGGCGTGCTGAAACTGATTGTGGTGGCCTGATTGGCGCCGGTGCGCCAGACCTGACCGTAGGGAACAATGCCGCCAAAAACCGTCCTGTTCTTCACGCCGGGCCGGGAATAAACAACTTCGATATCCGTCAACCCGATGCGCTGTTTGAGGGTGCACGCAGGACTGGCGGCGGGGAAATTGACCTGGGGTGTCTGGGCGGACAACCGCGAGGCCGAGGCCGGCCCGACGGCGAACAAGAGAGCGAACAGTAGCGTTCTTGAGTTCATAGTTGCCGGAAACTAATAACAATCGGCCCGAAACGAAAGCGGAAAATGATAAACCAATGGGAGTCATTGCCGGCAGTCGGTCCTCACCTGTTTTCTACCTGTTCATCAAGAGGTTGCCGGACAAGTGCCGGACACCGGTGATTCTCCATTTCGGAGATTCAAGGCACAATTTGATTGCCACGCGGCTTTGCACCGGCTCTGGCCGGATGCGATGGTTGGCATAACTCTGGCCACGGCAAACGGGGAAATTTGACTTAATGCCTGACCTGTTCGCGAAAAATCTTGGCGGGCATGCCCGTGACCCGTTTGAAAGCCACACAGAAGCTGTTAATGCTTTGGTAGCCGCAGGTGCGCGCGATGACTTCGATTTTCATTCCCGATTCAGTAAGGAGTCGCTTCGCGCGTTCGATCCGCACGCGCTGGAGTTCCTGGCCGGGGGTTCTGCCCAAGTGCTCCAAGAATGCCTTGTGCAATCCGCGCCGTGACATCGCAGCGACACCCAATAAATCCACGATACGGATGGGTTCATGCCCGTGTTCCCAGATGAAACGTAAACTTTTGGCCACGCCTTGATGCTTGATAGCCAGGATATCGCTGCTCTTGCGCGCCACGACGCCGGCGGCCGGTATGCGGATCGGCTCTTTGGGCGGCGCTTTGCCGGCCATTAAACTTTCCAGCAATTCGGCGCCGCGATAGCCCAGCATTTCCAGGTTGGTATCCACGCTGGAGAGGGGCGTGTGCATGGCATCAGGTGCCAGGAGATAATTCTCTGCGCCGACGATGGAAACTTCTTCCGGGACGGCAATGCTGATGCTTTCACACGATTCAAGCACATCGAGCGCCTGGTGGTCGTTGGCCGCAAAAACCGCGAGCGGTTTGGGCGCCTGTTTCATCTGGGTCACCAGCCAGTCGCGCTTGCGTTTCCATTCCCCGTGACCGGTGGTGAAGGCCGGCGATTGACGCCAACGCAGCCAGGTGCAATCGCGTCCAGCCCGCGCGAGGGCTCTGATGAAACCTTCCCCGCGTTCCTCGTACGACCAGTTGTCGGTGTCGCAGTAAAACATGAAGTTGGTAAAGCCGCGTGAAAGAAAGTGATCGGCGACCAATTGCGCCGCGTGGGCATGGTCCTCCAGCACGCGGGGAAATTTCAACTGCGGACGCCGGAGGCTGAAATCCACGGTCGGCATTTTGGCGGTCTGGACGAATCCCGCGAGGTCATCATCGGCGCCGAGCCACGCGAGAATGCCGTCCCCTTCCCATCCCCACGGAATGACTTTTTCCCGCGCCAAATCGCTATAAAGATGCCAGCCATGCTCCCGCGCAAATTTTTCAATGCCCTGGTGCAGGTGATAGTCATACCAGCCCAACGCCAATAGCACGCGCTTTTGCTTCTGTTTTCTGAACATGACCCGGAACCAGAATAAAACTGAAGTGCACTTTTTTCAAGTATTCTTGCAGAACATGTAAAACGGAATGGCTTTCTTTTACCTGGTACCGGTGCTAATTTGAAGTAGAAATTCACACGCAGACTTGGGCCCGAGCAATTATGATCGGTTGTGTCAGCGTTTGGGGCCGTTGACCGGATGGGCGAGAGCGCGTGTGGGGATTTGACGTTTTCGCGCCATGTCCCGGATAAATACCGCGACAGGCCAACAGGAATGACAAATGCTGGTAAACGAAATAATAATGTTTATGGTTATGAAAAAGAATCCCTTAATTCGTCGTGCCAGATTCAACCCCGGCAAGGCCTGGGGTAACGGCGCCTCCAGTCGCGGCTTTACTTTAATCGAACTGCTGGTGGTGATTGCTATCATAGCCGTCCTGGCCGCCATCCTCCTGCCGGCCTTGGCCGCGGCAAAAGAGAAAGCATGGCGGTCTTCCTGCGCAAGCAACCTGCACCAAATCGGCGTGGCAACTATTGCCTATGCCGGGGAGAATAATGATTTCGTTCCTCAACGGAGTTGGAAAGATTGCAATGCCAGCGGAAATCCGTGGCAAACTTATGAGGCCTGTCGCATGGCCAGTGTCGGGAGTCGCGTAATCACTGAAGGGCCTTATGGGCTCGGCCTCCTTTACTTTAGCGGAGCCCTTGCAAATCCGCAAGTTTTCTACTGTCCAAGTGTTCTGAGTGGAGATTACGCTTACGAAACATACACGGAGGCAGGTTGGCCATGGCCTTCGATTCCACCCGACATTGCCACCATTGATCCTCAATTCGACGGTAACCCGTACGTTCGCTGTTCCTACAATTATTATCCTCAACCGAAGGCAACCGAGACCATTAATGACCCCAGCTATGGCACGGTAACTCTGCCACTCTTGACGTCGCAGAAAATGACTTTCACAAGTCCCAATCCCGGCGATCCTGCCGAAGCGTCGGTTACTGAACCGGCGCCACTCAAAACTACTGACGTAAATATGAACCTGGCTGCGTCCACTGATGTGATGCAGAGATTCACCGGTCTGAGCCACAAGCTCGGCGGACAGCCCGGCGGTGTGAATGTTCTTTATGGCGATGGCCATGTGAAGTTCGTAACGGTGAGAGGAAACAACACGAAATCATCACGTGCCCCGTTTGATCCGAAGCTATGGGATACGACTACAGGAACCCCAGTAGGAAATAATCCGGGCGCGTTCCGAATCATCATGAACGCATTCCAACCTTGACGTTACTTTGGCAATTTTAAAACAAGCGACTGAATAAGGATTACCAGCAACCATTAAAATCACTAATCACTATGAAAAGAATCTTTAAATTCAAAGCCTCCTTTGCGCTCCTCCTGGCCGCCGCGCCGCTCGCAGCGACAGCAGACACATTTTTCAGCGACAATTTCGCAAACGGCAGCACCATTAACTCGGTTACGCCGGTCAGCCCTACGGCCAATTCCGCGAGTTATGAAACCGTTTCCAGTCAACCATGGTGTCCCGGGACTCCTACGATAGCTGCCAATGATCTGCAATTCGGCCTGACGAACGCTAACGGTGGAAACATTTGTGAAATTCAAGCCATATTTGCCACCAGCCCCATTACGCTCGTCGAACCGGGCGACTATATCCAGTTGACCATTGTATTCACAAATTCCTCCGGCATTTATTGTTCCACTGCGGCGGGTGCGCTTACCGGTGTAGGCTTTGGCTTGTACAACAGCGGCCAGGTCTTTCCCATGGCTGGTGGCATGAATGGAACGGAAGGGACCGGCTCGGCGAGCGGCGGCGTGCAAAGTTGGGCAGGCTATATGGCATTTTGCTGCAACACCGACAGCAGTCTCCACAATCGAATTTATAGCCGTCCGTCCAATGCCGCGAACGCCAATAGTGACAACCAGGATCTGGTCACTCAAGGCAGCAGTACGAAAAGTTACAGCAATAACGGAGGCGTGAGCATAACCGCGAGCCTTACGCCTCAAGTGCCTGCCAGCACCAACATTGTTTACACCAATGTTCTCACCATCACGCTTTTAGGCACAGGCCGACTGGCAATCACCAACAACCTTTACAACTCAACAAATTTGGTGACTTCGCTCGGCGGCACTAATTCTTCCGCCGCTTTTACCACTGCCGCATTTGATGGGCTGGCGATGGGCTTTTACAAAAAGAGCGATCCTGTCGGATCGCCCTCAAACCTGGTGGATGTCGCTTCCATCACGGTTTCCGGTTCAGTGACGGTCATTTCCGGCCCGCCGACTATCACATTGCAACCGATACCGGTCACCGTTCCGAACGGCGCCTCTTGCGCATTTATTGCTAATGCCCAGGGTTTTAATACCACTTACCAGTGGAACCGGAATGGAACCAACCTTAACGCCGGCGACAACATTTCCATTGTGAACAGCGTCGATGGTTCCAGCAGCCTGCTCGTCATTTCCCCGGCGGGGCCTGCTGATGTGCTTTCGGGCACAAATGGTTACTATGTCACAGTTTCCGGCGCCGGCGGTTACAGCACGAATTCCGTCACCAACTCGCTGGCCTTTACGACGGCAACCAATTTAATCTTTAATCCCCCTACCACGGAAATCTGGGATTTGAATACCAGCGCCAATTGGAATGATACGAACGGCAATTCGGGCTTATACTTCAATTACGGCGATCCCGTTACTTTCAATGACCTCGAGGGCGGAGGAGCCGTGACATTGACAGGGCCCTATCTTAGCGCTGCTTCCGTTACGGTAAGTGGCGGTTCTGCTTACAACTTCACCGGCAGTGGCAGCTTCGCCGGTCCAGGAAATTTAATTTACCAAGGCACCGGTCAATTGACGATCGGCAATGCAAACACCTACAGCGGCGGCACCATTATCAGCAACGCCAGCGCCCACCTTGTTCTCGGAAACCTCAATGGTCTGGGCACCGGCCCGGTGACATTGGCCCAGGCGGGCGGCAATATGGAAATTGTTCCGAGTGGCGGCGGAAACGTCGGCATCGCCAGCGATTTTATCGTGGCGGACGACTTCACCATTATTGTGGATGCAACGAACACCACCACTGGCGTCATCTTGAACGGCAATTTGTCGGGCACGCCTAACAAAACCCTCACTATAACTCACAAACCCACTCTTGGCGCCGGAACGAATTTCACACGGATCCGGATTTTCGGTACCAACACGGTATATAACGCGAATCTGGTCCTGGGCGTATCGGGGGACAGCAACTTTCTCTGGGCTCCATACAATGGCACCGGCAGCCAGATTTACAACGGGGTGATTTCCGGTCCCGGCGCCATAATGCAAAAAGGCAACTTCATCTACCTCAATGGCGCTAATACCTATTCCGGCGGCACGTTCCTTGTCACCGCCGCTATTGGTTTGGGTATCGATTCCGTCGGCAGCCCTGTCACTTCCGGCCCGATTGGCACCGGCCCATTGTTTTTGAGCATTGACTCTAGCAGCGCCACGACCGGCAGCGGCCAGTTGTTCGCCTCCGGCGGCGCCCGCACCATTGCGAATTCAATCCAATTCCCCAGTGGAACCAACAATTTGACATTGATCATCAGCGGCACAAACAACCTGACGTTATCAGGCGCGTTCACCCTCAACGGCAACGATGGTCTAACCACGGCCACCATCACCAACCGGACCATTCAAGTGACCAACACCGCCTTGACTACAATCTCCGGCGTTATCAGCGATGGCGGTTTGGCCTACGGGCTTGTCGTAACCAGCATCGGCACCAACGCCACCGGCCCGTTGGCCCTGAACAACACCGAGACTTACACGGGACCGACAACCGTCTCTGGCGGCACACTTCAAGTCAACGGCCAGCTAAACGCGGCGAGCGCCGTCACGGTGGCCACGAACGCGACACTTGCGGGCACTGGCACCATCAATGGCGCGGTCACCATCAATACCGGCGGCACGCTCGCTCCGGGAACGGCCTCCATTGGCACGCTGACTATCAACAACAATCTCGCCTTGAACGGCAACCTGTTGTTCAAAGTCAACAAGTCGCTATCGCCATCACAGTCCAATGACGTCGCGTCGGTCAACCTCACACTGGCCAATGGTGGCGCTGGAACGTTGACCGTGACGAACCTCGGCCCGGCGCTCGTTGCCGGAGACAGATTCGTGCTGTTTAACAAAGGGTTGAGCGGTGGCGGCTCGTTGACCGTGACCGGTGGTGGTACAGGCGTGACCTGGAACAACAACCTGGTGTCGGACGGCAGCATCTCGGTGGCTTCCGTCGGCCCCGCTCCAAAGCCGGTGATTACATCCACGATTCTCAGTGGCGGGAACGTGATACTCAACGGCACCAACGGTACCGCCAGCTCCGGCGGCACATTCTACGTTCTCTCATCCACCAACGTGGCCGCGCAGTTATCGGATTGGAAACCCATATCCACCAATACCTACGGCCCGGGCGGTGCCTTCTCAGTTACGAACGCCATCGTGCCCGGCGTACCTGACAATTTCTATCAATTGAAACAGTAGTCATCAGCAGATGGCCAAGGCAAGGCCGCCGGTGGAGAAATTACCCGCCGGCGGTTCTTTTTGGAGTTGCCTGGGTGATTTCAAATCATTGCTGCTTACACCATTTACCGTAAACTGCTATCGACATTCCCCATTTTCGAAGTGGGCGGTTGCCAGTCGCTCGGAAGACATAATCATGCTTATGAAAATTCCGGTTACGTTATTCGTACTGTCAGCAGGAATCACGAATTACCTTGTTGCCGGGCCCGTCGCGGAACCGGGAGTTTTTGACGTGCGCGAATTCGACGCGCGGGGCGACGGAACGACGCTGGACACCAAAGCCATTCAGAAAGCGCTGGATGCCTGCGGCAAGGCCGGTGGCGGCACGGTGGAATTCCCGGCCGGAGTTTACCTGAGCCAACCGCTCACCCTCCGCGCCAAAACGATCGTCCGACTGGAAGCCGACGCGACGCTGCTGGCGAGCACCAACCAAAGCGACTTTATGAAGGCGCCGGGCAATTGGCTTCAGGCGCGGAGCGGCAGCGATTTCGTTCCGTTCATCAGCGGCAAGGATTTGAAGGACGTGACTTTCACCGGCAAAGGTGTGATTGACGGCAATGGAGCGGTCTGGTGGGGCGAAGCCGAGAAGGCCCGCCAGAGAAGGCCCGGCTACACCCTGCCCCGCCCGAACCTGATTGTGCTTGAACGCTGCCAAAACGTGCGGGTGGAAAATATCGCTCTGCAAAACTCGCCCAAGTTCCACTTTGTTCCCACCGAATGCGAGGGCGTCGTCGTTTCCAACGTGACCGTTATCGCACCGGCCGGCGCGGCCAATACTGATGCGATTGATCCGAGCGGTTGCAAAAATGTTTTGATCACCCGGTGCCGTATTGATGTGGGCGACGATAACGTGGCTATCAAGGCCGGCAAGAAGATCGCTGGCCGCGAATTTGCCTGTGAGGATATTTCGGTGACGGATTGCACGTTCCTCCATGGCCATGGCATGTCCATCGGCAGTGAAACCGTCGGGGGCGTGCGCAACGTCACCGTGTGCGATTGTACCTTTGAAAATACCGAGAACGGTTTGCGCATCAAATCCCAGCGCGGCAAGGGTGGGATAGTTGAGGACATCAATTACCGCAACATCACCATGGAGAACGTGAACCCTGCTGTCACCTTGACCATGTATTACATGAACAATTCAGCCGGAGACGCGGCACCGCCCCGCGCGACCGGAAGTAATACAACGGATGCCGCCTTTGGCGATCTGCCGGTTTACCGCAATATCCGCATCAGCAATCTGAGCGCAACCTGCCCCGACATAGCCGGCATCATCAACGGCCTGCCTGATTGCATGATCTCAAACGTGGTTCTTGAAAACGTCCGCATCTCCGCCGCAAAAAGCTTCGAAATCCGCAACGCCAGGGGCATCCAGCTCCGGAATGTGGCCGTGTCCGCGAAGGCAGGCCCTCCGTTCGAAACGAACAATGCACAAGTTGACGGGCTTGACCACGCAAACGAACAGTAAATAAAAGAATACAGTGGTCTCGCGTGTTGTATGGTTCTGATTTAACCGACTTGGACCTGATGTACAGAGGTGCATAATTTTCAAAGCCATTTGCAAGCCTCTGGGATTGAGTGAAATAGGTTTTCTGTTAGATTCAGAAATGACCCTTGATGTCGAAATCTGAAACGAGTTGCTGACAACCGCCCCGACTGAGTTCGTATATTTCTATGAATTACCTGCGACGAATTATTCCCAGTCTCATCCTTACGTTCGGGATTGCTTTACCCGGTTACGCAACAGTGCTGGTCAGTAACGTCTGGAATACCGGTGTCCGCTCCTATCCGGCATACAACGATACGAATTCGCCCTACTCGGAGATGGGCGTGGATTACAATGGCAGCGGTGATTTCGAGTCCGCGTGGTTCAGTGCCGGTTCCGGCAGCGCGGTGACGACGGTTCATCATTTGAGCCTGCAAAATGGCAGCAGCTCGACCTCTTGGACCACCTATTTCACACCGGAGTCGAGTCCGGTCACCCTGGCTGGCGTCGGAGATCAACTGAAGGTGACGTGGGTGTTTACTCCCTCCAACGTCAACACAAACAACACCAGCCAGCAGTTTGTCCTGTGCGTCGTTGATTCTCCCTCCAGCGCGCGCCTGACAGCCGATGGCGCCCCGGGCAGCGCTGCCTACACCGGCTATGCCATGTATATGAACATGGGCCAGACGCTGGGTAACAACAACCCATTCCAACTGAGGGAGCGAAGCGTGGCCAGCGGTGATCTGATGACCAGCAGCGGCAATTGGGCCGCGTTGGCCAATGGAGCGGCGAGCGGCAACCACGGATACGACAGTGGCACGCCATACACCTTCGTCATGACGTTCGCGCACAATGCGTCAGACGGATTGGATATCACGGCGACGATGAGCGGCGGGTCTCTTAACAACTCTGGTAGTGCTACCGTTTCCTTCACGGACAGCACTCCGAATAGCTTTACCTTCGATATGTTTGCCTTGCGGCCCCAAAGCGCGGCCAAAACCGCCGATGCCTTCGACACCACCCTGTTCCAGGTGGAAGTTATTCCCGGAGCCAGCCCGCCCTCCATCAGCATTGACCCGCAGGACCAAACCGCTTTGGTCGGTCAGGACGCCACGTTTAGCGTGCTCGCCGATGGCACCTTGCCTCTGGGTTATCAATGGTATTACAACACGAACACCGTCTTGACGAATGCTACCGGCTCCACTTTGACACTGACTAACGCGCAACTTCCCGATTCGGGCAGTTATTCGGTTGTCGTGACAAACGCCTATGGGTCAGCGACAAGCGCAGTGGCCCAGTTGACGGTGAAGCTTGCCGTGGCGCCTTCGATCACCACGCAACCACTGGACCAGACCAATATCCTGCCGGGGGCAGCCGCCACTTTCAGTGTCGTTGCGGGTGGCTCCGAGCCTTTGAGTTACCAGTGGTATTACAATACCACTACGCTGCTGACCAATGCCACGGATTCCATCCTGACCATCACTGACGTCCAACCCGCCAATGCCGGGATTTATTCCGTCGTCGTCAACAACCTTGCCGGCTCCGTCACCAGTTCCAACGCAATCCTCACCGTCAATACGAATCCCGTGGCGCCAGTCTTTGCCCTGCAGCCGGCCTCGCAAATTGTGCTGATCGGGAGCACTGCCAGTTTTGCCGCCGTTGCCGCTGGTACCGCACCCATCAGTTACCAATGGAACAAAAATGGAACGCCCATTTCCGGCGCGACTGCGCCCACGCTGATCCTGACAAATGTGCAGACCAGCGATGATGGTAATTACACGGTTGCAGCTTCCAACCTCGTCGGAACCGCGACCAGTGACACCGCAGTGCTCACCGTGACGGCTGCGGCGCCCGTGGTCAATACCGAGTATAATCTCACTGGATTCGGCCGAAATGCGACGGGCGGCGGTGTGCTGCCTGACACCGACCCCAATTATGCCAAAGTTTACACCGCCACGGACCTTGCCAACGCGATCAACAGCAAAACGGTAAAAATTATTGAAATCATGAACGACCTTAATCTGGGTTACAATGAAATCGAAGCTTCGGCCAAGGCCTCCAGCGAGCCGTTCCGCGCCCACAACCCGGCGCAATTGCACCCGGTGCTTCTGCGGACGGGCGTGAGCCTGATCGACATTCAAAAAAAGAACGGTCTGACCATCTTCTCCGCCAATGGTGCCACTATCCGGCACGCGACCTTCAACGTGAAATCGTCCGGAAATGTCATCATCCGCAATCTCAAATTCGATGAGATGTGGGAATGGGACGAAGCCAGCAAAGGCAACTATGATAAAAACGACTGGGACTTCATTGACCTCGGCAATTCCGGCACGGTGAGCAATATCTGGGTGGACCACTGCACGTTCACGAAAGCCTACGACGGCATCATTGACATGAAAGGTGGCAGTCCCGCCATCACGATTTCCTGGTGCAAATATACCGGTGACGACGGCGCCACCAATGCCAACAGTTGGGTCTGGCAACAGATCAATTCGCTCGAATCAAACAGGACGAGTTACGCGATGTATAATTTCCTCCGCACGCGCGGGTTCAGCACCACAAACATCGTTACGATCATTCAGGGACATGACAAGACCCATTTAATCGGGGCCACCACGGCGAATGAAAACACCAATTTCACCGTCACACTCCATCACGAATGGTTCATGAATCCCTGGGACCGGCTACCCCGCTTACGGGGCGGCAACGTGCATGACTACAACATTTATGTGGACGACACCGCGGGGCTGGCCGCCAGGCGGCTGCGGGATGCGGTGGCGGCAACCATGAGCACCGCGGACCAAAACACTTTGAACAACACTTACAGTTTCAAGCCGTTTCTCAATGGCAGCATCTCTACCGAAGGCGGGGCCGTGCTCGTGGAAAAGTCAGCTTACATGGATTGCCTCACCCCGTTACGCAACAACCAGACTGATCCATCTAATCCGTTTTACACCGGCAAGATTCTGGCACTAGACACCATTTACCAGATGGACAGCGTGTTCTTCCGGGGAAACAGCACCGACCCGGGCGGCACCAACACCCTCGGCCCGCTTCAGGCGCCGATTATTCCTTTTTCGTGGAATCTTCCCGGCAATCAACTGCCCTACGCCTACAACGTGGATGACCCGAGCCAACTCCAGGCCATCCTGGCTGCCGGCTGCGGCGCAGGCGTGTTGACCTGGAACAAAACCAATTGGCTGATCACGTCCTACGCTCCTACAGCGCCGTTTATCGTAGCACACCCGCAAAGTCAGACGATCGCCCCGAGCAATAGTGTCACCTTTACCGTGGTGGCCGCCGGCAGCGCACCCCTGGCTTATCAATGGTACTTTAACACCAACACGGCGATTACCGGCGCCACGAACACCACGCTGGTATTTAACAACATTCAAACCACCAACGCCGGAGTTTACTCGGTGGTCGTTACCAACACGGCCGGCTCCGTCGTCAGTAGCAATGCGCTTCTCATTGTGTCGTCGGGTACCCTCGCCCCGCCACAACTGTCGGGCGTCGGGTTCAGCAATGGCCTGTTCAACCTGACCATCAACGGCGACTCAGGACCGGATTACATCGTCCAGGCGTCCACCAACCTCGTGGATTGGACCAGTATTTTCACCAACCATTCACCCACGCCACCTTTTGTCTGGAGTGACACCTCGGCGAGCAACTTCAGCCTGCGGTTTTATCGGATTCAGCTCGGGCCATAAATTGGCTCGCGCCGTTAGTTTCCATGAAACTAGAATTGATAAACGCAATGAACCATAGACAAACGACGAAAAGAATCGCTGGCTTCCTGTTAGTTGCTTCGTTTGCCATTCCCGCCCTGCGCGCGGAACAATCCGAGTGGACGCAAATGCCCCGGATTCTCGCGCGAATCCAGGCGCCGACCTTTCCCCGGCGCGATTTCGTCATCACGAATTACGGCGCGGTGGCGGATGGCCAGACCGATTGCACGGCGGCATTCGCGCGGGCGATTGATGTCTGCGCCATGGCGGGCGGCGGGCGCGTCGTGGTCCCCGCGGGCGAATTTCTCACCGGCCCCATCCACTTGAAAAGCAACGTGGACTTGCAGCTGGACACAGGTTCAGCCTTGAAATTCAGCACTGATCCCGACGCGTACCTACCAGCCGTGTTCAGCCGTTTTGAAAGTGTCGAGTGCTATAATTATTCGCCGTTCATTTATGCGTTTGGACAGAAAAATGTCGCGGTGACCGGCGATGGCACGCTGGACGGCCAGGCGACCGAGGAAAACTGGCTGCAATGGAAAGGGGGCAAAAATGTCGGCGCTGACAATTATCGAACCGCCAATGAGCGGCTCAAAAAAATGGCCAGCGCAGGCGTGCCCGTCGAGCAGCGCCGTTTCGGCAACGGCGACTACCTGCGGCCAAACTTCATCCAGTTCAACCGCTGCCAGAACGTTTTGATTGAAGGTGTTCACATCCGCCGCTCGCCGATGTGGGAGCTTGATCCGGTGCTTTGCACCAATGTCACTGTCCGCGGCGTGGATATCGTTTCGCATGGCGCGAATAATGATGGCTGCGATCCGGAAAGCTGCCGCGACGTGCTGATTGAAAAATGTCTGTTCGACACCGGCGACGATTGCATTGCCATCAAGTCCGGACGCAACGATGACGGCCGCCGCGTCGGCATGCCGTCGGTGAACCTGGTGATCCGGGATTGCACCATGCGCGATGGCCACGCCGGCACGGCCATCGGCAGTGAGATTTCCGGCAGTTGCAGCAACGTGTTCGTGGAAAACTGCGAGATGAGCAGCCCGCACCTCAACTGCGCATTACGGCTCAAGTCCAATGCTGTCCGGGGCGGCGTCATTCAAAACATTTTCATGCGCAACGTGAACGTGGGGCAGGTGGCCGATTCAGTTCTGCAAATTGATTTCCTTTACGAAGAAGGCACGAACGGGATTTACCGGCCGGTCGCGCGCAACGTGGCCATGGAAAATATTACCGTCGCCCACACGCCGCGCGTGCTGAATGTCCGCGGCTTCCCGGGCGCCGAAATCAGTAACGTGCGGATTTACAACTCAACCTTCAAGGAGGTTGCCAAACCGGATGTATTGCAGGATGCCGATGTGAAACTGGTGAACTGCTCGTTGGAACCCGCCAAGTGAGGTAAATCGTGGTATAATATTACAGGTTATGTTTGAGATGAAACCCTCTGATGCAAAAATTATGAAGCTGGCTAATCGCTTTCATTCTTTCAACCGATTCATTTTGGCGGCGGCCGGCTATTGGGCCGGTGTCAATCTGGTGGTGGCGTTGCCGGCCTTGCCGAACATCAATACCAACAACATCATTACCATTACCAATTCCCCCTACAACGCGGTGGGGGATGGTGCGACCGACAACACCCTGGCTATTTCAAATGCCATCGTTGCGGCGGCGGCGGGAGGCAATACAAACGGCCAGTTCGGCGGCACCGTCAGAATTCCCAAGTCCGGCACGAGTATATTTTTGTGCGGTCCGCTCACCCTGAAGAACAACTTGAATATACAAATCGATACCAATGCGACGTTGAAGATGGAGCCCTTGAGCGTTTGGACCGGTTTGCCGGCACAAAACCAGACTTACGGGAACCTGATTTATGCTTCCGGCGCAACAAATCTGGAAATCAGCGGCTTCGGCACGATTGACGGCAACGGCGCTGATTGGTGGGCCTCATCCGGTTCAATATACAGCGGTAGGCCATACATGATTTTCTTCAACGGCAACTGCAAACGCGTGTTGATTCAGAACACGACCTTCCAAAATCCACCGAAAATGCACATCGTCTTCAAAGGCTCCGATAACGATATCACCATTCAGGGCATCACGATCAACACCACCGCGGCTAACGCAGCAAACACCGACGGGATTGATCTGGTCGGAACTAACTGCCTGATCCAGAACTGCACCATCAATGCCGGAGACGACAACATTGCCCTGGGCAGCAGTACCCCCTCGGCAATTTCCAAGGACATCCTGGTCACCAATTGCACCTTCGGCGTCGGCCACGGTGTGTCTATCGGCAGCAATACCGCCGGCGCGGTTTCGAACCTGACGGTTATCCACTGCCACTTCGTTGGCACAGATTACGGCATCCGGATGAAGTCCAACGACGCCAGCGGCGGCAGTGGCAATGGCGGCATTGCGCAAAATCTCAATTATTACGACCTCGACATGACCAACATCGTGGATGGGGCGATTGTGATTTACAGCTATTACGACAGCACTTTGGGCGGCATCTACGGGACGCCCACTACCGTTACGCCGTTCATTGCCTCCACCCAGGCAGTGGCTGCCACCACCGTTCCAATCTGGCGTGACGTCACCATCAGCAACGTGAATGCGACCGTGCTTAGCGGTGGTGTCCCGGGCATTATTTGGGCCCGCATGGAAGTGCCCGCCTCCAATATCCTCCTGAGCCATGTCAAAATCACGGCTTCTAAAGCTTTTGACGTTTACAGCGCGCGCGGTTTCCAGTTCGCCGATTCCACAAACATTGTGCCCGCTGGCACACCCACTTTTCTTTTGTATAACGCAGACATCACCATCACGAACACCACCTTGTCCACCAATCTTGTCACGCTTGATGGTCTGACGACCAATGGTTACGGGAACAGCCTGGCGTTGTACAATGCGCAAGCGTCATTGAAAAATACAAACGCCATTGACGACGGCCCCCTGACCCTGGCCGACAGCCTCTTCACCGTCAGCAATGATTTCATGCTCTTCCCCGGTACCGTCGTGAACTTCTCCCTGGATCCCAACACCAACCGGGTGGCGGTCATCGGCAACCTGGCGCTGGGCGGAACTGCCAACCTGACAAACGGCCCCGGCTTTGCAGCCGGTACAAACGTACTGCTGACCTACACCGGCACTCTGAGCGGCACGCCTCCGACGATTGGCGCGACGCCGACAGGTTTTGGTTACACCTACAATTGGGATATCAGTACACCGGGCCAGGTGAAACTGATCGTGACTGCATCGGCGCCTTCGGCCCCGACGAATTTCACGGCGCTGGGTACGAACCTGTTGATCCTCTTGAACTGGAACACCGTGTCCGGCGCGACCAGTTATAATCTCAAGCGCGGCACCGACAACGGTGGGCCTTACCCTGCCATTTTCAGCGGCATTTCCACGAACAACTATGCCGACGCGGCGGTGACAAACGGCGTGACGTACTATTACGTCGTTACGGCGGTGGCCGGTGGCGAGAGCCCCAACTCCTTGCAAGTCAGCGCCGCACCACTGCCTTCCTTAACCCCCACAAACATCCTGGTGCAGCCCGGCAGTGGTCAGTTGCAGCTTTCCTGGCCACAAGATCACCTTGGCTGGTTGCTGCAAATCCAGACCAACAATCTGGGCACCAACTGGACGGCTGTGCCCGGTTCCACGAACAATAGCCAAATCGTCATCCCGATTGATCCTGCCAACCGCTCCGTGTTTCTGCGGTTGATGTATCACTAGTGTGCGGCTGTCCGTAAGATATGCGGATTCACTCATGTCGAAATTGGCGCCCTGCCCGGAAACAGGAAAATCACCGCCGGTTTGGACGGGAGGGAGCAGATGTTTGGCTGGTGTCTCGAAATGGAAAACCCGCTTCATACAACCTGAGTCGCGCCTGGACGGCGGCGGTCAGCGCCCGGTTGTCTTGGGCAGCAAAAATGTCCAGCGCTCGTTTGGCGGTTGCTACCGCCCGATCAAATTGCCCCGCCTCCGCATAAGCCGCCGCCAGCGTGTCTAGAATTTCCGGGGTTCTGCCGTCAGAAATGGACTCAGCCTGTTGCGCCAGTTCAACCGCCTTGGTTCCGTCCCGCAGGGTCGCGTCTGGACAGGTAGCCAACAACCAGGCCAGATTGTTCTGGGCCGCTACATTGTGGGGATCAAGTTCAAGGATCCGCTGAAACTGCCGGACGGCTTCCGCAAACCTCCCCCGGCTTTGCAGCAGAATCCCGAGTTGATAGTGGGCATGAATGGAGTCAGGCATCTGGTTGAGTGCCTGCCGGTACTGTTCAATGGCCTCGTCCCACCGCCCTTGGCTCGTGAGTACGTTGGCCAGATTAAGACGGACCTTCGCATTGTCCGGCTCGGCTTCAAGTGCTTTCTGGAATTGCTCGATGGCCTTTGCCGACTGCCCCTCAGTGGCCAGCAGGTTGCCCAAGTTACTGTAAAACTCTGCACAGTTGGGGTTGAGTTCGATCGCTTTTCCGTACTCTTTAATGGCTTCTGCCGTTCGGCCTTGTTTCGACAACAGGAAGCCCAGGTTACTGTGCGCCTCCGCAAAGGTGGGGTCCTTGTCAAGGGCCAGGTGGAATTGCTCAGAAGCCTCTTCCAGCCGTCCCTGGTTGAGCAGCGCCATGCCCAGATTGTTGTGTGCCGCCACGAAGTCAGGGTTGATCTCAAGAGCCTTCCGATAGTGGTCAATGGCTTCGCCCGGTTTACCTTGCCGATCAAGTACAATGGCCAGGTTGTAATGCGCCTCTGCGTAATCCGGTTTGATCTCGATAGCCCGTTGGAATTGTGCGATGGCCTCGGCAGTTTTCCCCTGCAAAACGAGCATGTTCCCGAGATTATTATAGGCCAGAAAGGCATCCGGGTTCCTCGCGATAGTGGTCCGCCAGAGAGTTTCAATATCGGTGTACATGCCACTTTGGCGCCAACTCAATATACCCAACACCAACACCATTGTGCCGCAAACAATGGGTTCAAGGAATTGTCGCTTGCTCATTAAACAACGGATCAACATGGTGATCCCCGCCGTGGCCAAGGTGATTGGGCCAATACTGGCTAAATACTGAAAGTGATCTGCTACGAACGAATAACGGAAGGGATAGGCACTGAAAAAGCCCAGTGCCGGGAACAACGTCCCGACAAAAACGAGCCAAGCCGCCAGTGGCGCGCGATTCCAGCGTGTAAGCAACCACAACCCCACGGACCCCAGTAGTGCCGCGATGGGGAAAAGATATTGCCACCATACCGTGTGGCTGACGTGCCAGCGGGGATAGATGAAAGTCAAATCCGCCGGCCATAAGAGCTTCCCCAGATAGAACCAGATGGCGCGCCCCGCGATAAGTAACCGGTCAATTACGGGGAAATTATACCCGGCATGACTCGCGCCAACAAATTTCCATTCCACCCACGCCGTGAACAACCCGGCACCAATTCCCACCATAAACAATGGAATCAGAGGTAATACATCCTGTTTCCAGGACAACTTTCCGCGTTGCCACCAAAAAACCATCAGCAAGGCAGCAGGTAAGGTTGCAACAACCGTCTTGGACATTAACCCCAAAATAAACAACCCCAAAGCCACGAAGTAGAGCTTCCAGTTTCTGGTGCGGTCAAACCTCAGGTAAACCAGCGCCGCGCCAAGATAAAATGCCCCCGACAGCGTGTTTTTGATTTCCGAGATCCAAGCCACTGACTCCACACAGACGGGGTGCAAGGCAAAAATAGCCGCCGCCAAATAAGCTCCCGGCACCTGCAATTGGCGTAGGACTTTCCACAACAGCAGGGCGGCAAAAGCGTGCAACAAGATATTGGTTAAATGGTAACCCAGCGTTATATCGCCCCAGAGTTTGTACTCGACCCAAAAAATGCTGTGAACCAGCGGATAAAATTGTTGTGTGGCCCCTGGTTCAGTCCAGATGCGTGCCAATCCATGTGGTGAACGAAGTCCGGGCGAAGTAAGGTGGGCGTCATCGTCCCAAATGGGTTTTCCGCACCATGCCGGTTGGTAAACAACGATGACGGCGGCGAGCAGCAACAATCCCTTCAGCCAGCTTCGTTCCCACAACTCACGCAACCAGTGCGAATTTCCAGCCATTGCTTGAGTTGAAGGTGTCATCGAGATTGCTTGAGATACTAGCCAAATTTGTGGACACGACAATTGCTAACGGTCTGCGCGGGCGTTCGATGTTGGATTTCTGGTTGTTTTGTCCGGCTGCGCGGAGGCATGCATTTTTGTTTCCTGTGGGCAACATCGCGCGCCGGCTGGCTTGACGGTTCTGAAAACCAAACAGGCGTTGGGAGGGTTTCCCAACGCCTGTAATGAAAAGAGCAACCAAAACTCACTTGCGCACCCGACGGCGCGCGGAAATCAAACCGACGATGCCCAAGCCCACGAAAGCCACGGTTGAAGGTTCGGGAACAGCCGGCGTTACATCTGCCCACGTTGTGCCAATCAGAAGGTTATCAACAAAATAAGGACCTCCTGCAGCGCTTTGAGCCTTGAACCCAACATTGTCCACTGCCGTCGCTGTGAGACTTGAAAGGCTCGCAGTGGCCGTAGGCGCGGTGCCACCGAAGGTGCTTGAGTCTGGATCTATCCAAAGGTTAGCGGTATGTGCATCAAGGTCCAGTTCTTCCACGATGAGATACGTCGTGTTTAGCGACAAGGCAGTACCGGTACCAGCGGTTGCCGATTGAGCGGCACCTCGCACTTCCATCTTACCGCTGATATAATAATAAGCATCAATTGCGTCACTGCTGCCATTTGGAACCGAAGTGCCCGGGTTCAACGCGGTGAAGTAGTTATTGGCACTGTCGGCTGCAGTTGAATTAAACAGGAACGAATAATAGACTTGCCCGCTGGTCTGATTTGCGAATTGAATATAGCCGGTTTGTGCGCTCCCGTTAATGATTTCAAGTTCGTTGCCGCCCTGATCCGCCAAACCCGGATAAGTCAGGTTTCCGCTAACAACTTGCAAACCGGTGCTGGCGGCGCCACTCCAAGTGCTGCTGCCGTTGACATTGCCAACAAGATTGCCGGGATTATAATTAAAAGCTTCTGAAAAAAGTGGAGAGGCATGGGCTGTCTGAATGACAAGTGCGCTGACGCCAATCGTGGTCACCACCGAGAATAAGTGTTTCATAATATTGCTTCCTGATTGTGTTACTCGTTTCTAAATAATTACACGGCTGACAATTGTGATTGTAACCTGCTTTTCGAGATTGTCATCATCGTTTTATTGCAAACTCATTTGAAAATTGGGAACTGCCAAAGCGGAACCACACCAAACCTTTCATAACTCTGACTGGCTCTCAAGGGACTGGGCGAATTACGGATTCCAATGACCGGGCTTTCCGGTTCAGGGCGGTCGCAGTGTCTCCGGCGATTGCTCCTCCCCTGAAACGTCCTTCACCAATTCTTATCCGCCAGACACATTTTGACTTCCTGCCGCAGGGCTTCGCGTTCGCCCTGATTCAAACCTTGCGGATCAAAACGGTATCGATAATGAAGGCGCAACAGACTGTGCAAGGACGGCTGGAGTCCGGCCAATTCCGGCGCTTCGACCACGCGTTGCAACCAGACTGACAAAGGCTCCCCGGCCGCGCGCGTGAAACCCCGTTCGGCCAGTTTCTTTTCCAGCCGGTAAAATTCCGAATCGAAACCCGGCCAGTTGCCAGGTTCCAGCACCTCCTTCAATTTCCGGCGATGGCGACGCCGGTCGCTGCGAAAGAGGATCAAATAAAGCAATAGCCCCAGGACCGGAACCAAACCCCACAGGATATATTGTTGCACTTCGGTTTGTCCCCAGCGGAACTTTGCGAATTGAAATTGAACCCACGACCAGAAGTCGGAAAGAAACTGCAGTGACGATGCCTGCTGTTCCTCCGCGGCCACCCATGAACCGGGCGTAGTATCAAAGCTCTGCCAGACCCTGGCCTCCCGATTCCACACTAGGCACCAGGCATGCGCGTCCCGCTGACGGACGACGTATTTACGCCCCGAGCCTTCATGCACCACATAACCGACGGCGTACCGGGCCGGGATATGCAACTCCCGCAACAGCAGCACGGTCGCCGTGGCAAAGTATTCGCAGTGGCCGCTGTGCGTACGGAGCAGAAAGCGGCTCAAGGGAGTTTCGTTGGTGCCCACAACCCGGGGAACGTCCTGCCAGAGGCTGTATTTGAAATTACGATTGAAAAATTCTCTCACGGCCAGAAGTTTTGACTCGTCACTCTTCCCGCCAACATCCAATCCGGAAATTATTTCATCGAGCGCGGCTTTTTCCCGCTGCGGGACGGCGAGATCCTCGTTGAACAGGAGGAACCCACCTGTGTTGGGCGGAGCATCCATGGCTGAACCTGACCCGTAATCAGCGTCGAAGACCACGAATCCTGGTCCTTCGGCGAGGACCGCGCCGGCGCTGTTTTTCTGCACCACGTAAGCGGGCAGATTCTCCAGTTGGCCGCAGTCCAGGGGCAGCGGCAACAACCCTTCCGGGTTGCCGTCCTGCGCGTTGATGCCTTCGAGAAAACAGCTAACGTCCACACTAACCGGATTCGTCCGGTTGAGGACCAGTGGCCATTTCCCGCTGTCCGGCGGGGTTTCAGTCACTCCGGTGAAGTCTCTTCGGGAACTGCCCGCGTGCCAAACTTGCGATCGATAGATTCGGTAAGTCGCTTCACGCAAATAGGTTGGTACGGAGGCGCCATTTTTGAGTCCCAGGCGAATCACTATTTTACCGGACAGTTTCAATCGGCCGATGTGCCCGATTTCGGTCTGAGTTTCCTTCGGATCCGTCCTCTGCCCCATGAGATGCGACAGCCATTGCGGGTTATACTCTTCAGCAAGGCGCACCAGCCGGCCGATGCCGTACTGGCCGAAAAACCCCAACAGGATCGCCAGGGCCAACGCACCGGCCCACACGATCAGGAGAAACCGTCGCGAACGGTGGGGCCAGAGCGACCACGCAAGCAGACCCGATAGTCCCCAGAAAAAGGCATTGTCCTGGGCGCCGTGGGCGCTGGCAGCGAACAGGCAGGTGACAAAGTAAGGATAGGAAACGTTAATGTTGCGTGCGGGAGGCAACGGCCATCCCGCCTTCAACGCTTTCTTTCTGCGCCGCCATAAAATGAACGAAAGCGTCTCCAGTGGAATGCCTTCCCGCGGGCTGAACAACTGCGCGACAATGAACAGGAAAAAGATCATCGGCAGCCAGCGGATGAAGGCAATGGCGGTCAGGGCGCTGGAATTGCCTGCGACGCGTTCGGCGGTAACACCGGGGTTCTCAACTAATCGGCTGAAACTGGCCGGTCCGGCGTTGCTCGCAAAAGCAAAAATCATTGCCGTCAGCGCCAGCAGCGTGCTGAAGGTCCAGATCCGGGCATAATCATCGTCGGACAATTCCCAGCGCGCCTTGATGAGACGTGAACTTTCCAGCACCACGCCCATGATCGCGCCTTCGATCAAGAAGCCGGTCTGCCAGCCCCAAAATAAGAGCGTGGCGCCCAGGAGGAGGGGAGGCGTTTTCACGTGGAAGCGAACGCCGAACGTTCAACACCCAACGTCGAACCTCGAACGGATGAAGCTGCGGATGCGCGTTGTCCAATGGGCGTTCGACATCGAAAGTTGGTGGTTGGAGGTTTCATTTACTTCCATTTCGCGAGTTGTTCCGCCACCCGCCCGGATTCCAGCACGCGGAAATTCTCCGGTTCATCCTGCATGGGACCGGGTTCCAAGCGTTCGGTCGGCGCGGAAGGCGCCACGACCACTACCATGACCGGAACGCCGATCGCCTTCAGTTTACTGATAAAATTGCGCCGCGGTTCGTCCCAGCCCAGCAATACGCAGATGCAGCCGCTCACCGAACCCGCATGGTTGAGCACCAGGTTTTCCAGCGTCCGGAAGGGTTTTCCTGAACACACCTGTACCGAAGCCAGAATCTCCAGCATCTGGTCGGTGTGCGCCAACCCCCGGCCCACCGTAAAGCAGTAAGCCTCTGCCTCGACGAACAACAGATCGAGTAGCGATTCCTGGGTCAGGACCGTGCAGGCAAAGGAAGCTGCCACCGACACGGCCTCCTCGAACGCCTCGCTCAGCCGTTGATTGCTGAAGGTGTCGAGCACCAGGGCGTGGCGCACAAAAAATTCGTCTTCAAACTCTTTGACAATGGGTCTGCCGGTTTTGGCCCAACTCCGCCAATGGATGTGGCGCAAGGGATCGCCACGCCGATAATCGCGCAAGGCGACGAATTCTTCACTCTGCCCTACACTCGTCGCCAGGGCGACGCCGCCTTGTTGATATTTCAGCATGCCGGGCAAGGCGATCGGCGGCAGGGGATAGCGTTTGGGCAGAATCAGGGCCGTCTGCGGCGCCGAAACTCCCTTGAGCGCGCGAAACAAACCGAATGGATCCTTCCGCGCCAGGGTGACACCTTTGAACCTTAAAATCCCGCGGCGCAGGGGCATGACTTCAACCGGAACTTCAACTTCCTGATGCGGCAAAACCGATGGCACGGCAGCGTCCTTGACGATCGCCAGTTTGAACGGATTGAACCGTGGCGGCCGGCTCAACCGGAGCGACCGCATGGTTTTCTCCACAGCGTGTTGCGCCGCCAGCCATTCCGGGAACGACAGCCGGACGTCGGCAAGGTCTTCCAGGAGCGTGAGCTCGCTTTGGGTTTTCGCAGTCAGGTTCCGCACGGCCACGCGATAGGTGAAAATTTGTCCGACCGTGCCAAATCGGGGCAGCAGCCGGACCACGGAAAACGTCATCCGAAAAAACCGGCTGAAGACAAAAGCCAGCACGAACAGACCCAACAAGAGGGGGAAGCCCTGATAAGCAACCATGTTATCCGTGTCCATGCTCATGAGGGTCGTGGCGAAAAGGCAGATGATGACCATCCACCCCGCGCGTGTGAATCGCCGCTGCAGCCGGCGCCCCAGCCCGGAAAAAATGCGGTAAAACTGATAAACGACCCGCCAGAGCGCCTTCATGGTCTTTGCCTCACGCCGGCACGCGCATTTTCTTCAAAATGTCCTCGACCACGCCCCGTGCTGTCAGTCCGGAAAACCGGGCCTGCGGCTCCATCACCAGCCGGTGGGCGATGGCGGACACGGCGAGTTCCTGGATTTGCTCCGGCGCGACAAATTCGAGTCCGTCAAACAGTGCCAACGCCTGGGCCGCCTTCATCAACGCGATGGAGGCGCGCGGGCTGGCCCCCAATTGCACCCCGGGGGCCGCGCGCGTTGCCCGGGCGAGATCCACCGCATAACGCTTCAGTTCGTCACTGATGCGTACCTCCTGGGCGGCGCGTTTGAGTGCCAGCACGTCGGCCAGTGACGCACACGGTTGCAGGTCGTCCAGCGGGTGATTGTGCGCCTGCGCGGTGAGGATGGCCACTTCCTCGGCGGGTTGCACGTAACCCAGCGTGAATTGCATCGCGAACCGGTCCATCTGCGCCTCCGGCAACGGATAAGTGCCACGGAACTCGACGGGGTTCTCCGTGGCGATGACAAAAAACAATCCGGCCAGATTCCGGCGTTCGCCATCCACGCTCACCTGGTTTTCGCCCATCGCTTCCAGCAGGGCCGATTGCGTGCGGGGCGAAGCGCGGTTGATTTCATCGGCCAGCAGGATGTTGGTGAAAATCGGGCCTTCGTGAAAATGGAATTGCTGGTCGCGCTGGTTAAAAATGGAAACGCCCAGGATGTCCGAAGGCAACAAGTCCGGCGTGAACTGAATGCGTTTAAACGAGGCGTCAATAGACCGCGCGAGGGCCTTGGCCAGTGTGGTTTTGCCAGTACCGGGAAAATCCTCCAGCAGCACGTGTCCGCCGCTGGCCAGGGCCGCCAGGAGTTTACGCGTGGCGCTGGACTGGCCCTGCATGACTTTGGCGATATTGGCGGCGATCTTCTGATAAACCTCTTGCACGCCCTGCTTGTTGGTCGGTTTCATCTTGGATTCGCGATTTTGTGATGGTCGGGACGTTGGTTACATGGCATCTGCTCCAGCTTTAGACCAATACCTCCTGCAAGTTAATCGTAAGTCTCACCTGCGGCGAATGAATTTCGATGGCCACGCGGTGGGTACTTACGGAGTTTTGCTGGCGGGAATCGGAATGGAACCGTCGTTCAAATCCGAGTCGAACCGGCGCGCAGGTGCAGAACTTGCGCCGGTTGCAACGGCCCAGAGCGCGCTCACCTGTTCCGGAGTAAGCGTGACCGCGGGGCGGAAACGGTCGCTCGCCATGTAATCAAGAATTGAGCGACGCAGTTGCAGCAGTTCAGAGTCGTCGCTTCCGCCGTCGAGGTTGATGGCTGAAACCACGAGCCGGCCCGGGCCTACGTTGCATTCAAAAATCACGCCCAATCGCCAGTCGCGATTCCAATCGTCAATCGCTTCCACAATCGGCCGAAGTTCGCGCGGGGCGGTGTTGAGATTGATCGCTCGCACGTTGTTCACCAGCCGGGTCCATTGCCAGTCGCAGTTCACGTCGGTCGGAAATTCTGCGAGCGCCGGATGATTGGTCTGGCAGACGAGGCCGAGAAAAGCGTCAAAACGCGGCCGAGGATTTTGTGGCGGACGCACCGTCATCTGGATATTCCAAAAGACAGGGACGTTTTTCATTGGCGGACATCCCGCCGGGTCCAGGCTGGCGTTGTCGGGCAGGTATAGAACCTTGCCACCGGCGGCGAGGCGGGTCCGGGCTTCGTCCCAGCAACGGGTCACGAGCACGTCCGGCGGTGTGTTGGTGCTGACTTGCGCCGGATACAACCAGAAATTCCAGTCATTCTCGTAAACTTTATAGGAGCCGACGTAAGGAGGCTCTGATTTCCCCGCTTCAATTGATTTGAGACTCCTCACGTCGCCTCCTGCAGAAACAATGAGCTTGTATTGGCGCGGCGCCGGGAGATTCGTCAAATCCAGTGAAATGGTTCCGAGCGCAAAATTCTTTCCGATGGGAATGGTTTGCGGGGAAAATTCACCGCTCGCAACACTGCGGCCGCTTGTGTCGAGCACAACCCATTTCGCCGTCGCGTTGGTCAGTGGATTTTCTCCGAAATTGGCAATTTCCACCGGCACTTCAAATTTGTCCGCGGTGGTGAAAACCCGGTTTGTCAATCGCGCCAACGGAACGACCGGGCTGCAGAATTTTCTGAACTCCGTCGCCGTCACGTAACTCTTGGGACGCCAGAAGGCGTCCACCACACCGATGAGCGCGGTGCCCTGGCCGAGATAATCGTGCAAGTCGAGCAATTGAAATCCGGACAGACCGGGCGTGCGTAGGTTGGCTTCGATTTCTTCCTTGTAACACTCGACCTGGAACCGGCCCGACGCCCACGCGAAAATTTTGTCCTGGTCCAGCACGCCCTGTTGTTCGGCGATGTATTTGAAAATGTCGTAGTTGCCCGGACGCAAGTAGCCCGCCTCCGCTGCGCTTCGGCGCGGCGAGCCGGTGAATTCCTGGGTGACATCGAAATCCGGGTACGCGCACCATTGTCCGACTTCATGGGCCAGGACGGGGATATGGACATTTTCCAGCGCGGCACGATAGTCGCGACCGAACCAGCCGGTCGTGTTCCGCAACGAATGCCGGTCATAGGCCACGAGCGTGGCGAATTGCGCGCCGCCGTTCACCTGCGACGGGTCGGCCCAGCCGGTGCCCGCGGAATACAGCCGGCGATTGTCTTTTTTATACCAGTCGGCGGCCCAGCGCGGCGTCACGCGCGAGTAATTTCGCGGTTCGTTGCTCGGCGACAGCAGGATGAACGACGGATGATTGCCGTACGCTTTCAATATGCGTGCGGTTTCGGCGTTGAGAAATTCGCGCGTCGGTTCATTCCCGAAATCCGCCCACAAGCCGCACTCCGGCTGGAGATAAAATCCCATTTCATCCGCCGCCTCAAAGGCGGCTTCCGGCGGGCACCACGAATGAAAACGCATGCCGTTCAGGCCATAATCCTTGCAAACCTGAATGATTTTCTTCCACGTTTCGACGTCCATGGCCGGGTACCCGGTGAGCGGAAAATCGCCGCCAAAATGGGTCATGCGCAGATTGAGCGGGCGGCCATTGATAAGCATGTCCTTGTCGCGGGCGGTGATTTGGCGAAAACCAAAATCAGAAATTCTCTGCGGCCAAACATCAGTATCATTGTCCACTCGAAGCGTGCTGTGAAAAATTTGAGACGATGGATGGAATTCATCCCACGCCTGATAGGGTTGCGGGAGCGGAATTTCCGTTTCAAAATTTGTGCCCGACACTCCAACGTTGAGGGAACATTCAACACTCGTTACTTCGCCACGCCTCAATAATGTCGGCAATTTGTTCAAGGCGGCTTCAAACGATAGCTTCAGTGTTTTCCGCAAACCAGTCTCATTGCCGATCTGAACTCGAACGGTAGCTGTTTTCAAATCCGGCTTGGGATAAATTTGCACATCTTCAATCCACACCGGCGGCGTGGCGTGCAGTTCAATTTTCCCAACGATGCCATTCCACGCCGCGTCGAGTGCGTCGGAAATGCTGTGCGAATCCACCAAATGGCCCGCAGCAGGCAGTTGCAGGCGATTGTCCACGCGGATAGTCAGGCGATGTTTGCCCGGCGCCAGTGCGGTAGGGCGCGTCACTCCGTGCGCGCCGCCACCGGCCGACGGATCCTCGGCGCGCACGGAGTGACGCGCCCTACCAACAACGCCGATTTCAAATACGTGTGGCGTGGACAGGCTTATGTCCGAACCGACCTCCTCGTCATCGAGCCAGACGGTGGATTTCCAGTGCACGCGTTCGAGAAACAGCACGACGCGTTTGCTGCTCCAATCTTTTGGAATCTCGATGTCACGCTGATACCACGCCGCGCCGAGGTAATGCTTGGGCGGTTGCGACAGGAACGGGACTTCGACGTGGCCCGGCTGTGAAAAATGGTCGCGCAATTCGGCCGGCTGCAATTTCCACCACGCGTCGCCGAGACCGAGCACCCAAGGCGTGTTGGTGCTGATGTCGTCACCGTAACCTTGTGCCTGGAGGATACCGGGCAACTCGATTTTATCAGGCAAGTTGTGTTTGAACCATTCCTGGGTGATGCCGTCGCCCGGATTCAGCACCGGCATTTCGCGGCCGGCTGGTTGGGGCTGGAGTTGTTCCGTGCTGCGGTCGAGGGCAAACCGCCATTCACCGGCGAGGTCTATAAGGTTGACCTGCGAAGCCGTGCAGCGCTTGCAAGGAATCGCTGTCAAACAGACTGCGAGCAGCGCCGGCAAACTGCTGGCAAGGCAGCGCATGGTTATTTTCAGTCGAGGTGAAAGACTTCTTCGAGCGGCTTCGAGACCGGCGCGTTGTCCGGATGCACTTCCATGAGCGGCGCCATGTAGTCCCACCATTTACGGACGATGGGCGACTTCGGCAGCGCAGCGGCGGTGTTATTGTCGCTGAGTTTTTGTACGGCAAACAACGTCAATGTTTCTTCGTCGAGAAAGATCGAATAATCGGAAACGCCAGCTGCCCGGAGTTCCCGGGCGAGTTCAGGCCAGATTTCGTCGTGGCGCTTTTTATATTCCGCCGCCACGCCCGGCTTAAGTTTCATCTTGAAGGCATGCCGTTTCATAGCGAGCCGGGTCATGCCGCTCGGCTGGATTTTTCCAACAGGCGTGGATAAGCCAAACCGTAAATCGTCGTGGCAATGAAGCCGATCAGCGGCAGGGCGAACGAAATTCCCACGCTGTGGTAGGTATCCCAAAGCCAGCCCATCAACACTGCGGAAATGGAGCCAGCCAAACCAACCGCCATCACGTGGAACGACGCGGCAATTTTGGTTTGCGGACCGAGGTTGCGAATGCTCATCGCGAAGATGAACGGGAACATGATGGACATGAACAGGAAGCTGAACGGCAGGATGATCCAGGAGACCATTTTGATGTTGGCCATAGCCACCAGGATTATGATGCAGTTGGCAATGCCGTAAAGCGCCAGCATGAGATTGGGTCTGATGACCCGCGCAATAGCCGCCCCGCTGAAACGTCCGATGGCATAGAGGATGAACGCGAATGAGACGACATAGGCCGCCGTGGCGTCCGGAGTGCCCGCGTGCAGCAAGGTCCCATACCAGCTAAAGAGTGGAGAGGTCGTCGTCGTTCCGGCTGCGTCGGTGATCACCGCGTTTTGCACGATGTAATTCACGGCGAACGCGCCTATCCCGATCTGGGAGATGATGTAAAGGAATTGAGCGAACACGCCCCACTTAAAATGCGGCAGCCGCGACAGCGGAGCCTTGATGATTGCGGCGTCATCGGCTTCCCCGGCCTTGCCGCCTTCCGCAATCACCGGCAATTTGATTAAGGAGAATGCGGTGAAAACCAGAAGCACGACACAGCCAAGCACGACGTAAGGCAGAATGAGCGGATGGAAATCCGGATTGTTTGGGTCCACTTTCTTGCCGAACAGCAGATAGCCGCCGACAGCCGGCGCAAAGATGTAGGCGCAAGAGTTGAATGCCTGCGCAACCGATAACCGTCCGGGGGCGCCCTCCTTCGGGCCAAGGATGGTGACGTAGGGATTCGCCGCCACCTCGATGCAGGCAAGGCCGGTGGAGAGAACGAGCAGCGCCGCGAGAAAAGCCCAAAAGGTCTTGAATACCAACCCGGCAGGAATAAACAAAAACGCCCCGGTCGCCAGAATCGCCAATCCCAACAAGATGCTTTGCTGGTAGCCGATGCGACGATTCACCAACGCCGCCGGGAAGGCCAGAAGCAAATACGGAAAAAAGACGGATGTCTGGACCAGCCCCGACCGTGCCTTGCTGATGTTGAGAAGGTTTTGGAAGTCCTTGTTCAGGACATCCAGCATGGAATGGCAAAATCCCCAGATGAAAAACAGGGTGGCCACCATGAGGAACGCGAACAGGAACGGGTTGCGGGTTGGTTTCATGATTGGTTGGTCTCTGCTATTTTTTTAAACCGCTAATCTTCGCTCATCGGCACTAATCATCTCGGGGTGAATGAACTCTGACAAAATGAAACGCTTCCATTCGAGCGAATCTTTATGGCCAAAGTTGATGAGGTAACCGACGGGCTGCTTGGTGATGCGCATATAATTCAATGACTGGGCTTCGTGTTCAGGCGCCAATTGCGCTACCGACTTCAATTCAATCATCAGGCATCCAAAGACAAAAAGATCGGGTACGTACCTTTTTTTCAGTTCGTGTCTTTTGTAGTAGCATTTTAATTCCTGCTTGGGAATAAATGGAATTTTTCGGAGCGCTAATTCGATTTCCAAACACTCCTGATAGATTTCTTCGGCCAACCCATAACCGCGATCGTTATACACTTCGAACACCGCCCCTATCAATCGATATCCCTCATCCTTATAAATTTCGGCTTTCATTAGTGTCAATGAGCGCAGATTAGCGGTTCAAACTCCGCGTTTGCTCAGGACTTTTTTTTCGTATTGTTTCACTTCCGCCAGCCAGGCTTCGCCGACGGAGACGCCCTTGGATTCGCAATAATAATCCCAGACCGCGCCGAATGGCAGCGTCTTGGCCTCTTCCATTAACGCGAGGCGTGACGTGTAGTCGCCCGCCAGTTCGAGTTTCTTGAGCTTGGCCACCGGGTCGAGCATGGCGACGCACAGGGCGCGGAGCATGTTGCGCGCGCCGATCGTCCACGCCGCGATGCGGTTGATGCTGGCATCGAAAAAATCCAGCCCGATGTGCGTGCGACTTAGATAATCACCGCGCACCAGTTCCTGCGCGATGCCCAGCAGCGGGTCATCCAGAATCACCACGTGGTCGCTGTCCCAACGGACGCCGCGGCTGACGTGCAGCAGGATTTCGGGCACGAAACAGAGCACGGATGAAATCTTGTCGGCCATGTTTTCGGTCGGATGAAAATGGCCGGCGTCGAGGCAGAGGAGTTTTTGGTGTTTGACGGCGTAACCGAAGTAAAATTCGTGCATGCCCACGGTGTAACTTTCCGCGCCGATGCCGAACAATTTGCCTTCGATGGCGTCGAGATTGTGTTTGGGATCCAGCGGCTTTTTGAAGACTTCGTCCAGCGCCGCGGCGAGCCGCTCGCGCGGGCCGCGCCGGTCGGCCGGCGTGTCTTTCATGCCGTCGGGAATCCACACGTTGGTGACGGTGGGCGATCCGATCGCCTTGCCCATGGCCGCGCCGATCTCGCGGCAGCGGATGCAGTGCTCGATCCAGAACCTGCGGGTGGCCTTGTCCGGGTGCGAAAGGGTGAAACCATCGGCGGCCTTGGGATGCGAGAAACAAGTGGGATTGAAGTCCAGGCCAATGCCGATGGATTTGGCCCAGTCAATCCAGCTCTGGAAATGTTCGGGGCGGATCTGGTTACGGTCAACCTTTCTGCCGCCGAAATCGCCATAAAACGCATGCAGATTGAAGCGATGTTTGCCCGGGATGAGCGAG